>Ga0315284_10002672_pt1 | contig 25447 bp, 22 predicted proteins | sample YL17G09_16_MG_FD_203696 | JGI IMG/M metagenome (GOLD analysis project Ga0315284, IMG submission 203696) | Sediment microbial communities from Yellowstone Lake, YNP, Wyoming, USA - YL17G09_16 | ecosystem: Environmental > Aquatic > Freshwater > Lake > Sediment | place: USA: Wyoming | collected...
TCACCAAAAAAAGATTATTCAATTATGTAAATGAATACTTACTTAAATATAACCTTAAACAAGGGCAAAACACCTTCCCGTCTTTCCTTTATCTTTTTATTTCCCCACCTTTAACTTGCTAATCGCCTTGTCAGATATACAATTTTTGATTTTTTTTGTGACAACTAATATGTATAGAGTATATTGAACCATTCTTCTCTTGTTGTAATATCATGTTCAATTGACCATAGTCTTTTTCCGGCCAGAAATTCTCTTTCAGAATCAAGGAATATTTTTCTTAATTCGGCAAGAGTGCCTACAAAAATTTGCGGATAAACAACGAACATCCCAACAGTTGCGTCAATTATGATTTCACCTTTACTGGTATCACATATTAAAAATGTGTGTTCGGATTGTTTTTTTGACTTTACCATTCTTGTGGAAATGCCATTTTGATCTAAAAATTCTTGAAGAGAAGTATTTTGTGCTACGCATCTTCCTGAAAGAGAATTTATTTTTTGTTCAGTCTCATGGAGAGTTCTTATAATTTTTGCGCTTTCTCGAATGGGTTGACTTGATTCATCGGAACTAAAATATCTTTCTACGGCATTTTTTACGTCTTCAGGTGATGGTTTTTCCATTAAAATTGGTTCTGTATCCATATTTTGATGAATTGAAATTCAAAAATTGTATTTCCGACAGCGTTTGCATGTTTGCTGGCTGTATAATATCGCGAAGCGGTACAGCCAGCAAATATGGGCGGAGGCTTGCGGAGGTACGGAGCAAGCCGTAGCCGCATACACGCTGTTAAATGATGTATGCTTTTCCTTTTGTTTTCTGGAAGAAAACTGCTTTCCTAAAATAAAAGGACAAATTGATTTTTTGTTTTGGCGAGCAAAAGAGGGGAATTAAAGGGGTGAATTTTGCGAGCCAAAACTCCTTATTCCTGAAGTCTGAGACACATTGAGTCTACCCATTCCTCTTTACCTGTTGTTGTTCTTATTTTTACATCATTTAGCCAGCCGTGAGTTAATGTGTCAGCGTCAATGATATCAACATATTCTCCTTTTTCTGCGATTGGAATTATTTCGACTCCATACTGTACAGTAATATTAGCTACTACCAGTGCTTTTTTACCGACATATTTTTCCTGGTGTTCGGAATTTCCTCTTTGGCGCTCTGCATCTCTTTGTGCGTTGCGCATCGCAGTCTCTTGGTCTATTTTTTTGTTGTAAGCTTGCCTCTCTTCGTCGCTCATAGCTTCCCATGCTGCCCTTTTTCTTTCGAGTTCTTCCGCTTCATCTCTGCTTGGGACGCCTAGTGAGTCAGGTGATGACATAAAGTATATATTATAAAATTAAGCATATTGCGCTATACGCTCAAGTCTTGGTTGAGCTATCTTTGTATAGTCGCTTGTTTTTAAGGCCATTGAGCGATCTAACCGTGCTGCATTAAAAAAGAGTTCTTCGTTTTTTAGCAATTCCGTGTCAACAATAAGCTCAAGTTCGGGATTGAATGAAAATGGTAAAATAGTACCAGAAACACTACCTGCTAATTTTTCAGCAATTTCTGGTGTTGCAAAAGATATGTATGTGCCTTGAAATAATGCCTTTATGGCGTTTAGGTCCACTTTTGCGTCGCCCGAGACGACAGCTAAAACATATTTTGTAACTTTCTTCCCGATCTTTACCATAATGACAATACATTTCGCCGCTTGAGAAACTTTGTTGCCACGCATTGGGCTGACAATTTCAGTTCTACCTTCTGGTTCATGGTCAATCAATCTGTATTGCGCTTTGTGCTGATCGAGAAACTCAATAAGTTTTGTGTAGGTTTCGTTGTCCATAATGTTTTGGTTAGGATTAAATAAAGAAAAAATTTAATTTGTCCGTTTTAAGAAAGCAAAGGCGTTAGCCGAGAAAGGAAAAACATATTTCATTTAACGTTTTTGTACGAAATAAGTCTTATTAAAAATAATTCACAGTCCTCCCATTTGGCACAACTTCAATCCATATCTGCCCTTTATTAAGTTTGATTTCATTACCGTTTTTATCAAAAAATTTAGTCCAGCTTTCATCCATCGATTGGTCATCGCTGTTTATCGATGAATCTTTTTCCCAGGTGCCTTCAATAACTTCACCGTCGCGAAAAACCAAGGCTTTTCCTGTGCCGTTTGTCTGAATCCTTAACCGCCCCTCAGCATCCAGAACTTCGGTATCCACAAACTGCACCAGAATATTTGAAGGTTTTATATTATGATGAAGTTCTTCTCCATTATATCGCGTGTAAGTTTTGGTCGTCGAATCAAACACGTATTTAACGAAATATGGCGTAAGTGAAAAATCAATCGTGATGGTCTTTATATCACCTGACGTTTCATCAGCTTCTTTGAGCGGGAAACGTTTGGTTTTAAGAGGATGATAATATTTTTCTTTATCAAGGCGCGCCAGCATTTTATTCGTCGACGTGAAGGCATTATGCGGCGCCTCATAATCATAATTTCGCCATATAGTCTTGCTGTCAGAAAATTCATCGATATTCAGCACCCTGAAGTTCGTTTTTAGGTTGCTTATAGCTTCCTGACTGCCACCTACATGCGCGAAACCTGCCCTATATTCTGATGCCCAGGTAATAAAATACGGGCGAGCGCTCCTTACAGGGCCTATCACATCAACAGGGTTACCATCATAAACCGCCAGTAAACGGGTTATCCCGCCTTCCGTTGGTGATTCATAAACAATCGCTGCCCCTTCCAAGCCGACCTGCAGTTTTCTGATTGGAGTATAATTTTCAATAACAACAGCCACAACCTGATTGCGCGAAAGATTTTGCCTTATCGGCAAACCGTTTAAATTTGATGGTTGGACTCTTAATAAAAACAAAAAATCATCCTTAATGTTTCTGCGTATACCTTCATAGACTGACATTTCGTCAATCGGAGTGACCTCATAATATTTTTTTTCTATTGAAGCTGTTATTTTCCCACCGATCCAATCAACTATTAAAAAAGTAGAGACAGCCACCAAAACAAGAATCAGTAAAAACCATAGCTCGAAACGCACCTTGTGGCGCAGTTGGTGGATGATTTCTTTTAAATTCATACTTTACCTAAATAGTAGAGCGAATTGTTGGGCTAGTTGTGGGGCCTGTTGTTGGGCTAGTTGTAAAAAAACCACGATTTGCCCAACTATTTGCCCTACAATCAGCCCCACTACTTGGAATTATTTCTTCTCTTTTTTCTGCGGTGCGGCGGCAGATGCGGCAGGAGCGCCAGGGGCAGGAGCGCCAGGAGCGGCGGCGCCTTCAGCGCCAGGAGCAGCAGCGGCAACGGCCTCACCCTCAACAGGAGCGGCGACTGGAGCTGCCAATTCTTCTTCTTCAGCGCGTGGGGCTGAAACTGTGGCCACATTGATATTCATAGCATCCAATATTTTTATGCCGGCAGGAACCTTAATATCCTTAACAGTCAGAGATGTATGGAAATCCACTATTGACGTAACATCTAATTCAAATTCATGCACTAAGTCTTTTGGCAGACATTCCACTTCAACAGCATCTTTATTCTGCACCAAAATGCCAGCCAGATCTTTAACTGCGAGAGGTATGCCTTTTAGGACAATAGGTATTCTGGTGCGTATAGCCTTATTAAGATCTACAGCTTTTAAATCAATATGCATCGCTTTATCTGAAACCGGATCATATTGGACATCTTTTACGAGCACAGGAAAGTCTTCACCCTTTTCGCTATGAAGATACAATATTGTGCTGCGCCCGCCTTTTTTGTAAGCCCGGCGGAACGTTTGATAATCTACAGAAAAATTGCGGTTTTTAACGTCTTTTCCATAATAAACCATTGGGATACGGTCGGCTTTGCGAGCGTCTTTTGCCGTTGCATACACACCTTCGGTTACTTCTAGAATAATTTTTTCCATTGTATTGAATTATTAATAATAATAGTGCGGAGTGCCTAGCGCCATTCGGCCTCGCCGTTCGAGGCCCTGAGGCCCTCAGGCCCGAGCGGGAGCTCATGGCCGAGAGGCGGAGTGCGTTTACCCGCCTTTGGCGGGGAGTGCGGAATTTACTAAGCACTAAGCACTGTGCACTAGGCACTAAATAAATTTATACTTTTTTAACTTTAGCTAATTGATGTACTATATCTGTCCTTGTCACAATCCCCACCAACTGTTTTTTGCCATTTACAATAGGTAATCGGGTAATGTTGTTTTTAGACATTATATTGATTATCTGAAGCAGAGTGGTGTTTTCGGGTGCTGTGATTGCAGACTTAAACATAAGATCTTTCACGGTTTCAGCGCAATGTTCTTTTAAGTGTCTGTTAAAATCCTGAATATTTTCCAGATACACGATTCCGCCTAGCAAATTTATGGATTTCGGCGCCTTAAGTGTCGTAAAGTGCCTTATTAAGTCCGATTCAGTTACAATTCCTATAACCCGCCTCTTATCATCGATAACTGGGACGCCAAGGATACCACTTTTATCCATCAATTTAAATAGATGTTTAATGCTTTCATTTGCAGTCACGGCAATGACGTTTTTTGTCATGAATTCCTGCACTTTTTTCTTTAGTATGGTTTCCATATTTTGTGGGTTAAAATTACGCGGCACTTGGGGTCCCCGCGAAATGCGAGGAGAGGGCCCTGAACCAGGCGCTTCGCTTCGGTTCAGGGGGAGGAGGGTATTTCGTGGGGCAGGGGCCCCAATACATACGAATGTTGCAGAAGGCGATTCGTTAGAAGCGCATTCGGAAACAGTAGTTTGGATTGGGGTGGTGCCGCGGGTGGGAATTGCTTACATTCTCGTCCCACTTCGCGGTCCTGCGAGGTCGTGCTTCGCAATATTCGCTACCAGCGCCCTTCGGGCTTTGTCGCTCATTTGCTCAGGCGAACCCATATTCGGTTATGTGGTGCCGCGGGTGGGAATCGAACCCACACTCCCGAAGGAACAAGATTTTAAGTCTTGCGTGTATACCAGTTTCACCACCGCGGCACGCAATCTTAATAAGCCCGATTATTTTAGACAATTTGTCTTTATAAGACAAGGTTATTTGAATATAAATGTCTAAGTAAGAAATAAGTTATTAAGTTATCCCCAACAGTATCTCAGGGGTCCGCAATAGGGTAACGCTCTACTCAATATAAATTTACTTTGTAAATTTTCATTTCGTATCCCTCCGCTTATGGCCGCTTCGGCAAGCTTTGCGTCCATTCGCTTCGGTACGCGTTACTCGCTACTTGCAGGGTAAGTATAAAAGGGGATGATCAGTTATTAAGATATATTATATATTATATATTACTTAATATCTTAAGGTTGTTTGGATTTTTGCCATTTACTCTGTTTCGTGTATAATAATAGACCTGAATCTGATTAACAGAAATGCTATACAAATGGAACATCGTAGGCCATAAACAGCAATTGCTCCAATTAGAAAGGGAAATTCAGGATGGAAACCTTGCACATGCATACTTATTTTCTGGCCCCAAACAGGGCGGGAAATTCACAATCGCAAAAAATTTGGCGCAAATACTACAATGCCCGAATAATTTCTGCAAGGCATGCAGAGATTGCGACATGATAAAAAAAGAAATCCACCCTGACACAATAATAATCCGGGATAAGGGCGATTCAATAAAAATCGATGAAGTACGCGAACTGATACGCACGACAAACCTGACCCACCAAAGCAAATACAGGGTGGTGTTAATAGAAAATATTGAACGCATGCCGATTGAAGCGCAAAATTCCTTCCTTAAGACACTTGAAGAACCGACAGACGGAACAATTTTTATTATGACCACAAGCCAGATCGATTCAGTTCTTCTGACCATCCAGTCCCGCGTGCGCCATTACAATTTTTCAACAATAGACGACAAAGTGCTCACGGAATTCCTTGTCGGCAAATTCGGGGAACGCCCGGAAACCGAAGAAGTTGTGAATATTGCACAGGGGCGCCCGGGACTCGCTATATCGCTTATGGAAAATCCCCAAAATCTTAATAATCAAAAGAACCTGTATCACAGAATAGAGAATTTTCTGAAAAAGAATGATCTGGCCCAAAAATTTCTGTTTATTGATGAAATTGAAAAAAACGAAGAAGAGATTGAACTTTTCCTGGATGCTTTTGCCAGATATTTACGAAAATTGCTTTTTGAGTACACCCATATCCCTGAACACCCTCTAAAAAGCCGTTTTTCTTTACGCGATATTGTAAATATGTTTGATGTTTTGGAAAAAACCCGCTATTTTATTAAGCGCAATATCAACAAAAAGCTGGCTTTGGAAAATTTGTTGATACAAACAGAAAAATAAACATTTATTTTACATTTAGTAATTTTATCCGCCTGTGGCGGAATAAATGAAAAAATAATAAATGTTATTCATTCATGGCCGAACTTTATATTTTTATTTTCGCATCATTAGTCATAATCATAATTGTTGCAAGGCGCAGCTATGTTTATTTTCGTGAAAAAAAATTAAAATTTAAAGAGGAGGTCGCGCTGAAAGTAAACGAGCTACAGAAAGAAAGGCATCAGATGCAGGTAGAAAGATTTAAGGAATCCTATCTTAAAGAGCAAAAAAACAAAAAGTACGATTTTTCTCAATATAAATTAATCCTCCGAAAAGCTGATATGGCGATGGCCAGAAAACAATGGACCGAAGCCAAAAAATGCCTTATTCAGTCTTTGGCGGTCGCAAAAGACGAATTCCAGGCGTCTTTAAAACTGGCAAAAGTTTATATGGAAAGCGGCGATCTTAAGAGAGCTGAAACATTGTTTAAACGCTTGCTTGAAGTAAATGACCCAAGCGCCCAAATATACGTCAACTTGGCAAAAATATACACTTCCAGGAAAAATTATAAGGAAGCCATACAGTCTTATGTGCAGGCTATTGAATTGGACAACAAGGACGATAAATCATTAATCGGTCTTGGCCGTTTGTATAAACTTTTAATGAAACATTCCTTAGCCGCTGAATGTTTCAGGAGGGCGGCGGAACTTAAGCCTCGGGAAGTGGAACATCTGTTCCTTTTAGCTGATTCCTGCAAAGACGATGATGATTATGAAAATGCTTTATTTACATACGAGAGGATATTAACGCTTGAGCCTTACAATGAAAGGGCGATTGGAGCGGCTCAGGATGTGCGGATTAGGATGAATGAAATTGAAAAACTTATCACTACCTAATGGGAGACCTGATCGGTGACCTGCTCCGATATAACATCGGAGCGGAGACCTAATTGGGGAATAAAGGATTAAATATTAATTTATTATCCCCCATTAGGTCACCAATTAGGTCACCGCCCGAAAGGGCAAGGCCACCCATAAGTAATAATAAAATTATGCAAAATTTCGGAGACAAATTATCAAACCGCATCAAGGAATTAAATAATCCTACAGTCGTCGGCCTTGATCCACGGTTAGACAAAATCCCCTCTTTTATTAAAAAGGCAGCGATTAAAAAATACAAAGGCGAAAATCTGGAAGCGGTAGCTGCATCCATATTTGTTTTTAATACAGGTATAGTCGACGCGATTGCTGATATTGTTCCCGCCGTGAAACCTCAGATTGCTTTTTATGAACAATACGGCCACGCGGGATTTTTGGCGTATGAACAAACGATCAAATACGCGCAGGAGAAAGGAATGATAGTGATAGGGGACGCGAAAAGAAACGATATAAGCTCGACAGCTGAGGCTTACGCAAACGGACACCTGGGCCTTGTTGATGTTTTCGGCAAACCTACTCCGGTAATCGGCGCGGACGCGTTAACTGTAACCCCGTATCTCGGCTCAGACGGCATCACTCCTTTCACCAAAGTCTGTAAAGAACACGGAAAGGGCATTTTCGTACTCGTTCGCACATCAAATCCGTCTGCCGATGAATTGCAGGGCCAGCCTATAGGCGATCATCTTCTTGATGAAGAAGTGGCGACATTAGTCGAAGGGTGGGGAAGGGATCTGATCGGCGAAAGCGGTTATTCATCCGTTGGCGCTGTTGTCGGGGCCACATATCCCGAAGAAGCCGCGTCCCTTCGCCAGCTTATGCCCAACCAGATATTCCTTGTACCCGGTTACGGGGCGCAGGGTGGCGGCGCTCAGGATGTGAAACCTTGTTTCCATGAAAATGGAACTGGCGCCATAGTCAACTCTTCGCGCGATATTATTTTCGCTTATCTGAAAGACCCGAGATGGCGCGAGGAGGAATTTAATCAGGCGGCCAGGGAAGCGGCTCTTAGGATGAAGGAGGAATTGAATAGGTTATTTGAATAAAACCCAAAATTCACAAAATGCATAAAGCACAAAGTTTGGTTAGTTTGTGAATTTTGTGAAGTTTGAATTTTTTGAAAGAAATCCTTAAAAAAAGTGTATATAATAATGCACGTGCTTTTTCTTTCTTATGCCTCCTTTAAAATGCAATAAAAAAAGCACGGCATCCTGATATACAAGAATAAATTAAGAATTATTACGCTTTATTCTTTATCAGGGGTTCGCTTTCCGGGGTCTCCATCGCTTACGAAAACCCTGAATTTCTCCTTTTTTAAACTACGATCAGTTTCACCGGATTTCCTGCCAAAAAAGCGGAGCCATTCGCTATCGATTGCCTGAATACGCGGTGTCCTGAATACTTTAGCTTTTGGATGATATAAAGGATAAGCGGGATCCGAACCTATCAAAAGCCCTACTTTAATCATTGGCATCAATTGTGTCAGGTCGCCCCAGGGAACCCCTCCATGCGGATAAGCAAGCGTGTACATTTGCATATCAATGGGCATAACTTTGCTTAGTTTGTCTTTTTGCGCCTGCAATATTGCTATGACTGTCTTCGGTAATAATCCTCTCAGGTTTGTATGTCGTAGTGTGTGATAACCTATCTGCCTACCAGTTTGCCAAAGATAAGCCAGTTTTTTTTCTAAAAATGCGTTTTGTCCAAATGGATTATCATAAACATAAAATGCAGCTGCTGTTCCAAAGTCAGGGTATTGTTTATTAAAATCATCAAGTATACCGATAGCTGAATTAGGATCTATAGTGCCATCTTTGTTCATATTAAATTGGTTTGGCTTTCCATCATCAAAGGTCAAAATTACAGGTTTTTTCCCCTGAGGAATAGGAAAATAGTTATTCGCGTAATCCTCAATTGAAAGAAGCACATAATCATTATTGTAAAGCCAGAGAAGATCCTTTTTAAAATTCGCGACAGACCTTGTCCACCGGTATTCGTATGGACCGATATTATGATAAAGCAAAATGGGAATCCGGCCCCACTCGTCGGGTATATTTGTGATATTTGTTTGGTCAGAAGCAAATGCTAGACCGCAGAACATCATTACAAAAAATATTGCGCTGATTAAATGTTTTTTATTCATGAAAAATATTTTGTCGCTTATTTAATAGCACAATCTCTCGAATATTAAAATGATTTTGCTTCTTATATGGGATTAAAATAATTCATTTATCAATTTAAGAGCTTTAAATTGGTAAGGATATTTTCTCCATTTTTTTGGCAAACCGGCTTTTATCGGGTTATTACTTATGTAATCAATAGTTGCCCATAACCTATCATTATTATCAATAATCTGATCGTAAAAACGCGGATGCCAAATTTGCCCTTGGCGAATTTTCCGGGAAAATGTCCCGCGGATTGATTTAATAAAATCGGATATGTGATATTTATGTATTTGGCCACAATCACAATTATTTTTTATGAAATCATTAATACAAATGGCAGAGTGGACTTTCCAGTCCGCGATGCCATTTTTAGAATAATCGGTACCGCCTCGCGGGTTGGAAAACCCACTCTGCGGTATTGGTGGTTTTGTTTGGCATAAAATATGCACATGATCCGGCATTATGCAAAATTGATACACAAAATGATATTTCAATTTGCCCGCATTTAAAATAATTTCATACAATAACTCGGCTTTCCTGGAATCCTGGAAAATCCATTCATTGTCCAAAACATTATATGTTACAAAATATGGGCATGAACACTGATATATGCGTCGTTGAGTCACAAATTATTTATTAACAGGGCTCGGTTTAATGTTTATAAACACTTCAATTTTTTTTCCGTCCATTTCATCGCAAATTTCACTGCCATCAATTTTTATTGAACAATTCAGAAACCTCACATTTATCGTACCGCCGATAATCGATTTTAATTTAGGTTTAATAAAAATTTTCCATATTTTATCAAGTGGTGTGAATTCAAAAATATCATTATCGTAAATAAAGACCCTATTAAATTTTTTGTCGGTTAATTTTCGAAAATCAGATTTATCACCTTTTTCTTTTGTAATGAATATCTGATCAGGGAAAAGTTTTATACTAGTTGTCACAATCTTATTATCCTTATTATATGCGGCTATTCTGTAAGTATAACGTTCACCCTTTTTTATTGATTTATCAGTATAAATATTTTTAAAACTGCTTGATTTTATCGTGGCGATTTTTTTACTAACCTCATTGGAAAGCTTGTCAGAATATGGTTTTTTGCTCCGATAGATATTGAATTTAACTATTTCATCATCCATTTCATCCCATTTAATCACAGCCTTATCAAACTTATACGTTATCTGTATATTTTTAAATTCAATATCCGATATTACAGCTGGCCGTAAGGATTTGGGTAAATCCTCTTTCTTATCCGATTGGCTTTCTATCAGTATTCCGGAGGCCAGGATTTCATCAGAAATGATTTCTTCTTTCACGGAAGTTTTGGGCATCGGCGCAGAAATGGATGATGTGCTGACCGTAGTGGCAGGACTTCCGCCACCACCTCCGCCTCCACCCCCACCTCCTCCGCCCGACGAAACAGGTGCGACGGCAGGCGGATTACTCGGTGGCGGAATGGCTGGAGGAACAACAGGATTTTCAGGCGGTACAACAATCAATTTTTTTTCTATCTTTGCGATTTTCAGCTTTCCCGCGAAAATATATTTATCCTCTTTGTCATTGCTGATCTCATAATATTTATTCGGGTAATATTTAGAATTGCCTGTCGCGCCGTCGAATTTTTTAATCCTTTGTCCGCCTTCGTCATATTTATAGAATGTGTTTCCGCTTTGTATCATTTGGTTATTGTAATCGTAAACTATTCCGCTGTCGTCGCGTTTAACCATATTGCCAGACAAATCATATTCGTATAAATGCTCTCCTGCTTTTGTAACAGCGTGCGGGCTATTTCCGTTATATTCGTATTCACCGACATCAGATTTAAACATCATATTCCCAATCGGGTCGTATTTGTAACTAAATGTTACATCCTGTTTATTGGCTGTATTTGAGTAATTCGCTCCAGTAAGCCTATACAGTTTGTCATATTGGTAATCAACAATTTTCGCTGTTTCGGCAGAGGCTTTATCATCGATTTTCATCAAATTTCCCACCGCGTCGTATTGATATCTGTAATCCTGCAAACCTGTTACAGTATCAGTTGAACTTTTTTTGTATGAAAGCCGGTACATCTGGTTCGGGTCATAATTATTTATCGTGATTATCTTTCCGCCAAGCCTGATCTGTTCTAACTGCCCGATTGGCGTATATGAAAACTGGTCAGCGAATATACGGCTATCATTATAAACTTTATTTAGCTGGTGCGCGTTATCGTAAGAATAAATAACCGTTGCGCCATCGGGATAAGTCATATTTGTTACACCACCCATCAGGTCGTAATCGTATCTGAAAATAAAATCTTTGTCGTCGATTTGTTTTTCATCTGTAACAATTCTGCCGAGCTGATCATAATTTATATTATGAATATAATTTTTACCTGAAACATTGGTCAGCCGTCCGATGCCGTTCATGCCTTGATCATACACAAGCGAAAATTCAACGCTATCCGAACCCTGATAATCCTCATTTGTAACGCGATCCAGCGTATCGTATGAATATGTAACAATTTTATTTAACGGGTCGGTTTTTTTTGTAACATTTCCATTTGCGTCGTACTCATACTTCCACATTCCATGTTTTCCGCCAGGTTTATATGCGTCAGTTTGGCTAAGCATTCGTCCAAGCGTGTCGTATGTGAAATTCCTTATATTACCAAGCGTGTCAGTTATTTTAATCAGGTTTCCAGGAGTATCGTATTCGTATAATGTCGTGTAATTTCCATCATCGTTACGCTCAATAACTGATATTAGGCGACCGCGGGAATCAAAAACAAAATCTTTTTTATTTCCATCCGCGTCAGTAATGGTCTTGTTCCAGATGTCATACGACGTAACAGTTGTACCCAAAGGATCTGTGGCGCTTACAGCGCGGTTTAAAGCGTCGTAACTAAAATTTGTGCCCACACGATTGGTGTCGATTTGTTCAAAATTCTGATTGCCGCTGAAATATGGCTGTAACATTTTTGTAACATTTCCCCGTTCGTCAAAAACTGAAGCGGCAGTCGTCCAGTCGCTGTTAGCGCTTTCTGATTTGCTCTCCATCTGCCTGCCCAATCCGTCTATGTATGTGTAAGAATCAATAACGATATTATCATCATTATATGTCGTCTGGTGGACTGAGCGCGGCATCGCGTTATCGTTATATGCAATAGTATTAACAGTGGCAAATGACTCGGTTTTCGGATTCGTTATATCGGTTTTAATAAGCCTTTCAAATCCGTCATATTCATTTTTTGTTACAGCGTCATTTGGGTCCGTCATCTGTAACAAATCCCCTGTAACATCGTAATTAAATGTCGATATATACCCCAACGGATTAGCCTGGCTTACGGGATACAGATGAAAACTGTCATATGTCGTTAACGCGGAATATCCTCTTGGATTGGTCAGTTTTATTGGCATTCCATATTCGTTGTATTCCACCCTATTTGTTACAAAATTATTTGTCGAATCATCCCAAACACCGGTTTCTGTCGGATTTCCGATAGTTGCTTGGCCGAACGACAAATTATCGTAAAATATTTTTTGGTCGCTTATTAGTCGGTTATTCTGGTCGTATAATTTTTGCTCAGCAGGCAGGCTTACCAGATAATCAGACAGATTTTGCACATATGAATTTTGCTGTTTAATCAAATCATTTCCAATGTCCAAAAACTGGCCGGCGTTGCTTTGCAATTGAACTTCACCATAATCAATTGCCAATGTCTGATTTCCGAATTCGTCATATTCATACGCCTGCGCGACAGATTTATTTAGTCCGGATGCAGGATTGTAGTCAGTCGTGACCGACTGTTTCAAATAAGGAAAAAACCTGCTATTTCCCAAATCTCGCTTGTCGAATTTATTTATTGTCGCTTTTACTAAACGGTTTTGATTATCATAAATTTCAACTCTGTACGGCATCCCTTTTTTGCTGATGTGGTCATCAAATTCTCCATTGCCAGAATCCGGCATACTACTCTCGCTCTGATGATAGTAAGCCTTTGTCTTATAGCCAAGACCGTCAGTTTTTGAGATAACGCGGAAACCAGCCATTTCACGATTATAAGAGGAATTATAATAAAAATGACCATCTTCATAAAAATAATCAACAGTACTCCGATTTCCCACACCGTCATTAACTGTCATCTTGCTTACCGTAGTTAAAATTATAGGTAATTTGGGATTGGCCAGCGTTCCGTCAGTTTTTAAATACTGTGCGGATGTTTTATATTCCATATCAATCTGTCCGCCTTCGCTGGTATGAACGGTTTTTAGGAAATATGGTTTTGAGCCACGATTTATGAAAGTCCTTTTCACAATTGTCTGTTGTCCAGTATGCGTGTCGCCGATTTGGGTAGCCTTTATTATGTCAGGCAGGCCGTCGCCATTTACATCGGTGATCCGGACGCCGCCATCGCTAAGCGACCCGTTTTGTGATATCCCTAGTGAGAATGGAAAGATATTGGCATATGCCTGGAATCCGTTACCGGTATTAAGGCTAAGCCTATTGTTTTCATACTGCCCTCCGTAAGTTATGACAGTTTCGGAAACCACCTGATCAACCAGTCCGTCGCCATTAGCATCCAATGATCTCCATGTCAGCGTATCTACCGGCGGCATTGCGCATTGGTTTGCGCTTTGAATCCATCCGCCATTTCCGTCATTGATATATGAACCATTTACAGAGCCAGTATTGATATCCGCCAGCCCGTCATTATTACAATCCTGAACATAGTTGGTTCTGGGCATTTGATATGTCGTGTTATCGCCAATAAGCGGAATCGGTGAAAGCCATTTATCGGTTCCTACGCAGTTACTCCCATCAGCATTAAGGCAAGTCTTTGTATCGGTATACCGTGTATCATACCTGCTACCGGAGTCCAGATGCGCACGGCTTTGGATCATATCCGGCAAGCCATCGCCGTTAAGGTCGGCGATTGAAACACCATTATCATTTTTTCCGTATTCATAACTCCCCATGCCTAACGCAAGGGTGTTGTTAAAACTCTGCCTGCGATTCAGATAAATATTGCTTTGCAGAGTAATATTTCCATCATAGTTATAAAGGCCGGAGTTAATGATGTCCGTCCTCGCGTCGCCGTCGAAATCCAACGCTTTTTCAAATACGGTAGGAATCGAGCGCTTATAGAGCCCAATATAGGCTCCGGTTCCAATTGTCCAACCATTTTTTCCGTTGTTTGTATAGCGAGTTGAGCCGTAGCCGCCTACGCCGCCGCCGGCCATCTCAAAATCAGTCAGTCCATCGCCATTCATATCCCATTCCGCACCGCCGCCTGAACTGCAATCGTAATAACAGAGCCAAAAAATACCCGGAAAAAGATAGTCAGTAGTCTCTTCCCAAGAGACGCTAGATGGCGAATATTCGAATGTGGTGGAAGGAAGGCTTACAGCATTTCCATTTTCATCATATCCGGTTTCAGTTATTCCGGCTATCGTCTGCTTGATAATCGGATAAACCGACATATAACTTATATCATATTTTCTCCTTAACTTATTATCCGCGTAAACCTCAATGCCGGTTATAAGATAATTCGTTTCAACCCGAAAACCCTCGGCGTAACTTAAATGGCTATCCTGCCTTTTTCCGCCAGACTGGTTTTGCGCGAATGGCAAAAACCGAACTTCGAAAATTCCGTCCGCGGTTCCATTACCAGTATAAAAAATGGACTTCGGATAAATCTGATTATCAGCCTTAAAATATAAGTATCGTACAAAATTACCATTCCGGTCACGTACTTCTGAAAGCATCCATTGATAAATCCGGTTTGGGTCAGCTTGGTCAAATTGTCTGGAATCTGAATTATCGCCAAAGGTGTATTTTGTTCCTTGTTTATCCGTCACAACCCAGCTTCCGTTTTCCATAAACTCGTATCTCGCGAAACTACGTTCAGTTTTTTCTCCATACAAACCGTATTGTCCGTTTGTCTGAATTGCAGAAAGCTCGCCACCGCCGATTGGAGTATTCGCGATAAAATCCGTTTCGGAATGCATTTTTTCAACGCCTTTTTTATTCAGGAGTTTTATTGAATAAAGATTTAAACTCCATTTATAACCGATAATATTATCCAAAGACGAATCCTGGCTGTTATAAGCAAGTTTTACATCAGGCGCCATTCCATTGCGTCCCGCAGGGACCGTAATCGGATACTCGTAAACCACCGCGCCGCTGAATTCACCCGCGCTGATACGGCCTTGGGTGATTTTATAAGTTTGAAGCGGATCAGGCTTAGCGCTGTTATCGGGAGAATATATGTCTGATGCTGCCTTTGTCGGCAACGGTATGATCAGAAAGATAAATATTAATGCAATTCCCAAATATTGTTTGAATTTGCGCATGAATGTAATGATAAATAATAAATGTTGGGAGGTGTAATTTAAATCTCTAATATCTAAATCCTAAATTCTAAATAAATTCAAAATTTTAATGTTCAAAATCCAAAACAAACTTGTTATTTGCTTTTTTCTAGAATAGAGCCGAAAATTTTACACAACTCAATTGTTTCTTGGATCAAATCCGATCTCTCTTTTTCCAAAATTTCAATACTATTTGTGTCAACAAGATTTAGCCAAAACCGACTTTCTTTTGATTCCTTGCGACATATTTGGATTCGGTAAACAAAATCTTTTTTACTTACTGACTCATTAGCTTCTATATAATTTGCGCCAACTGAACCAGAAGATTTTATTAATTGTTTTGAATCCTCGTAGTTAGATATTGATTTTGGTAATTTTTTTACAAAAGTCCTAATTCGTTTTGCAAATTTTAGAGTTCTTTCTTCAAGATCGAATTGTTTGGAGTTTTGAATTTCGTTCATTTGAAATTATTTAGGATTTAGAAATTAGGATTTAGGATTTATGAAAAAATCAGGGAAGATGATTTATTATTTATCATCATTTTCAAAATCTTCTTCTAAAACCAATTCCTCCAACTGATGGATCATTTCGCCCATCGTCAGATTCATCAATATGAGATTTTGAATATAATCTCTGACTGGTTGTTTTTTGTTATACATAAAACCCACACGATTAAATAATAAGATCGGGTGGGCTTAATTTGGGGCTATGGCAAACTTATTGTCCGGGGGGTGTGGGCAACATTGGCTGTCATCATAACTTAAATTTTACAGCTTGTCAATAGTATTTTATTATAACAAAACTAACCACCTTGTTTATAACTCTGAATTACTCCGAATCAACAAATTTATATAACAATTGTTGGCCGCTCTTTCTACGCGGATGCCTTATTATGGGAAGGGCGAGAATGAATCGATTGAATTACAATTTCACTATTAGGTGTAAGGACGTCTGCTTGAATATCATGTCTTTGTGTAGCATCACCATACCTGTCTAAAAAAGACACATGAGCAGGATGAGTCTGTTCATTATCCATGTCATAAGCAACATCAGTCATTTTTCTTTGTGAAGTCACTTGTTCGTCAGAAACTTCACCTTTAAATAATTTATTAACTTCAGTCCAAATATCCGATCTCAGCGCCGCGAGTTCAGTTGGGCTAAGTTCAAGCCCTTCGGTTTTTACCTCAGATACCCATTTATTTAATCTAGGTTGAGTTCCGGCATAACTGTAATAACCCCTAGCAATGCATTTGTCCGAATTATGTGATTCATGTTCTTCGATGATTCCAGCAATATCACCTTTTGATAAAGCCAAAATCAATTGACTGCGATTATCTCTTAATTTTTGGAATAATGCGAAGTTTGTGGTTATTGCTTCCGGTGTTATTTCAAACGGATAGCCCTTATCATCTAATATTTTTGTTTCCATTGGAGGGTGATTAAAAATTACCGACAAAATATAATGGAAGTTTTTTAAATATGCAATATAATTTTATTTTTTTGCACATTTTTAAAAACCCCGCCCTACGAATGTGCTCAAGGCGGGGAATATTTTACCATTCATTTTCTATCAATTCATCTTCTATTGTTTTCTCGCATTCGCATTCACATTCTGGGAAACCACATTCTTCACAAATTGGGCAATTGTTGCCACATTCGCAATCGTCAAACATGCGGTTAAAATTATGAAATAAGATTATCTCCTTTTTTTTGTTATTTTTTTCTTGGCCACCTTCTTTTTAGGAGTAGCCTTTTTTGTTTTTTTCTTTACCATGATTAAAAAATTATGAAATAAATTATTTTTATTATCGTATTTTTTTCTTAAAAATCAAGATACGGAATGAAATTAAAAATAGTCGTATTGTATTTCTCTGTTGATGTAGCAATTTTTGATAAATGTTATAATGCCAAATGTGAATTGATGATGTGAAAAAATTTTAATTTTTAATTTAACGATTATGTTTACATTACCAAATTTGCCATACGCGTATAACGCGCTTGAACCCTATATCGATGAAATGACAATGAAAATCCATCACGATAAGCATCATCAGGCTTATTTGGATAAATTCAATACAGCTTTAGAAAAATATCCTGATTTTTATAAAAAACCAGTTGAACAGATTTTAGCCAAACTGGATTCCGTGCTAGAAGATGTGCGTACCGCTGTAAAAAACCATGGTGGGGGACATTATCACCACAGCTTGTTCTGGGAGATGATGAGCCCAAAAGGAGGCGGAAAACCAATTGGCAAATTAGCCGAAGCGATTGATAAAGAATTCGGGAGTTTTGAAGTATTTAAAGAACAATTCACAAAAGAGGCGGCCGGGCATTTCGCGAGCGGATGGACATGGCTTGTGAAAGACGGGAAAGGGAAACTTTCCATACTTTCCACCCCAAACCAGGATAGTCCGATCAGCAGCGGCCTTATGCCGATTATCGGAATAGACACATGGGAACATGCTTATTATCTTAAATACCAAAACCGCCGCCCGGAATACGTCGAGGCGTGGTGGAATGTAGCAAACTGGGAAAAGGCGGATGAATATTATTCATCGAAATGAACCAAATGGACGAATTAATAAATGCAATTAAGAAATTAAAGAAAGGTGAAGTCGGAAAAACCGTTGAAAAACGGATTAATGAATTTAAAAAAATGGGACAACAGTCATCCGATAAAATTTTTAATGAACTCTGTTTCTGTCTTTTGACCGCGAATTACGACGCACAGAAAGCGATTAACATTCAAAACAAAATTAGGAATGGATTTATCCAATACCCCGAAAACAAGTTATCCGGCGAACTGAAAAAGTTGGGATACAGATTTCCGAATGTCCGCGCGAAATTTATCGTCGGGGCGAGAAAACATAAAGAGGATTTAAAAAAAATAATTTGTTCCTGTAAGACCGATAAGCACCGGCGCGAATGGTTCGCGGAAAATGTTAAAGGGCTTGGTTACAAAGAAGCCAGCCATTTTTTACGGAATATCGGCTTTCCTGATTGCGCAATAATTGATTTCCATATCATCGATATTCTTGTCAGGAATAAAATTATCCGAAAACCGAAAACACTTTCTAAAAAAATTTATTTAAAAATTGAAAAAATTTTATCAGTCATGGCAAAAAATCTCGGCGTAAGCTTGGCTGAACTCGATCTTTACTTATGGTATTTGGAGACGGATAAAGTTTTGAAATAATAAATCGATTTATGCTCTGGCAAAATCCAGAGACTTATATAAATCCCTGTAAGCCGGAGTTGTAGGATGGAGAACTTTACCACCTAAACGACCTGCTACAATTGTTGTAGAATCAATAAGCACATCAACACCCGATTCTTCTCTAAGCCATTTATATATAGAAATATGCGGTTCGGCTTTAGCTTCAGCTTCATCATTTTTTGCGTAAATCGTGACCCTTACCCCTTTTTTATGAGCGGTGTCAATTATTCTTTTATATGAATCGATAATTTCTTGCCTAACTTTATCAGTATGCCCTCTTGCGGCCAGGTCATTTCCGCCGCCGTTTATAACTAGCATTTTGCATTTTCCATCCTTCAAAAACTTCATTGCTTCTTCTTCAACAAAGATTTTATCTTTTCTATACCACTCTTTATCAAACTTTTTGGTCTTAACAAGATGTGAAGATTCACGCGCGCTTAAATGTGAGGCATCAACTCTTCTTCCCCAATCACTAATACCCACCATTATAGAATCTCCCACATAATATGTCTCGTCTTTACCATATCTCTGTCCTTCCGGCAAACGACTAATTACACTTGGTGCAATTTCTTTTAGCTGAGGCGCTGCTACATCTGGTTTTGGCACAGGCGCATCAGCTTTTGCTCTGGGTTCCTTTGGCTCGGTTTTAATCAGGGTTTCGTAATATTCGTTTAATTTGCTCAAAGTAAATGGACCAAGCTTTCCATCAAATGATTCCACCCGATTCCTTTTATCAGTAAACCCTTTCACCTCTTCATTTAGGAACAACTGCAAAGCCATTACGCGCGTCAGTTGCTCAGCAGCTTTAGAATTATCAATTCCTAAAACAGACTTACAAAAATCTTTATTCCATTGCTTGTATCCCTGATAATTTTCTTTCGAATGGCTTTCAACAAATTTTTGAATAGTTTCAGGTTTCAATTTATCTTTAAAACTAGGCTCTGAAAGAAGTTTTTCTGCACCTTTTCTGATTTGTGAGTCGACACCTTGTCTTAAGCTGTCCTTTGGATCGAGTTCTTTGCCTTCGTTTTCGCGTAGTGCATCACCAGCCATAATTTATTATTATCTTATTATTATACCAAAAAAATAGAAAAATGGCAATTCCACTCTATATAATTTGTAAAAACTAGGTCTTTTTTGATGGCGGGATGGACGGGACTTGAACCCGCGACCTCCTGCGTGACAGGCAGGCGCTCTAACCAGCTGAGCTACCACCCCTCGTCCTCCGATGTCCATCGGAGTCCCTTTCCCCAGAAAATACAGTCGCTTCGCTCCTTTCACATTTTCTGGAGACCCCTTTTTAGGGGCGGTGTTATTGTAGCCAATACATAGGTATTTGTAAACAAAAATAATTTTTGAAACTATGTCCAATAAGTGTTGTCGGCTAGGGGGAAAATTTGGCATTGTGCTTTTGAAGATATGAAAAAAACAAAAGAATTTGAGATATATCTCAAGTCAGGTTCAGGTAGGGCGTTCACCAATAAACACCTCATATAAACGAAAAAAGCTTGTTCGTCATGGGGCAGGCATGTTAATATCACCTCCAATATTTTAATCAATCCATATTATGACCTCAGAAAAATCCAGGATCGTTTTATCCGTAGGTGGCAATGCCTTGACCATGGGACCCGGCAGGGAAACCATCGAAGACCAGCGTGAAGCGGCTGCTATGGCCGCCAGAATCGTTGCCAACGTATTCAGAAGCGGCGCCAAAACAGCGCTGACCCACGGAAACGGGCCACAATCCGGTTTCATTATGCGGAGATTTGAGTTTGCCCACCAGCATGGCGTGCTTCATCCGGTGCCGCTTGATGCGGTCGTCGCTGATACCCAGGGGGCCATCGGGTACATGCTTGAGCAACTGATCCATGCTGAACTCCAGGGAGTGGACCCGGAAAGGGCGGAGCGTATTGCCACCCTGGTAACGCAGGCGATTGTCGACCCGAATGACCCTGCGTTTAAAGATTTTTCAAAACCTGTTGGCGAATGGATGACTGAAAAAGAGGCGGATGAGCACAGGGCGCAGGAAGGTTGGGAGGTAAAACTTATGAAGGAAGGTGTGGAGCGGGGCTGGCGGCGGGTGGTGGCCTCCCCCGAGCCAACTGGAGTGACCAATGCCGCCGCGATTCGGCATAATTTTGAGGGAGGATTTTTGACCATTTGCGGCGGAGGAGGAGGAATCCCCGTTGTACGCCAACCCGATGGCAGCTTAAAAGGAGCGCCGGCCGTCATTGATAAAGACAATATCACAAGAGTGATCGCCTCGATCGTCCGCGCGGACCTGATGGCGGTTTTAACAGCGGCCCCCGGCGTTATTGATCCAGAAGAATTCAAACGAAAGCACGAGCAGGGTGCAATCATTCCAGTCCTCAAAGTAAGCGAGGCTCGTGGCATGCTTCCCGATCTTCAGAAAGGCAGCATGGGGCCGAAAGTGAAAGCTTGCAGCGACTTTACGGAGGCGACAGGAGAGGACTCTCTCATTACCGATTTCCCGCATGCGCTGGAAGCACTGCAGGGGCAAGGCGGAACGCGCATAGTGGCCGACTGATAACATTATAGAAACGAATGACTTTGGTGGTATGGTCATGTTCATCCGATTTTAAAAACAAAGTGGTATGACATTATTCAGCCTTTCCGGAAAAACCGCTAGGAGCTACTTTTCAGTGCCACTGGAAAAATACAGGCGGCTTTCCATTCCCTTGAAATGGTGATTTATGCCGAATATGATGCGCAATGAATGAGGCAGCTAGGCAGGTTTGCTATATTTCGCTCTCCTAAAGTGCTATTATTTTAATACGAATGAATATTTCAATTATCGGCGGCGGGGCAGCCGGCATGATGGCGGCGGCAACGATCGCTGAGCAACATCCTTCGGCAAAAATCACACTGATTGAGCGCAATCAGATTTTAGGGAAAAAAGTCCTGATGACCGGCGGCGGCCGCTGCAATGTAACCACCGGCCTTTCTGATATGGACGACATCCTGCGCCGTTATCCGCGCGGGCGGAATTTTTTGAAGCACGCCTTTTATGAATTTGCCCCCTGGCATGTGATGGAATGGTTCACGGCGCATGGCGTGCCGCTCAAAACTGAACCCGACCAGCGCGTATTTCCAAAATCCGACCGGAGCGATGATATTGTGGCGGTATTTGAGAAAATTTTTCAGAAGGACGTTGTGGAAATTTTATTTGGAGCGGTGGTAGAAAAAGTTGTAAAGCGCGGCCAGCAATTTATTTTGAATATTCAGGGCCGCGAGCCGATCATGGCCGACCGGTTACTCATTGCTTCCGGTGGGGAAGTAAAGGCAACGGGGAGCGGCTACGCGCTCGCGGCATCCCTTGGGCATACCATTACGCCGCTCGCGCCCAGTTTGAATTCGTTGATTGTCCGGGAAGCGTGGGTAAAGGAATTGGCGGGCGTCTCATTCCCAGCCGCGCGCTTCCGGCTAAAGGGGGCGCAGGAGCATGAATTCACGGGCCCTTTCGTGTTCACCCACAAGGGCGTCACGGGCCCGGCGGTTTTCGCGCTATCGTCTATGGCGGCCTACGAAACATTCAATCCGGAAAATGCCGCCTGGCTTTTGATTGACCTTCTGCCGGACCGTACTGAAGACGTACTGCTTCAGCAGTTGCAGGAGGAGATTGCGGCGCATCCCAAAAAAACGTTTTCGAATATCCTGGCCCAGTTCGTCCCTAGGTCGGTGACAGCGGTGATGTGTCAGGAACTAGGCATCCCAAACGAAAAAGCCGGAGCCGAAATTTCCAAAAAAGATCTGAATAAATCAGTCTCCTGGCTCAACGGCGCCCCTCTCACGGTCATTGGCCGTGTTATGGGCGAGGAATTTGTAACGGCAGGGGGTGTAAGCCTGAAAGAGGTGGATGCCAAAACCATGCAGTCCAAAATCTGCCCTGGACTGTTTTTTGCCGGCGAGGTACTGGATGTGGATGCGTTCACAGGGGGTTTCAATCTGCAGGCCGCCTGGTCCACCGGTCTCCTGGCAGGGAAAAATATAGTCGCTTAAAAAATTTGAAGCCGCAACAGCGCAAACCATTCTGATTTTAGTTCATTTTATCCTACCGCGCTTCCAGTCCGATCTTCCCGCGCCGCCACCAGAACACCGCCTGGCAGAACACTCTCCGGATTATCAAATGAACCCATATATGTGCTCATAATATCCCCGTAGTAAATCGCATCTCCGACTGTTTTTATCGCCATATCCTCCATAACGATTTTTTTATTCGCGTCACGGATTAGTTTACCATCAACGATTTTAGGAACTTGTAGTTTTTTACCGAGGTTACTTAAAGCGTAATTCATAAACATGGTAAATTGATCTCCGCCATATTCAGGCTTTTTATCAGAAGAAACTGAAATACCCCCGCTTGTGACACTATAAGGCTTAGAGGCAGAAACAAAGGTCACATTGGGCAACTTTGCCGCTTCAAGAGATTTTCTGAAATCACCGCCATAGCATGCCGAGCTAATAATAAAAAAGTTCACTTTGGGGTATCTTCGGCAAATTGCGACTAATTGGGGGCCGTAGAATTTTGCGGAAGCGAAAGCGCGTTCATCTTCTTTGGTGTATTGGATATAATCATCTATAAATTTCTGGATTTTTTTAAATATATCAGGGTTTTTAAAAAGCTCAGGTTTCAGATTTGCGATATCGGCTAAAATTGCCTTTTTATCCATGTTATGTTTGCCGAGCAATTCTTTAATGCTGATACCTTCCAATTCAGGTGGTGTTTTAGGTGAGGCCACCTCTCCTATTTTTCCAAAAATCATACCGCCACCACTATTTTCACTATTACCATGCACATTGAGAGAGATCATCAATGTTTTAATCTTCGGCTCTTTGGTTGGATCAGGGTTTATTTGTGCTAATTTTTTTTCAATTTCTTTTACCGGATTATCTGTATAAACAGGATCCGACGGCTCTACATTATATCCATTGGCTCTCATTAGTTCTGAACGACGTTGATTATGTAAGACTGTTTTTTGCGACACGACATCCTCACGCCCATCAACCCCAGATAAGCTAAGGCAGGCAATCTGTTTGCCCTTGGGCAAATCCAGACTCCTAAGCTGTTCAGAGCCCCTCGCCTGATTTTTCCATTCATCATTAGCTCTTTTCGCTGCATTTTGCCAAACAGCTGTCGGGTTTTTCAGTAAGTCCGAGCATGGGAAAATCGTTCGGATAAGCGGGTTATCAGCATTAGTCAAAACAAGATCATCTGTTTTCTCTTCGCCAGGCTTACCTGGCCTTGCGCTATCATAGGGTCCTGCCACATACCATTTTTCTCTTTTACCATTTTCATTTTTAATAAATACCTTTAAAGGATAGCTCTCATCACCCGCCTCCAAACCAAATTGACTGATCAGGTATTTTTTTAAATATTCGGAAATAAATTTGTTACGCGGCACTAGGTTCTCAGTAAATTGTTTTAGATGTTTTTTATAATCACCCAATGATTCTGTCCTGAATCTTTCAGTGGAGTCTCTATCTGAAAATTTTCCTTTTATAATACCCAAATACAATTCAAGCTCTTTCTTTTTTTCAGGATCATCTTTATATTTTTCTAGTAACTTTTCTAATTTTACGCGGATATCTTTATATCCTTTTGCTGCCTTGGAAATATCAGTTTCATTTCTAAGCGACATTACATTAAAACCAATTACCATTAGTTCATCAGTAAAACTGGCTAATGATTTTAAAATTTGCCCCAATTCAGGGCAGGTAGGTGTTTTATCAGCATCGAGCCTCAAATATGTTACCTCACCCTTATTTCGGCTTGTTACATAAGCGGGATCTTTTGCTTCGGCATCATATTTACTACCATTTTTTTCCTTTTCTTCGGAAACATTAATTTTTTCAAAAGCTACAGTTTTGTCTTTAAAATGGAATCGGTACGAAAAGTCGATATTGCCTTTTTTACGATTGATTTCCAAAACATCTTTGACCATCCGTTGATTCAGTTTCCCCATGAATTTACTCCTTATTTCTTGGTTCTTTTTCTGGTTTGCTTTATTAAAAAGGTCATCCAGATTATTTTTATTTGCCTCATTTCGATCTGGTTTTTCAGCAGCTGTAACAGTCTCCGCATTTAAATGAATAAAGCGATTTATTTCAAATAATTTGTATGTTGGGAAAATATGTTTATCCATAAGATTTACTATTTGGAATACGGACAGAAATAGAAAATAGCAAATAGGAAATAATAATTAATATATTATACCATTTTTACTCTGAAAAAACAATGGGTGGGTTTAGAGGGGATCTGTAATACCATTTTATAATTTATAAAAATCAGTTAGTTAAAGGGTGATACAGTAAAAGATGTTGAAATTAATTCTGATTGTAGTAGTTTCACACATTTAGGACACCGTAGTTGAGTTTCTGGCTTGTTAACTGGAATTTCAGGATTCCGAATTTCAGCGGCGGAAGAAAATGTTTGGATTTCTGGGACCTTTTTCCGTTGAAATA
>Ga0315284_10002673_pt1 | contig 25442 bp, 19 predicted proteins | sample YL17G09_16_MG_FD_203696 | JGI IMG/M metagenome (GOLD analysis project Ga0315284, IMG submission 203696) | Sediment microbial communities from Yellowstone Lake, YNP, Wyoming, USA - YL17G09_16 | ecosystem: Environmental > Aquatic > Freshwater > Lake > Sediment | place: USA: Wyoming | collected...
AAAAATATTTCCCCCCCCCCCCCCGCCCCCCCCCCCCATCAAAACACGCCCGCGTCGCCAAGGTCCTGCCCCGCCATCCCGCCCTCCCTCACCGCCCGCTCGAAAAAGGCTTGCAGCGTGTCCGTCCCGTACTCTGGCGTCGCGTCCGCGTCGTACGCCCCTGCCTCCGGGTCGTACACCAGCATGGACTCCGTAGCGTAGTACCGGCCGATGCGTCCAAACTCGGCGGCGTCGGTGAGGCCCGGGAAGACTTTCGCCAGCCCGGCCAGGACGGCGATGATGCCGTCCATGAGCGCGACGGGCACCTTGATGAATTTGGGCTCCTTCCCCGCCAGCTTGAACAGGGCCTCCCCCTGCTCCAGCGCCGTCCACGCCCGCCCCGGCCCGCCCACCGGCAGGGTCGCGTTGGCCTTGGAGGGATCGGCCACACAGTCCGCCATAAACTTGGCCAGGTCGGACTCCGAGATCGGCTTGCACGCGGCCAGGCGACCGTCCCCAAACATGACGTACGGCTTGCCCTGCTTCACCAGCTCCACCTGGCCCGCCAGGGACTTGAAGAAGGCGGTCGGCCGGACGATGGAGTAGGAGGGGCCGCCCGCGGCGGCCGCGGCCACCAGGTCCGCCTCCAGGGCGAGCTTGGCGCGCTGGAACTCGAGCGTCGGCTTTTGCACGCAGATGGCCGACAACAGCACAAAGTGGGCCACGCCCGCGGCCGTGGCGGCCTCCAGCACGTTCTTGGTCGCCCGGTAATCGATGGCCCAGGAGTCGGCCACGCCGCCCGTGCGGGAGGCCAGGCAGCAGACGACCGCGTCGACGGGGTGGCCACCCCCAAACCCGGCGGCGGCCAGGGACGCGGGGTCGGCCACGTCCCCGAACCGGACCTCTGCGCCCGGAAAGTCCGCGACCGTGTCCTCCCGGGTCTGTCGCCCCTTGATGCCCGCCCTCTCCCGCGCCAGGGCGACCACCCGGTACCCACGCCGGACCAGCTCGCGCGTCACAAACTTGCCGATGTAGCCTGTCGGCCCCACCACCAGGACGGTCGTTTCGGCGGGGGGTTTGGAGCGGTAGTCCGGGCGGGAGGGGGAGGGGGCGGCAGGCGCCGCGGTGGAGGCGCGGGCGCGGAGCGTGCGGCGGTGGCGGGGCGGGGCGGCGGTGGCGGCCTGGGGGTGGGGAAAAAAAAAGGGATGAGGGCGGGGAGAGGAAGGAGGGTGAGGCTTAAGGGCGGCGGCCGTTTGGGTGTTGGTGTTGAGGGCGACACATGCATACGTGCCCGCGCTCGATGTCTCTCCTCGCCTGCCTCACACGCCAGGCCTGCGCTTGACTCATCAGATCAAGCGCCTGGGTGGGCGGGGCGTGCTGGCGTCGCCCACCCTGCCCACCACCGGCCTTCTCTGAAAGAAACGACTCACCGGGCCAAGCGCACACCTCGCCTGTGATGGCCGGGCAGTGGCCAGCCTGGCGCTGGCGGGGCGGGCGCCGGCGCGGTGTGAGGTTGAAGGCCGGGCCAGGGGCGTCAGGGTAAGGCCACTCATGCTGCGGCCGGCGAATTCAATGCACGCGAGACGAGAAAACGACGGGGGCCAATTTGGCTGTATGAGCAGAGGCCTCGGCGAAAGACACAGCAAACGAGAATTTTCGATGCGCCTCCCATCATCCACGCCCCGCCCAGGGGCCACCCCGGCCTGGGCCGCACCCGCTCTTCAGGCGCACCCTCACCTCTCAGCCCACCCCCGGCACCCCCGGCGAGAGGGTCAGGGTCGCAGCACCCTGGCAACAGTCAAACGGAACGCGCTGGGCGGCAACCCCACGCACGCGCGCTCCAACCTGCCCTCCTCCCGCCTCGCCCCCTGTGCCGCCACCGGCACGAACGCGCCCGCCCCCGCGCCCCTGCCCCTCCCCTCCGTCCGCCTCCCCATCTCCCCGGGCGACCAGGCGGACCAGGCAGCGGCCGCCATCCTGGCCGCGCACGCGGACGGGGCCACCCGCGTGCGGGTCGAGCTCCTCCTCCCCATCACGGGCGCGACCGACCTGGACGACTGGCCGGGCGGGGTGCGCATGCAGGCCAAAGCCGCCATGCCGCTCGTGGAGCGCCTGCTGGCGGCGGTGCGACGCGGGGCGCAGGGGCTCTCGGGGCGCCTGGACAGCCGGGTCCTGGACGAGGGGGACGCGGTCTGTGAGTGGTCCAACCCGGCCCTCGCGGCCATCCTATTCCCCACCGCCGAGACGCTGGGCGCCTGCGTCTCCGCCGCGGAGGCCCGGGACCGGGTGGCCGGCGGGCTGACACTCCTCATCAACCCGCAGTGGAATGACGGGCCCGGGCAGCTCGTCCCGGATTTCGGGTTTTGGGGGCGGGCCAAAAAGAGTGCGGCCGCCGCGTCGTTCGAGCTCGTCTACTCGCTCTCCCAGATGCGGGTGAGCGGGGATGACACACGCCTCCAGTACTCCTTGCTGTCCTCCCCGGATGACGGGGGCGAGGGAAGGCAGGGAGGCGACGACGACCCCGCACGCCCTTCCAACAGCGGCCAGGCTGACGACGGGCGCGGCGGCGGCGGCGGCGGCGGCGGCGGCGGCGGCGGCGGCGGCGGCGGCGGCGCCTGGACCGTCTGGTACACGGCCGACGGCTCCCGCAACGCGGCCGTCCCGCTGGCCCGGTCGGCGGCCCGGCCAACCTACCGGGAGGTGGAGGCCATCCTGGTGAAGACGCCCGGGACGGCGGCGGGCTTGCCGCCCTTCGCCCGGGCGGCAAGGGAGGCAAAATTTATCCAGCGGACGATGAAGGACAACGTGCGGGAGGACTGAAGAAGAAGGCAGCCGCGGTGGCCATGGCTCAGGGGCTGCTACTGGCGGATGAGGTGTGATGGATGAGATTGGCGTGTGTGCGTTTTTTTTGTCTACATTTTGCAAAACGCGGCCAGCGTCTCCTCCAGCTTATCAGCCCCGAAATCACCCGTCACCACGCACCCGCCCAGCGCGCCCCTCAACAGGATCAGGCGCAGCTTGCCCGCCGCCACCTTCTTGTCGAGCGCCATCAGGTCGCGGAATTGGGCCCTCGTCATCCCAGGCGGCGGGGCGACCGGCAGACTGAACGCTTCCAGCAAGCCCACCGCCCGCCCCGCCAGGCCCGGCTCAATCCAGCCCAGCCGGGCCGACAGGTCGACCGCCATGGCCGTCCCCGCGGACACCGCCTCCCCGTGCAGCCAGGCCCCGTACCCGGACGCCGTCTCCACCGCGTGCCCAAAGGTGTGCCCCAGGTTCAGCGTCGCCCGCACGCCGCCCTCCCGCTCGTCCGCCGCCACGACGGCCGCCTTGTTCAGGCAGGACGCCTCGATGGCGTGGGCGAGGGCGGCCTTGTCCCGGGCCAGGAGGGCGCCCGCGTTGGCTTCCAACCACTCGAAGAGAGGGGCGTCGCGGATGAGCCCGTACTTGACGACCTCGCTCATGCCGCTCGCATACTCCCGGTCGGGCAGGGTGTCCAGGGCGTCGATGTCCACCAGCACCGCCTCCGGCTGCCAGAAGGCGCCCAGCATGTTCTTGCCGGCCGGATGGTTGACGCCGGTCTTCCCGCCGACGGACGAGTCGACGGCCGCCATCACGGTCGTGGGGACTTGGATGAAGTTGACGCCGCGCTGGTAGGCCGCGGCCGCGAAGCCGGTCATGTCGCCCACCACCCCGCCGCCCAGGGCGATGAAAGTGGTGTCCCGGGCGTGGCGACCGGCGAGGGCGGCGTCCCAGACCTGTGCGTAAAGAGGGGGCGAATGTGGAGATATGTGGGTGGGCGCGAAGGGATGGTGAGGTTGGGGGGTGGAGAGGTCGGGGTCGAGGTTGCACGAGCGCGGGGGGGCAATGTAGGTGCTCCCTCCGCTCTCCTCTCTCTGCCCACCCACCTTCATAAGCGTGCCCATGTCCTTGTACTGCTCGCCATCGGGCAGCACGACGGCATCGACGGCCACGGGCGGCAGCCCGCCACCGGGCGCGGTGAGCGCGGCGGTCAGGCGCTCCAGGTAGAGCGGGCCGACGGTCTCGTTGGTGACGACCAGGGCCCGCCCGCCCTTGATGTGCGGGACGAGGAGGTCTCCCCGGTCGATAAGGCCCGTGCCGATGTGGATGGGGTAGGCCCGATCGGGGCCCAGGTCGACGGTGACGGTGCGGAAGGCAGTTTTCGCGGCGGCGGCGGGGGCAGACGCGGACGCGGCTGTTGCCACGGGGCGCGGTGCCACCAGGCGGCGCGGGAGAGGCGTGAGGACGCCGCTGGCAGGCATCGGGGTGGTGGTGCCCAGGGTGGCGCCGCGCATGTTGTGCAGTCGGCGAGCGTTGAGGCGCGGGACGGGCGAATTGAGTTTCTTTTTGTTTGTTGTTGTTGTCGTTAGGTGTGCTCGACCTCCTCCTCTCTTTCTACGAGCGTTCTTCTTCTTGTTACTTCACACGGGTGGGACCCCACTACCTTCTCCTTCCTCTTTGCCTCTGCATCCACATTCACTGATTGTACATGCACATACCCTACGCTGCATTGCGTCACCTGACACCCCCCGACTGGGACCGCGTGAGCGGGCCGGGCGTGGCGTGGCGGGCCACACCCACCCCACCAGCCCGCCCCCGCCCCCGTGCCGTCGCCGGCGGCAACGGCGGCAACCCGTCCCCCGTCCCCCGTCGCCGCCTGGGATGCAGAGGTGCCTGCTGCTGCTGCTGGGCCGCCCCAGCAGCCCGCCCCCCCTCACCGGCCTCCGGGCCGCTTTCCGACACCCGCCGCGAACGGCCCGGCGAGGGCGAGGCAGACGTCGCCTTATAGGCTGCCGCCGCCTGGCGATACAGGTATCTCCCGGTCGAGGCGTCTAGGAGGGCGCGGGCGGCGGCGGAGAGGAGGTGGGTGGTCGTGGAGGGCTGGGGTGGTGGCTGTGAGGGTGGGGCGGCGTTGGTGAGAAGGAGAGGAGGGTGGTTGAGAAAAGGTTGAGAAAAAGGGGCATGGGGGGGGTGACCACACACGCACCTCTTCCTTGCCGCCATCGTCGCTCCAGTAGTCCTCTACTCCACGCGGCCTCATCCAGGAGAGGAGGGTGGAGACGGCTGCGACCAGGACGGACAGCCCCACCAGGACGAAGCGCATGGGACAGACCATTCCGAAAGAAAAAAAAAACTATGGCACGCTGTGTGGTGAGTGCGCGTCGTCTTGCTCATTTCATTTCTAGCCATCGCGTTTCTGTCTCTCTCCGCATGCAAGCCCGCCCAGCCCCGCCCGGCCGGCCTAGCCTAGCAGGCCAGGAAGCTGCTTTCTCTGCGCATACCCCAGCCGCGTGAGTGATGGGAGGCGAGTGGAGGCGAAAGTGCACGACACACACCACCCAGCCATCCTCTCTCTTTTCAACCTCATCTCTCCATCCCACCATCCATCCTCATTCTCACAGCCCATTCCCACCCCGCCGCGCCCTCCTGGCCACCGCCCTCTCCGCCGCCCTCTCCCTCGCATCCGCGCGTCCATCGCCCGCCGCCCCTCAGACCCCCATGTCCGACTCCAAAAACATACCGACAGGGGCGCTCACGCCGGCCGGCCGCATCCTGCCCTGCCCCGGCTCCGTCCCAAACTGCGTGTCCACCTCCTCCACCTCTGACCTCTACGGCCCGGCCCTCGCGTCGCCTGACTCGCCCGCCGACGCGGCCGCGGCCCTGGACGCGTCCATCCAGTCCTTGCACGCGACGCTCCTGGCGGACTCGGACCCGGCCACCCCGCCGGGGAGCGTCTTCCGGGCATACCGCGTCCCGCGGCCGCGGGGGGGGGCGCTGTCATCGGGCGGCGCTACGGATGACACGCTGGAGGTGCTCATCAAGGCGGGCGGCGGGGGTGGAGGGGGTGAGGGCGCCGCCGGAGGGTCAACGGTGCTGTACCGGTCAGTCGCGGGCGGGGCGGCGTACGTCTTCCCCTTCCAGACCCCGATCCTGGACTCGGTGCAGCGGGACCGGGTGACCGCGCTGTTCCGGGTGGGCCTAGGGTGGCGGCCGGTCGGGTGCGACCTGTTGGAGTGTTATGAGTGAGGAATGGTCATGGATGACAAAAAACACGTTCATACATATTTGTGCCTACATGTCACGCCTCTCTCTCATTTCATTGCGGCTGTGGGGACGGCGGCGACGGCGACCGCGCACGCGGCGACACGCCCCCGCCACCACTCCAAAACTCAACGGGCGGGGGGATGGGTTCGATCGCCACCACCTCCTGCCTCCTGGTGGTGGCGGCGGCCTCTCCCCCGCCACCCCCACCCCCCGCTCCGAGCGCGGTCGGCGGCACGCCCGGCGCCTGAGCCGCTTCCTCCATGGGCGGCAGCGGGGGCGGGGACTGGGAGGGCAGGGGCGGCGGGCTTTGGGCGTGAACACTACCTCCACGCACGGGCGGCGACCAGCCCGCCGGCAGGGGCGGGGGCGGGGGCGGGGCAGGGCCACTGCCGCTCATCTGGCGGGGCGGCGGCGGGCGGGGCGGGGTCGCCCCGCGAAGGGAAGAGCTCCGGGCCGACCCGGGCGCGCCCGGCCGGGGCGGGATGGCCCGCGCGGGCGACCCCCCGCGCGGCGGGCCCACGCTGCCCCCACCCCCGCCGCCGCCGCCGCCGGGCGTGCCCGCCCGCGCAAAGCCGGCCGCACTTGCCCCGTCGTCCCCGCCCGCCCGGATCGGGCCCACCTGCGCGTCCGACGGCAGGAATTGGTTGGCGGCCCGAATGTCCGCGTTCAGCTGGCGGGCGACGCCCGCCCAGTCGATGCCGACCGCGAAGGCGTGGGCGGCCCGGGCGGATGCAAAGCCCCAGGCCGCCTCGAGCGCAACCCGGCGCAGGCCGCCCGCGTCCATCAGCCCCAGCGTGTGCGCCTGGACGGCCATGCCGACGTGGGTCTTGTGGACGTGGATGCCCTCCCCGCGCCACTCCGCCAGCCAGGCGGGCTTGTTGGCCTGGGCGTGGCGGAGGGCGGACAGGGTGGAGAGGACGGGGACGACCCGGTTGATGAAGCAGGCCGCCAGGGGGAGGGGCGGGGGGCCGCCCGCCTTGGCGGGCGCCCGCGCCCGGCGGTGCAGGGCCTCCGCCACCAGGACGTCCCCCTGGCCGTTGTCCCCCACAAACACCCAGGCGGCCTCCGGGTAGAGCGCCGCAAAGGCTTCAAACCGCTCCAGCTTTTTGCGGGCGAGCGCAACGTACAGCGAGTGCGATAGCGTCCCCGCCACGCCCCGGGCGGGCGCGGCGGAGGAGCGGGACACCCAGCCGGCGAGGGCGGCGGGCCCCGCGCGCAGGGAGCCCAGGAGCAGGACCGGCCAGGAGTGGAGGTCCCGGGACCGGACGAGCGGGCGGAAGATGGAGCGGTAGGAAGAGGACTCGGTCATCCCCTTGTACGTCTCCGGCCGGGCGGACAGAAACACCAGGTGGCCGCCCCGCTGGTGCGGGGTGGCGGACGACGGCGGGGCCGAGGTGGCGGACGGGTTGAAGGCGGCGGACAGGAGGCCGCCCCCCGGCGTGGTGGAGCCGCCACCCGCACCACCACCACCACCGGGCGCGCCGGCGGCGGGGGCGCCCCCCCCTCCGCCCCCCCCGCTCCCTGTCAGCGCGGCCGCCTGGACGACCCGGTGGCGGGCGGACTCCAGGAAATCCGGGCGCCAGGGCCCGAGCACGGCGCCCCGGATGCGGGCGGCCTGGGCCCGGGCGGCCCTCGAGGCCGCGGCGGCGGCGGAGGACTCGTCGTCCGTGAGCCCTCCGGTGCCGCCCAGGTTGGGCGTGCTGGCCCGGGGCGAGCGCCCGCCGCCGCCCGAGGCGTTGCCGCCGGGGCCGCCGCCCCCGCCCCCACCGCCCGCCAGCGCCGTGCACTCCAGCACCCGCCCCGCATGCCCGGCGTCCAACTCATTGAAGAAGGCGCAGGCGCCCGGGTAGGCGCACCCGCGGGGCAGGCGGCGATCCACGCCGGCCGGGTAGTGACCGCCCGAACAGACGAGCGTGTCGTCAATGTCGCTGACGACTTTCAGCGTCACCCCCGGCGGGCCCGCCGGGTGTGCGGCCCGGAAGGCGGCCAGGAGGGCCGCGCCCTCAGCGGCCACGTGGGCCAGGACAGCCGCCTGGGCGGGGCCCTGCAGGTCGACGGTGGCCAGCCGGAAAAAGGAGTGGTGGTCGCCCCCGTCGTCCAGCAGGCTTTTCAGGCGTGTCAGGTCCGCGCCCCTGGTGTGCTTGATGACGGCCACCACCCACCGCTGGCGGCGGGGCCGGTGCCGGAGGCCCACCTTTTGCAGGGCGTCCACCAGGGCGGCCCGGGAGAGGACGTTGAGGTCGTCCAGGCGGCCCGTGCCGGCGGCGGCGGGCAGCGGGGCGGCAGGTGGGGCCCCATCTCCAGCGGCCGCCTTTTTCTTGCCCTCACTCCCGCCACCACCCCCCGGCGTCGCCAGCAGCTCCACCGTCCGCGCCCCCGCCACCTCCACCAGCGCCGCCAGGTTGGTGCGGGCCAGGATGTGGTTCAGCCCCGGCCGCGGCGCGGCGGCCAGGATGGCGTAGATGCGGCCCCGCTCCCGGGCCAGCCCGCCCGCCGCCCGGGACACGACCTGGGAGGCGGACATGGTCGGGCCCCGGAAGCGGGAGATGGCGGCCACGGCGGCCGCCACCGCGGCGGCCGCGCCCTCCGCTTCGGGGCTGCCCTTGAGGGCGATCGCCTCGGGCGGGCAGAAGGGGGTCAGGGCCTGGCGCTGGACCTCGTCCTCCACCCAGGACGCGGCGAGGATCTGGCAAAAAGAAGGAAACACAGGAGGGGGAGGGGCGGTCGTCAGGGAGGGGTGCGCGAGGTGTCGAGCAAAATAGTTGGGACCGGGCAATTGCGATGCCTCCCCGCCCCCCACGCCCCGCTCTCGGAGAGTCTCGGCATCTCCTGCCCGTCCAACCCATGTCCTCCCCCCCTCCGTCCCCTCTTCAACGCACCGCCGACAGGACCAGCCAGCTCGCGTCCATGCGGTTGAGCGTGGAGGAGAGCCAGAAGCCGACGACCGCGGACGTGGCCGCCCAATACGCGCGGCGCACGGTGCGGCTCGTGTGAAGCCAGGTGCCATCGAGCGCCAGGTAGAGGATGGTCAGGATGACGGCCAGCCAGATCATGGTGTGGCGTGTGCGGAATGCGGCGCCCCCGCGCACACGCGGTGCGGAATATAAAAAAAGAGAGTGAGAAGACGGTCAGGGCCGCGCTCGCCTGTGCCTTGCACGTCATCCGTGCTAGCGCGCCCCACGGCGGAGAGGCCTTCCCCAGTTTCAAACTCTCCTTTTCCCCCCGACGCCGCAGCCACCAGAGGCCGCCCAGCCAGCTCACCCCCCCCTGGCCATCACCCGAACTACACACGCACGGCAATCACGGAACGCACCGCGTGGCCGCGCCCTCTGTTCAATCGCGCGCGCTCAAAACTCGAGTGTCTGTCGAGAGGCGCGCATGCACCGAGCTGCTTCGCTCGCCGCTGCCCTCTGTCGCCGCGCGTCCGCCTCCTCTCCTCCGTCTACCATGACAGCCCTCGCACCTGACCTCGGCACCATGCTGGGACGTGCCGCGACATGTGGGAATGCGGGGCTCAATGGCGGATTTAAATCGCTGACTGCGCACGCACGCGCGGCGTCAGCCCTCCGCCCGCCTCGCCCAACCCTGCCCACCTCGCGCCGGGGCCTCCACGCGGCCCCCGTCGTCGCCCACGCCGCCGCCAGCCGGTCCGACTCCATCAACGCCATGGCGGCCGCGGCCGAGGAAGAGGCTGAAGCGACCGAGGAGGAGGAGGAGGGAGGGGGGGCTGCTCCTGCCCCCCTCCCTCCAACCCCGCCCCGGCTCCCCCCGGCCACGCCCGTCGCGGCCGCCATCTCGGCCGCCCGGTCGGCCGCGGGCCGCCCGCTGACGGAGGCGGACGCCGTCCTGGGCGACCGCCTGGAGGGGCGCGGTGTGCTGACCCTGGGCGGCCTGGCAGGCCTGGCCCCGGCCGACGCGGCCGCCCTGCGCGTGCCGGCCGACCTCGCTGCCTTCCTCGCGGCCGGCCTGGCCGCCTGGGATGGTGAGGGGGCGGGGGGGGCGGCGGGGGGGAAGGAGAGGGGCACCGCCCGCAAGGCGCCAACACCCGCGCGCACGCGCGGCTCAGCCGCCGTCCCCGCTCCCTCCTTGCGCGCCTCCGGCCGCGCCCCCGGCCGGGCGGCCGTCCCGGCCCCCAGCCTCTCCCCCACCACGCCCTCCTTTGACCCGTCCACCCCGCCTCCCGCCGCGTCCGCCGTCGCCGCCATCGAGGCCCGCTGGTCCCCGCTCATGGACCGGTACAAGATCGGCTTCCTGCAAGGCCCCGACGCGCCCCGCGTCCGGTCGGCCGCCAGCGCCAGTGGCGGCGCGGCGGGACGGGGCGCCTTCTCGCCCGCCACGGGCGTCCTGCGGGTCGCGCCTGGCACCTCCCCCCGCCTGGACGCCGACCTGGGCCGCCTGCGCAAGTTCCTGACGGGCCGGTTCCCGGGCCAGCAGCAGGCCCCCATCCGGGCGGTCACGGCGGCCAAGTATGACGACCACCTGCGGCGGTGGGCGGGGTGGTGGGCGGGCGTTGTGGAGGAGGACGCGACAGGCAAAGCCCCGCCGCCCGAGGTGGCCGCGTCCCGGGCGGCGACCGTCGACCTGGCCACCCTCGTCCCGGGCACCGGGCCCGAGGCGGCGGCCCTGGCCATGGAGTACGCGGCCTGGCTGGAGGACGCCCGCAAGGTGACGCCCCACACGTCCGGCCTGTTCCTGCGGTCTGCCCTGGCGGCCGCCAAGTCGGTGCACCACGCGTCCTCCACCGCCCGCCCCCGGGACGGGGACCGCGCGTACGCCGACCTGGGCGTCATCCGGGAGCTGCGGGGCCTGTCAAAAGACGCCCGGGCGGCGGGCAAGCGGGCGCCGCCCGCGGGCGATGAGGCCGTCAAGTGGTTGGAGTGGGAGGACTACCTCGGCCTGGTCGCCGACCTGCGGAAGGAATGTGCTGGCAAGGACAACCAGGGCCGCAAGCGGTCGCCCGCCGCGGTCGCCTGGTCGCTGCAGCGCTATCTCATCTTCGCCATCCTGGCGTGCGTCCCCGACCGCCAGCGCACGCTGCGGGAGCTGGAGGTGGGGAGGACGCTGGTGTGGGAGGGCCCCAAGGGCGGCGGCCTGGTGGACGCGGGGTGGACCGCGGCCGCCCCTGCGGCCGGGCGGTGGACCATCCGCCACGGGGCGGACGACTACAAGACGGGCGGCACGTACGGCCCCCGCCCGCCGCTCGTTCTGTCCCCCTCCATCTACCCGGAGCTGGGCGCCTTCATCACCCACTACCGGTCCTTCCTGGCCCAGCCGCAAACGGCCACCCGCACGGCGGCGGCGGCGGGCACGGCGGGCTCGGGGCCGGCGGGCCCGCCCTCCCATGCCTTCCTCTTCTGCATGAAGAACGGGGAACCGCTGACCAGCCAGGCCCTGCACCGCCTCTTCGTGACGGCCGCCTACCGGCTGACGGGCCAGAAAACCAACCCGCACCTGGTGCGGGACATGGTCGTGACGCACATCCGTGGGCGAGGGGACGCGACGGAACGGGAGCTGGAGGCGCTGGCCCTCTACATGGGCCACTCTGTCGCCATGCAGCGGGCGACCTATGACCGCCGCACGGTGGCCCAAAAGGTGGAGCCGGCGGTGGACTTGTTGGCACGCCTGAACGGGGGTGGGCTTGGCGGCGGGCTGGGCGGGATTTAAAAAAAAAATGGGTGTGAAGGTCTTGGTTTTTGTTTTTGTCTCGCAACATGGTGTTCGGACATTTCCTCCTTACAATTTGTCCGCTACCGCCAGCAGCTCCCGCTCCACAGACGCCAGGGGCGGGCGGGCGGACGGGTCGGCGGCGAGGCAGGCTTTGGACGCACGCACCAGCGCGCGCGAGGCGCACCACCGGCCGGCCGCCCCCACCTGTCGTGTCAGGGCATGCCGCTCCAGCTCCCCTAAAAACAGGCCCAGCGCCCGGGCTTCGAAGGCCTGGAACGCCCAGGGCGGGAAGGCGGACGGGGTGGGGGTGGTGCTGTAGGCAAAGGCGGCCCCAAAGTCGACCAGGACGGCCGGGGATGATGGTGGCTGCGGGGCCTGGCCACCACCACCAGCGGAGGCCTCATCGCTTTGGCAGAGCAGGACGTTGTGGGCGTAGAAGTCGCCGTGGGCCAAGCCCTTGGCGTGCAGGTGGGCCAGGCCACCTGCCAGGGCAGCACCCACGCGCAGCGCGCGTACCGGGTCCAGCCGCTCGCCACCGCCCCGCCAGTGCGGACGGAGGAGGGGTTTGCCCGTCGGCCGGTCGGCGAGGGGCGTCCCCCTCACCAACTCCAGCAACAGCGCCGGCGGGGGCGCCGCCCGGCCCCCCCTCTTCTTGCCCCGCACGATGGCCAGGACGCGCGACAGGGCCGGGTGGGCGACGGCCCGGGAGATAGACACCTCATCAGCCGCACGCCCGTCGGGGCCCGTGTCCCCGCGGAACGTTTTCAGGGCCGCGGTCGCGGGCAGGTCGCCCCGCGGGCGCAGGGTGGCGACGCACACGTCGCCCGACGCGCCCGCGCCCAGATAGGGGCCTGGGGTGACGTCCCGGGCAGGCACGACGGCCGTGGCCGGAGTGGAGGGAGGCGGCGCGGAAGCGGCCGCAGGGTTGTTGGCCAGTGAGACCCAGCACAGCCGGGGCGCGCGCGCCAGGGACGGCGGGAAGGCCCGCAGGCCGCAGCACGCCACCCGCAGCATTTCCAGGGCCGGGAGCGCGCCGGTGGCCAGACCACCCAGGTCCACCAGGCCCGGGTTGAAGGAGGCCTGCACCTTTTGGAGACGGGCGCAGGACGCCAGGGAGGCCGGCAGGGCGGTCAGCGCGTTGGCCGTCACGTACAGCTGCTCCAGCCGTCCACACCGCCCCAGGCTGTCGGGCAGGGCCGTCAGCCCGCACTGGGAGGCGCCCAACAGGTTCAGGCGGGCCAGGTCGCCGATGCAGGACGGCAGGGAGGCCAGGTGCCGGTTGCCTTGCAGGTTGAGGCGGGCCAGGCGGGGCGCGGCCGTCGCGAGGCCGGCGGGGAGGTGGGTGAGCGCGTTGTGGGACACGTCCAGGGCTTCGAGGCGCGGATAGAGAGGTTTTTTTGGGGGACAGGCTGGGAAGAGGGCGTCCAGGCATGTCAGGTCGCGGCGGGAAAGGTCGAGGGTGGTCAGGGTGGCGGGCGGGCCGGGGAGGGAAGGAGGCGGGGTGGGGGGTGGCAGGGCGCCCAGGGTGGGGACGGCCGCGCTCGCGCTCGCGCTCACGTCCACCCCGCCACCGCCCACGTCCCCTGGCTTCCCGCCCACGTCGTCAGCAGGGGCCCTAGTGCCCCTAGGCCTCAGCAGGAGGGCAGCCGCGGCAGAGGCCACGATGAGGGCGGGGTGGAACATGGTAACGGTTTTTAGAATTGAATGGCACAAAAAGGCCGAAATGGCAAATGGCTTGCGTTTTTTTTCATTTTAAAATCACACCCGTCCTCTTCACTCACGGCGCGGCGTCCGCGTCCGCGACCGCCACCCCGCCCTCCTTCTGCCCCCCACCCTCATACAGGCGGGACATCCATCCGCCCGCGGTCGAGAACACGCGCGCATTGTTGGCCCGCCCCTCCAGCCCCGCCGGCACGCCGTTGACAACCACGCCCGGGTTGGACAGGACGTTCAGGCGCGGGCACTCCGGCTGGCCCCGCTCCGAGCAGGGGTACCCCATCACCGTCCGGTAGGGCGGGCGCCCGGAGAGCAGGCGCAGGCCGTGCGCGTCCGGCTCGGGCCAGGAGGTCGGGTCGTGGTCGGCGTCGTGGCGGAGGCCGGCCAGGTGGCCGATCTTGAATTTAGGAGGGGATAAGAGAAAAGGTTGTGAGTATTCAGAAATTGCGAAGCAGAGGGACACGCGCCCGTTTCGTGTGCTGCCCAGGGAATGCTCAGGCCCACTAGTGTGGGCTGGTACACAACAGCCGGCACCCTTTGGAGGACATCGTCGCGAAACCAAACCAAACACTGGTTGTTCTCTCTCTCCCCTCACAAACTCACCTCATGCAAGACCGAGTGCTTCGCGACGCAGACGTGAGACACCAGGGCGACGGGCGAGGGGCTAGCCTGGGCGCGCCCGATGCCGATGGCCAGGCCGCATAGATCGATCATGCCGACCAGCATGACCGTCACGTCCGCCTGCGCGGCCGCCCGGTCGTGGCCCGTCGCCCAGTCGGCCCACCCGTCCTGCGGGTTGGCCAGCTTGTTGCGGAGGGCGAACCAGCCGTCCGCCTCCCGGGCTTCGGGCACGACCGCCGCCCCGCCCGTCCACTGGAACCGGGCGACGGTGTCCGGGATGGCGGAGTTGGCCAGGCCCGCGTTGGCGAGGTCGATGGAGTGGGCGGCCAGCGCGCGCGCGGGCGCGTCCCCGCCCAGCGCGCTGCGCGTGGCGGGCGTGTACAGGAACTGGACCCGGATGAGCGGATAGGCGGCCGCCGACGAGGTGGGCGGGTCGGACTCGTTGGCGATGGAGGGTGGGGCGCTGGGCGGGGCGTCCTCACCAGCAGCAGCGCGCGCCTCAGGCACGGGCGCGCCCGCGGCCGCAGCCTTCTCCTCCGCATCATCCGGCGGGAAGGCGGCCTCGTCTATGGCCACCAGCGCGACCACCGCCCCGTTGGCGGGGTTGAGCGCGGGCTTGGTCACCTCCTCCACGGGGCCAGCCGGGCTGGAGGCGCCGGGCGCGCCCTCCTCGGTTTTAGACTTGGCGGCCTCCCCAGGCACTACAGTGCGGACCTGCCACAAGCGCCCGCCCTGGCGCACTGTCCCGGCTACCGCCCCGTCCACCACCGTCAGGATGGCCTCGTGGGCGGGGCCGCCCTCCTCCGACCCGACCACGCCCGCCGTGGTGCCCGTCCAGGTGAGCGCGCCGCGCACGGAGCCCGGCTCCAGCGACGTGCGGGTGATGACGAGGGAGGGCGGCGGCGGGGTGGTGGCCTCGGCCAGGGCTCCCTGGCCGCCCGCCCCGGCCGCCCAGGTGGCGGGGGCCGGCGGGATGGCGGATCCGATGGGCAGGGTCAGCGATGGTGCGCCCAGGGCGGCAGTCGACAGGGATGCCAGGGTCAGGGAGGCCGTCCCGGGCGCGGCCTCCAGGGCCGAAATGACTTCCCCAGGCGTGCCCGGCCCGTCGGCCGCAGCCGCGCGGGCTTGGGTCGGGGTTAAAGGGACGAGGAGGGGAGGAGGGGGGGCGGATGCCTCGGTGGACCCGCCCGCGGCGAGGGCCAGGGCAACCAGGGCGGCCAGGGCGGCGAGACGGAGGGCGTGGTGGCGCATTTGTGCGGACGGCTGGAGAGAGAGAAACAAAGACAGGGGGAGAGGAGGTTAGCGCGACAGTGGCGGGCGCGCGCGCAGTCATTCGGAGTGGCGCCCCGTCCCACGACTGTCATTCTGCTCCTTGTCCTCCCCCCCCCCCCCCGCATTCCAGTATCTGTATGCCACGTCTACGTGCTGAGGAGGGTCGCGGAATGAAAAAGGAGGGCCAGCAGTGCCCACGGGCGTGTGTGTTTTTTCGTTCTTATTCGACGAGGTCACATGCGCTGCTCTCTCCCCTCTCTCTCTCTCTCTCTCTCTCTCTCTCTCTCTCTCTCTCTTGCCACGAGCTGACATCGCTCAGGGGGCGCACCTCTGTGTAGTCAAGCCGCGATTGTCAAGGACGAGAGTAAGAGTGCCGCGACACGAGGGAAGTGCGGAAAGAAAGGAGGTGTGGGGAGTTGCGCTCGTTACTTCTCGCCGCAACCCCCCTGCACCCCCGCTCTCTCACTCACACATGCAGCCGGTTTCTCTCTCTCACACTCTCTCTCTCTCTCGGGGGTACCTTCCATCTCCACTTTCGCCGGTGAACAAAGGAACGAAAAGCACAAAGCAGCCGGCGGGCGCTTCTCACCCACCCCCACCCCCACCCGCGGCCGCCGCCGCCGCCGCCCGGACGGCCGCAAAGTAGGGGTGCGCCATCGCCTCCGCCGCCGTCAGCCTGTCCGCATGATCGTACTTGAGCAGCCCCTCCAAAAAGGAGAGCGCCTCCGGGTTGGCCAGGTGGGCCGTCTCCGGCGTCACAAAGCGGGCAAAGGGCTTGCGCGCGTGCGTCCCCACCAGCGCCTCCAGCTGGGGGTCCAGCTCGATGCCGTACTTTTCCAGGTAGGCCTCCAGGTCCTCCGTGCCCAGGACGCGCGCGATCTTGACGAGCTGGTCGTAGTTGTCGTGCCCGTAGAAGAAGGGCTCCCGCCGGAAGATGAGGCCCGCAAACATGGCCCCCAGGGACCAGAGGTCGAGGGAGTAGTCGTAATCCTGGAGGTCCACCAGCAGTTCGGGCCCCTTGAAGTACCGGCTGGCCACCCGCACGTTGTACTCCTTGCCCGGGTGGTAGTATTCGGCCAGGCCCCAGTCGATGAGGCGCAGCTTGCGGGCGGAGTGGTCGATCATGACGTTGTGGGGCTTGACGTCCCGGTGCATGACGCCCTGGGAGTGGCAGAAATCGAGGGCTTTCAAAAGCTCGAAAATGTAGAAACGCACGTCCGCGTCGGTCAGCGTCGGGTACAAGACTTTGAAGTCCGTGTTGTCGACGTGCTCGAACACCAGGGAGGGCGTGCGGGAGGCCGGGTCGCGGACGGTGTCCAGGAGGGTGATGATGTTGGGGCCGCCCGCCAGGCAGCGCAGGATGGCGACCTCCCGCCGGATCTTCTTTTTCTTGACGGGCTTCAGGATTTTGATGACGCATTTGGAGCCGGTGGGAGTGTGCGCGCCCTCGAAGACCTCGGAGTACTTGCCCCGGCCGACCTTGCGGACGACCTCGTAATCGTCTTGGGACCTGTGGTGTGAATGAGGGAGAGACAGAGAAAAAAGGGGATGATGAGGTTGGAAGTGAGCCGCCGGGGGAGGGGCATCGCTGGCGTGAGGGGGCACCCCACAAAACTCTCTTCGTCTACCCCCCCCCCCCCCCCCCCCAAGGAACTCACCCCCACTCCACGTTCAGGGCTTCATAGTCCCACCACGACCGGGGCTTGTGCGTGTTAACATCCGCGTACACTCGCGCCCGGGACTGCATGGTGGATGGCAGGGCGGGCGGCTCGGCTTCGGGCGGCGGCGGCGGCGGCGGGTTGGTCTTGTTGGTCGGCGGCAGGGCGGCCGGCGGGCTGATCGAGCTCACGCTCCGGTAACTGGTGCGGCGCGCAAAGGCGGTGGCCAGCAGTCGCACGCTCAGGCGGGCCCGGACGGGCATGCGCCGACCGGCATGCGAGTGTAGAGGGGGGGAGAGCGGCGCCAAGCGAGGAGCGGGCCGCGGAAAAAGGAAGGAAAAGGGGGAAGCGTCCGACTTGCTGGGCCGGTCCCCTCGGGTGTGTCAGGTGTGGGTGCACGCAGGAGCACACAGCAGCAGTGGGGCGGCACACGCGCGCGGCGAGGCGTGCGAGGGTGCAGAGTGCGGACGCGAGGAATGAGGAATGAGAAGAGAAAAGCATGCGGCGAGGTTGGCGCGGCCGCTCACAGATTTTGCATTTTCGCAATCACTCCCCTGCCTTTCTCCACGAGCGACGCGCACGAACACGTACACGTCCCCACGCCTCCCCACCTGCGACCGTATCGGCGCGAGACGCACACACGCCCAGGGACGCGCGCTTTTCCAGCGAGCGCACGAGAGAGGTTCCCCCCTTTTTCTCCCTCTCTCCTTCCTCTCTTCCTATATGCCGGCGCCCGCCCACCCCCGCTCACGAGACACTGACGACGAAGGAGGGCGAGGCGAACGCTTGGCGCTGCTGCTGTGAGAAAGAAAAGACACAGCCGCGCGCGACCCCTTTTTTAAAGAGAGAAACAAGAACACCAAAAAATGGCGTCCCTCGGCTCGGCTTCTCCCGCCGCCCCGCCGTCTCTGGCGGAAGGTCTGACCTCCATCACGCCGGCGGGCGACACCCTACGTGTCCGGGAGGTGTGGGCCAGCAATCTAGAGGCGGAGATGGCCATCATCCAGTCGGTAAAGGAGAATAGAGGGTGGCGGCGGAGAGGAGAGCGCCAACCCCGCCGCTCCCCATCATCACCATTTGTCTCACGCCCCGCCCCCTCTCTCCATTCAAATTTAGATCGTCGAGGACTACCGCCTCGTCGCCATGGACACCGAGTTCCCGGGCGTCGTCGCCCGCCCCGTCGGCCAGTTCCGGACGGCAGGCGACTTCTATTACGGCACCATCCGGGCAAACGTGGACCTGCTGAAGCTCATCCAGCTGGGCCTGACGTTCACGGATGAGGAGGGCAACCTCCCACGCCACGACGGGGAGCTCTGCGTGTGGCAGTTCAACTTCCGGTGAGAGAGGAGAGAAAAATAGGATTGGAGGGATAGAGAACAGAGAGAGAGAGAGGACGGACGCGCACCAAGAGACAAACCACTCCTCATCCACCTTTTTTTTTCTTGTCTCTCCACAGCGAGTTCCGCCTGGCCGAGGACATGTACGCCCAGGACTCCATTGACCTCCTCCGCGTCTCCGGCATCGACTTCGCCCGCCACGAGGCGGAGGGCGTGGACGTCCTCCGCTTCGGCGAGCTGCTCATGACGAGCGGCGTCGTCCTCAACCCCGACGTCCGGTGGGTGACCTTCGCCGCGTCGTACGATTTCGGGTACCTTCTGAAGGTCCTCACCTGCTGCCCGCTCCCGCCGACGGAGGCCGAGTTTTTCGACCTGCTCAAGCTCTACTTCCCCTCCGTCTTCGACATCAAATACCTCATGAAGTTCTGCGGGGCGCTGCACGGGGGGCTGAGCCGCCTGGCGGAACAACTGAGCGTCGACCGCATCGGGCCGCAGCACCAGGCGGGGAGCGACTCCCTGCTCACGGCCTCCTCCTTCATCAAGCTGACCCGCACCTACTTTGCGAAGGATGCTGCCGACGGCCTGGAATCCCACCAGGGCATCCTGTATGGGCTGGGGTCGGACGGGACGGCGGACGTGCGGGACGCGGACGGGTGAAATGACGAGAATGAGGAGAGAGAGAGCAAAAGTGGAATGCTTTTTAACTTTTTCAACACGCCTTTGGATGATATAAAAGTCAACACGCACGCCCATACCGACACACACGCCCAGAGGAAGAATATCAAACACAGGCACACACACAAACACAGAAACCGGGGGATGGGGATGGAAGATACACAGTAAAATGGACACAGATGGTGAAACACACACGATGAGGCGCACCACTAAAAAAAGGCGCGGGGTCTAAGAAAGGGAAATGGGTTACGGGGGAAAAAAAGGGCCGGCGGCGAAGGGAGGTGGAGAGAGGGGCACCCGCGCCGTGCACACACGCACACACTCGTCCTCCATCCACCACCAGCCAAGAATCAGGGAAAACACCGATAAAAATGAAGAGGGGAGAACACACACACGCCTGCGGAGGGAGGAGGTCGCGGGAACGCGACCACCCCACCTCCGCACGCCAACCACACAGCCGACACACACATACGGCCCTTCGCACGGGGCACATACCGCCAGCCACACAGCCAATCAGAAAAAAACCAGCTACCAGAACAGAGCAGACCCAACACAAACTAAAACAAAACAAAACAAACAGAGACAGAGACGCGCGCCAGCCAGCCAGAGGTCTCCCCACTCCTCTCAGCTGGCCGCGGGCGCACCGTCCCGCAACCCGACTAGGGACGCGCCCAGCCAGGCCGGGCGGGCAAACTTGGCGACGACTACAGCGACGGGGGAGGAGGCTGTGGACAGCTCGCCCCCTCCCGCCCCCAAGCCCGGCAGCCCCGCTGCCCCTGCCGCCGCCGCCGCCGCCGCCGCCGCCCGGCGCAGACGGACGATGGCTGACACCGCGGCTGCCAGGGCGGCCGGGTCCGGGCAGGCCATGGCCGCGGCCGTCGCGACGGCGGGCGTGATGGAGGGGGGAGGGCGAGCGCCGTGTGAGGTCGCGGGGGGGGCGCCACCCACCACCGCCCGCGCGGCCACGCCCGCGTCCGCGACCACCAGGGCCGCCGCCGCGATGGCCGAGGGGCGGTGGGCGGACGTCACGCGCCCATCCAACAGCGCCAGGTCGGTGGATAGGGCGGCGTCGGCGGCGACGGCCGGCGGGGCGGACGCCGCGCGGGCCAGCAGGGCCAGCGCGGCCGGCGCGGTCGGCGCGCACACCCGGAACCCCAGGGCCGCGAGCAGCGCGCCCTCCGCCCGCAGGAGGGCGCCCGGGGAGTGGGCGGCGGGTCCGCCTGAGGGGGGCGGGGGCGGCAGGCGGTCGGCCAGGTCGGCCGCGGGCGGGGCGCACCCTTCCTCGTGCTTGGCCGCGACCAGCAACGCCGCGGCCGCGAGGAGGGGGAGGGCGGTGCGGGGGGGCGGCGGGGGGGGGGGCGGGGAGGGGGCTTGCTGCCGGGCGCCGTCATTCCTTCCGCGCCGCCCGCCGTGGGCGCCGCCCGCCGCCCGTCCCGCGCCCAGGGCCAGGTACCGGTCCAACAAGGACACGCCCAGGTGCAGGGTCTCCTGGTGGAAGCCGTAGGCGTCGGAGGACGCGACCAGCCAGCCGACGGCGGCCGCCCGGGCGGGCGCGGCTGCGCTGGTGCAGGGGGTGGCCGGCCGCGGGGCCGCCTCTGCCTCGGCCGCGACCAGGTTGCGCACCAGCTCCCGCAGGTCGTCCAGGGGCGGGGAGAGGGGCGGGCCAGGCAGGGCGGCGGAGGGCGGCAGCGCGGCGGCGGGCGCGTGCGTGACGGGCGAGGGTTCAAGGGAGATGGCAGCGGCTGCGGCCGCCGCGGCGGCCGCCCCGCCCCGCCCGCTCCCCCCGCCCACCAGCCCGGCATCCGCCATGGGCGCGTCCCCCTCCTCCTCCTCCTCATCTCCCCACAGGTCGGCGCCCTCCTCACCACACGCCAGGTCGGCGTCGTCGCCGCCGCCGTCGCAGCAGACCAGCCCCTCCTCACCGTCAAAGCGGGGCGTGGCCTGGACGAGGGGTGGTGGTGGCGGTGGCGGGCCGCCCGCTGCGCCCATGCCGGAGGCCCCGTTGAGCCCCACGCCCCACCAGTCGTTGGTGGGCTCGTGCCGTTTGGCCGGGGTGGAGGCCGTGTCTTCGACGGTGGGTGGGCGCTGCGTGAGTTGGCGGAGAGAGGCATTTGAGAAAGTGAGAGTCACGTGAAAAGCGAGAGGAAGTGTTTGATCATGGAGTGAGAGAGCGGCGACGGGTCGCGCGTCCGTCTCTGCTTGCTCTCGCTCTCCAAAGTTCGGCCGCGCCTACCCGCCCACCTCCAAGGCCGCCATCCCGTGCCGCGCACATACATCTCTCCATGGTAAAGACAGACCGACTCATCAGCTACCCATCAAGCCCCGATTGGCGGGGCAGCGCGCTGATGGGGCCCCAGCATCGGGATTTGTATTTGGGGAGCGAAGAATTGGCGGCGCGCGCAGGCGGCGCAGGCGGCGCGCGATGGGTAATTATTTTTCGACGTTCCGCCCCAATCCTCCCACCGCCCGCCCGCCCGTGCCCTCGCCCACTCACCTTGCTCCCGACAATCATCTCCACACGATCACCCTCTACGGGGTGATCGTCCAACCGGGGCCCCCGGTCGCCCGCAAACAGGCGCAGCAGGGCGACTTCTGTCGAGCGGGCCGACGAGTTCGACCCCGACGAACCTTCAACGACTAGCGCCGCCGCGCCGCAGGCGTCACCCTGGGATGGGGGGGGCTTGATGGCCGCCTTCCACATAGGTTGGGTGAGCATGGGGGGGGAGACGCAGGGGCGTCTCTCCACTATTTTTGCGAGCGGGCAAGGCAACCGAAGGAGTGAGCGGCTCTCCTTTGAACTTCCACCGTCTGTCGGTCGTTTTTTCTTTCTACACTCGCTGCTTTTTCCGCCCGGCCACCCTCACCCCCACCGCTGCCGCCGCCCCAGCCGCCACCAGGAAAAAACGGAGGAAAACACCACCGGACGGTCTGTCTTCGGCGGCCGGGCGGGCGCCTCGGCCTCGCCCAGGCCGCGCCTGGGAGAGGGGGGTGGGAGAGAAAAAAAGGAGAGGTTGAAAAACAAACATAACGCTCTCACTTCCACAGAGCCTGGCTGACGGCCGCCGCCTTCAGCCGGGCCTCCGCCGCCGCCGCCAGCTGGGCCCGGCGAGAGTCTGCAGCTGGCCCTCCTCCCCGTACCTGCGGCTGCTGCTGCTGCCCCTTGCCGCGTGCCTTGCCCAGGGCCATGGCCGCGGCCGCCGCCGTCGCGGCCTCCAGGTCGGCCGCCTCGGCCTGGGCGGCCGCAGCCTTTTTCGCCGTGGCCGCCGCCTTGCGCTCCTTCTCGACCGCCCGGGCTTTCGCCTTCTTCTCAGCCGCCTTGGCAGCTTGGGCGGCCTCCAGCTCGGGTGTCAGCGCGGATGGCAGCCCCGCCCCCTCCGGGCCGAACCAGTCAATGCCCCCTCCAGCCGCGGCCGCGGCAGCTGCCCGGCGGAACGCGTCCCGGGTCGGGCGGTCCACCGCCACCGCGTAGGGCGGCCGGCCGGCGGCGTCGCGCGCGAGGGCGACGGACGGGTCGCCGGCGAGCAGGGCGGCGACGGTGGCGGCGTCCCCGGCCCTGGCCGCCGCGTGGATGGGCGGGTCGGGGGCGAGGGCGGCGGCGGGGGTGGGCCCAGGCGCCGCCTGCCCGAGCGCGCCCTTCAGGTGTGCCGTCCCCTTTTGGGGCGGCGCGGCCGGGGCGGCAGCAGCTGCTGGCCGCGGGGCAGCAGCCGCGGCAGCAGGAGCACCCGCCACCGGTTCCACGACCCGCGGCGGCGGCGGCGGCGGCGGCGGCGGGGCCGGCACCACCGCAAACACGGTCAGCAGGGCTCGCACGACCCTGCGCGCCTCGGAAAAGGTCGGGCGCCGCACCGGGAAGGGCACGCCCCGCACGCGGCCGTCCTTCCGGTCCACCCGCCCCGCCGCATCGCCGCCGCTCCCGAACACGGACGCCGCGTTGGCCACGCCCGGGGCATGCACAAAGATGCGGGCGCACGTGGCCAGGAGGGGTGCCCACTCGGCCAGCGTGTTTTTTATGTCCTCATCCAGGGCCCGCTCATTGTACCTCCGCAGCGTCGACCCCGCGCTCTTGATCGTCTTCCCACCGCCCGCGTCCTTGGCGGACTGGCGCCCGCCCGCCTTGGCCCGGACCACGTACCGGTGGGCCGTCCGGTGGGCGAGTGGGGTGAAGAGCTGGGCGGCCGCGTGGACTGCTGGCTGCTTCATGGAGGCGGGAGAGGAGGGAGAGGAGGGGGAGGAGGGTGGGGCTGCGCCTCGCGGGGTGACCTCAAAGACGGCCGCCGCAAAGTGGCCACCCTTGGCCAGGATGACCGCCCAGGGGGCGGCGGACGTGCGCAGGTCGGCCAGGGAGGCTGCTGGAGAGGCACCACTCGCGGCGCCGCCCGCCGCCGGCAGCAACGCCCGCCAGACGGCGAAGAAGGGCGCGGCCGAGCCTGGCGGCGCGGCAAACGTCACCAGCGGGCCGCTGGTGGAGGGCGGCCCGCCGCGCCCGCCACCGCGCCCCGCTTCCTCCTCCTCCTCCTCGTCATCGTCGCTATCCTCGGTGTCGCTGCCAGATAGGGAGGACACGTCGGAGGCGGCGCCGTCGCCCCCGCCCCCGCTGCCACCCCCTTTCTTGAAAGCGCCGCCGCCGCTCCGCTCCAGCAGCACGCGCTCCGCCTCGGCCTCGCCCAGGGGGGCCTTCCCCGCCGCGGCCCGGCGCGCGTTCAGGCGGTGCGCGTCCGACCGGGCGTGCGCGCGCTGGGTGGTGACGGAGGGGAAGGGCGGGAATGCCGAGCCGGGGGTGCAGATGCCGCACGCCCGGCAGGTCAGGCCGGCGTCTGAGAGAGGAGGAGGCGGGACAGTCGACAGGCCGGCAGCGCCCGCGGCGGCGCCTTGTCCTCCGCGCTCGCTCGCGCCAGGCACCGCCGCCGCCGCCGCCGCCGCCGCCGCCGCCGCATCAGCGGGGGCTGCTGCGTTGCCATCTCCGGCCGGGCGGCTCCCCGCGAAGAAGGCCGGTGGTAGCTGGAAAAAGGTGGCCACCTGACGGGTCGTGCTCATCATTCACTCTGGAGCAAGAGTTGCTCAACAGAAAGCACACTGTTCACTCTTTTCTCTTTTCTCGAGATAAGCTCGGCACGCGCCCCCCCCCACCACCACACACGCGCCTCACACACACCCCCACACCACACCCAATGGCGGAGGAGGGCATCGACCTCCTGTGGACGACCCGCAACGCGTTCTACGTGGGCGCGCACCAGGCCGCGATCGCCGAGGCGGCCGACCTGGACGGCCTGGGCCCCGCGGACAAGCTGGAGCGGGACGTGTTCGTGTACCGGGCGTACGTGGAGCTGGGCAGTTATGAGGTATGTATGAGAGTGACTGGGCTGGGACTGGCGCGGCGGCACCGGCGGGCCCGGCGCTGGGAAGAGTTTTTCTTTTTTCTTTTCTTCCCCTCGCGCGTGCGCGCATTGGGCGAGAACGCCGCTCTTTTTGCGTCGCCCGCGCGGGGCGTGGCAGCTTCCCGGCGCCTCCAACTGACACACGGACCGGCGAGCCATTATATTGCCACATTCCTGAGGCACGCGTCGCGTCCGCACCCCAGCCCTGGGGCGACGACGGCGAAAAGAACAAGGACCCCCGACCCGCTCGCACGACCTCATTCATCCATTTTTCCATCACTTCTCATCATTTAGATCGTCCTCAACGAGGTGGCCGACGACGCCCCCCAACCCCTGCTCGCCGTCCGCCTGCTGGCCCGCCTGCGGTCGAGCAAGGTCGACCCCGAAGCCGCCGCCGCCCAGCTGGCCGAGTGGACCGCCCCCGGCGGCCCGGGCGCGGCCGACCCGACCACGCGCGCGGTCGCGGCCACGCTCCGCCTAGCGGCGGGCGACCCCGTGGCCGCGCTCCAGGCCTGCCACGGCCTGACCGGCGCGGCCCCAGAGCTGGCCGCCCTGTCCGTCCAGGCCATGTTGGCCCTGGACAGGCCCGACGCGGCGGAGCGGGCCGCCCGGACGTTGAGCGCCCTGGACGACGACGCCGCCCTCTCCCACCTGGCGGCCGCGTGGGTGGGCACCGCCCTGGGCGGCGCCCGCGCGGCGGAGGCGGGGACCATCCTGGAGGAGCTGGGCGACCGGTTCGGGTGGACTGCCCGCCTGGCGGCCGCGGGGGCGGCAGCCGCCTTGCGGCGCCGAGACTGGGGCGGCGCGGAGCGGCTGGCCGGGGAGGCCCTGGGGAAGGACGCGCGGTCGGGCGATGCGCTGGCCAACGCGGCCGTGGCGGCGCTGCATGCGGGCAAGGCATCGGCCGCGTCGCGCCACCTGGCCGCGCTGAAGGCGGCGGCGCCGGGGCACCCCCTCATGATGCGCCTGGCCACAGCGGCGGAGGCGTTTGACCGGGCGGCGGGCGGGGTGACCGTGTGATGTTTTTTTGTTTGAAAATGTTGTTGTTTTGGTCTCTCCTATGCTACACATCCTAGGCC
>Ga0315284_10002674_pt1 | contig 25442 bp, 25 predicted proteins | sample YL17G09_16_MG_FD_203696 | JGI IMG/M metagenome (GOLD analysis project Ga0315284, IMG submission 203696) | Sediment microbial communities from Yellowstone Lake, YNP, Wyoming, USA - YL17G09_16 | ecosystem: Environmental > Aquatic > Freshwater > Lake > Sediment | place: USA: Wyoming | collected...
CCTGGCGTGGCATGAACTTACCTTATCATGAATCCTCAGGTACGTAAAGTCACTCTTTTCATCAACGTCCCCTTCTAATGTGATGCGAAAAGGCCGGGGGTGCCTTAATCGTGATCAGGCCTTTTTCTGACCGTAACGGTTGTAGCCGACCTTATCGAAACGGAGTTCGTCCTTTTTATAGCGGACCATCTCCTCGCCAGGGTACCCGATGGCGATGATGCACAGGACGGTCAGGTTCTCAGGAAGTCCCAGGAGTTTGGCGATATACTGCGTTGATGTTGTGCCTTCGTTGAAATTATTCCCCCTCATCTGTGCCCAGCGGCTTCCAAGACCATGTGCAAGGGCTGCATACTGCATGGCAACCGCAGCGATGGAACAATCCTCAATCCACAGTCCGGAAGCGGATGGGTCTCCGCACACGACGACAGCAACCGGGGCATCCTTGACAAAGGCGGCACCTTGAGGCTTCGCCACGGAAAGTTTTTCCAGGAGGGCCTTCTCCGTGACCACCACAAACGTCCAGGGCCTTGCTGCCATTCCGGAGGGGGAACGGAGGGCCGCTTCGATGATGGCATCAATCTTCTCGGCCTCCACCGGCCGCTTGGCATATACCTTTACACTCCGTCTCTTTTCTGCAAGTTCGTTGAACATCCTCTCTCCTTTCTTTTACAGGTTGAGCGCCACGACAAGACACGCCCGTGAATAAATCCAAAAATACCTCTTTCCTTAGCATTTTACAGTAGATTGTCACTTAAAACGGGCTTGACTTTAATGACCAGGACGTTATAGATGCCGTTACGGTGTTCTCGTCTTAAAGCGCACGAAGAATCCCGAGAGCAAGAGCCAGCCAGTTTCTTCACTAACTCTTATCTGTCGTCTAAAAAGGAAGGAAGTCCTGCTTCCATTTTGTCTATTTCACAATTGTCGTACCGCATTTCCCTCTGTATGCCTCCAAGAGATTCTCTGGAGACGTGATCACCGCCCTCTTACCGCTTACGACAATGTCTTAGGCAAACTCGTCAATCTGGTCAACAATCCCGAGACGTGGCTCTTACGGGACGAGGAACGGCATTGGGATCATCCGACCACCTTATCACCCTATCTCCCAATCGCCCCATCTTCCCATTAAATTCACGAATCCTTCTGCCATCTGGGGTGGCTGAACGCTTCCGGGTTGACAATTCCTTCCGGCTTTTCGCCATGGAGCACAGCCAGGGCAGACTGAGCCGCTTCTACCGCCAGGCGCAAAACGCATTCCTGCGTGAGAGCTGCTGTGTGGGGAGTCAGAATAATGTTTTCAAGATCTTTGATGGGACTGTTCTTATCGATGGGCTCCTGAACAAAGACATCCAGTGCGGCTCCCGCAATCTTTCTTCTCTTTAGACAATCAACCAGAGCGGGTTCATCTATGATCCCTCCCCGGGAGGTATTGACCAGGAAAGCGTCCGCCTTCATCCAGTCGAGTTCTCTTGCTCCGATCAGCCCTCGCGTGCCGGGCAAAAGAGGGACGTGTATTGAAATGACATCCGATTCCCGGCAGATCCTCTCCAATTCGCAGAATTCCACCCAACCCTTCAAAGATGCCTTAACTTCTTCTTTCAAATAGGGATCATGCGCCAGGATACGCATCCCGAAGGCCTGATGACAAATGCGGGCGACTTCGGCACCAATCCTACCCAACCCGACCAGTCCCAGCGTCTTCCCTTTCAGATCACGGGGGAGGTTCTTGAACCGGATGTTGAAATTATCCCGGCGCACCTCGCGGTCCATGGTTGGAACGTACTTCGTCAGAGCCAGGATCAAGGCCAGGGTATGCTCAGCCACCGACACGGTATTCGCCCCGGGCAGACACGTCACAATGATCCCTTTTTCCGTGGCTGCCGCGACATCGACGTTATCGTACCCTGCCCCGGTCCGCGAGATCACCCGGAGATCATCTCCATGCCTCATCAGGTCCCGTGTCATCTTGATCCCGGTCCTGAGGATGATCCCCTGGACGCCTTTCATCAAGGGTCCAACCGTTTCGGGTTTCGGATCGGGAGACACAAGAACCTCGCAACCCGCCCTCTCGAGAACGTTCACAGCCTCCTTTTCAATGGGTTGAGGAAGCAAGATGCGTTGAGATATTCCCACCGTGAACTCCTTTCGGGGCGTGGAGGGGCAATTCATGTATTTCCCCTGCCGCATCAATGGATGTGTCTTGTGGATGGCCCGAGCCCTACCGAAGGTATCTTCCTCCGCTTACATCAAGCGTGATGCCGGTGATGTAACTCGATTCGCTCGATGCCAGAAAGACAACGACAGACGCCACCTCCTCCATCGTTCCCAGTCGTCCCAGGGGAATAGAAGAGACGACCTTCTTCTTCTCCTCCTCGCTTTTGGCTTCCCAGAGGCCCTGAACCCTCTCTCCTGTCAGCGTTACGGTCGGTGCGACCGCGTTGACCCGAATCCCATGTTTCCCCCAGTCGTAAGCCAGTTGCCGGGTCAAACCTTCCACACCCGCCTTGGCCGCCGTGTACTGAACGCCCGCCAGCGAGGCTCTCCAGTGTCCTGCCAGGGCCGAGATATTGACGATGACACCGCCTCCCTGTTTGACCATCTCTGGAATGACCGCCTGGGAACAGACGAAGCTTCCTTTCAGATTGACGTCGACCACGAGGTCCCAATCCTTCACCTCAATCTCCTCGAGGACGTAGGGCGTATTGAGAGCTCCACCCGCATTGTTGACAAGAAGATCGATGCTTCCCCAGAGGCGCTTCATTTCCTGGATCAGACCACGAACCCCCGTTTTGTCCGTCACATCGACCTTCCTGCCGATCACACGGCTGCCATGGTTGCCCAACCGGCGGGCAGCCTCAGCAACCCCCTTCTCGTCGACATCGATGATGGCGACTCGCGCCCCCTCCTCGAATAATGCCTTCGCAATCGCAAATCCCATGCCCCGGGCAGCCCCGGTAACGATGGCATTCTTATCCTCCAACCGCTTACACATAACTTCCTCCCTCAATCAGTCGAGTCACAAGCAACCAGGTCACGTAGCCGTATGGTCGTATAATCCTCGCTAACATAGTCATTCAGTCATTGGGTCATTAGATTATTAGGTAATTTGGTAATTAGGTAATTGTGTCATTCATTTACGCATTGACCATTTCCCATTGATGATTGGTTATTGATGATTGCTGATTGTTCATTACCTCTCCATCATCGATACAAATGCCTCTGTCACGGGATCGATGAACTCAGGGTCATTGATGTGGGCATCGATTTCCTCAATAGGGATCGAGGGGTTGAGGTTCGCTTCGAGAGAATCGATAAAGACTTTGTTCCCCTCAGGGTCCCAATGAGGTAGGTTCTCTCGATCCGGATAGGAAAACCCTTTCAGAGGGATAAAAAGCCGGACAGGTCCTCTGGCCCGGTTCAGTTTTTCAGCCACTATTCTTCCCACGGCGCGAAGCTCTTCCGCGCTGAGCCGGACCAGGGTCAGGCTCGGGTTGTGGACGATGAGTTTACGGGACCTCCATTCGGGTGAAAGGCTGGAGAGAGGGCCCCACACGGCATAATTGATGCTTCCGGGAGCAATGACCTGCGGAATGCCGAGTTCTCCTGCAGCTTCCAGGCGCCCCTCCCGAATCGATCCGTGAAGTCCCCCCACGAACCGGTCTCCGATCTCGTGAAGATTTAAGTCGAGGACCCCCTTGAAAGCGCCCTCCTTGATCAAATCCTCCATGGCGATGCCGCCGGTTCCATTTTGGTGAAATGTGACCACTTCAAACCCATTCCCCTCCAAAGCGGTCTTGCAGCGAAGGGCTCCTGGTGTGGTGGTGCCCAGCATGGACAGAGCCACGGGAATTCCCAGGGGCTTCATGAGGTTCTCATCAACACTCTCCACCATCCCGCAGATGGCCCCTGCGGCATTCTCTAGGATTCGCCTGGTGAGGAAATTCAGTCCCTGCATGTCTGCCACGGAGTGCATCAGGGTGATGTCTTTGGTCCCCACGTAGACGCCAAAGGTCGCCCGGCCCGAAGCCACCGTCGAGACCGCCAGCCGGGGCACGCCCATGGGCAACGCTCGCATGGCCGCACAGGCGATCTCCGTTCCCTGCGCTCCGCCGATGCTGATGACCCCCTGGAAGCGACCTTGGTCGAAAAGTTCTTTACACAGGATCTCGGCCCCTCGCATCATGTTCGCAATACACTTCCCCTTATCGCCCGTCGCCACAGCCTCCTGGAGAGCAAGGCCTCCACGGTGAGCCACCTGATGTTGATCAATGTCAACCCGGTTCCGGGGCGGAGCCAGGATCCCCGCATCCAGGGTGAGGACTCGAACACCACGGGTTTCGATCCTTCCTTTCAGGAATAGAGCCTCCTCTTCTTTGGTATCGAACGTGGCAATCAACAAAACAGACCTATCCATAATTGTTGTCACCAAAGACATCTAATAGTTTGCATTTCAAGACGCTCTACGCCACCCATTCGTCCTTAATAAGTCTCCCGCATAGAGCACAGGAATAAGATTGGAAGTTCCTAGCTGAACCTAAGCATCGAAGGCCAGGACGACCCAGCCGCCACCTGTCACTGAAAGGGTACCCCTAACGGTCATTGGGCTTCACCACCACCTTGATCGCTCCTCCGATTCGCTCCTGAAAGGTACTGAACGCCTCAGAAATTTGATCGATCGGAAAAGAATGGGTGATCAACCGCTTGAGGTTCACCTTTCCGGAGGCCAGGAGGGAGACCGCTCTCCCACAATTGGCCCAGCCTTCCCCTCGCACCGTGTGGATCGACTTGTTGTCCTTTCCCAGAAGAGAAAAGTCCACCTGCACAGGACCGTCCGGGAACCCCAGAAGGAGAATCTTCCCCATGCGCTTCACCATCTCTATGGCCATCTGAGGAGCCTGTGGAGCACCCGAGGACTCTATCACAAGATCAGCTCCGACACCCTTCGTTTCTTCCATGATGATCCGGACCGGATCTTCCTTCTTGACGTCGATGATCCGGTCCGCGCCCAGCGCCTCCCCCACCTGAAGCCGCGAGGCTCGGGTCCCCACAAGGAACACTCTCCCTGCACATAGGGCCTTGGCTACCTCCACGGAGACGAGCCCCAGGGGACCCGGTCCGATCACCGCCACGTGATCGCCGACGACGTATCCTCCGGTGGTTTCAAATCCGTAGAGGACACAACCCAGGTTGGTGATCAACGAGGCCTCATCAAGCCCAACGGTATCCGGAATCCGGTGGACCGTGTTCACGTGATTGATGACATACTGCGCAAAGCCTCCGTTGGTGGTGAACCCGTTCGCACGATGCCCCTTTTTCCCATAATTGAGACACCCCGTGTAATTCCCGAGCCTGCAATTTCTGCAACGCAGACAACCCAGATGGGCTTCGACCGCTACACGGTCTCCGATCTTGAATTCGTCCACGGTCTCACCGAGACCCACCACTGTCCCTGCATATTCGTGGCCTGGAATGAAACTCCCGTAGGGAGGTTGGGCCGGCCAGGGTTTCCGCAGAAGGCTCACATCAGAACTGCAGACGGCGCAGGCTCCCACCTTGATCAGGACATCTGCCGGACCTGGCCGGGGGGTTTCCACCTCCCGGACCTCCAGGACATTAGGAGCCGTGAGCACCGCAGCCCTCATTCGTCTCGGGATATCCAAAAGTTTTCCTCCTCTGCCCGGGTTCGACCGCCATCACAAGAAAACCAGGCACGCTTTCCCGGCTCACGATGACCGGGTGGGGTGATAGAGAATTCTCACAAACTCTTTTTCGATGTCTGCAATATGGTCGGCCATGGCCCGGCGGGCACGAGGGGCATCACCCTGCCGGATCGCATCGAAGATCTGTTGATGGTATCGAAGGGATCGTCTGCTGATCGATGATTTCTGAACGATCAAGGCGATGTTGCTTCGAAAGAGATCGCCTACCTTTTCGATGAATTCGCCTAGGATGTTGTTCTTGGCCGCCTTCGCAATACAAAGGTGAAAATGATGATCCGAGGTAATAAAGTTCTCGGTGTTACCCAGCTGGGCTTTCATCTTCTTGAGATCCTCACCCAGCGCTTTGATGTCGTCGGGTTCGGCCCGCCTCGCCGCGAGCGAACAGAGTTGCGTCTCGACGATCCTGCGGATCTCGATCATTTCCGCAATGCTGTATTCCTCTTTCGAACGGGCAATCGGCAGCGACGTGCTCAAGCGCCTGCGCGCGTCGGGAGCCACACAAAGGCCTTTGTTCCTGCGTTCCAGATAGCCCAAATAGACCAGGGCATTTAACGCTTCCCTTAAGGAACTTCGGCTGACAGACAGCTGCTCCGCCAGCTTCGTCTCCGAAAGGAGTCTGAACCCCGGGGACAGCTCACCGGAATCCACCAGTCCCTTGATCTGCTCCACGATGCCATCCGACACCAGAACCTTCTTCACGGGTTTCAAAGGCATGGGATAAGTCTCCTCTTATGCCCGGTTGTTAAACTCCCGGTGGGTCGCCTTGATCTCAAACTTCTTGACTTCCTCAAGAAAGGCGGCCAGATGTTTTGCACTATGTTCGAAGTACTTGAGCCCCTTCTCCTTGGTCCCCCGGAAAGGGTTCCCGATGGTCGAGGTGTCCGAATACTCGTGGTGCTCCATGGGTACCCAGGCCTGCTCGGTCTCGAGGAATTCCACCATGCCGGAACCATCCTTCTTGGAGAAAGCAGACCCCATCCATTTGGGCGCGTGAGTCTTGTCCTGAACAGCTTTGGACATATCGACACAGGCCTCGTCGTACGCCAGGCAAGTCGCCGTCTCGATTTCTCCGGAGTGCCATCCGGGTGTCTCCTCAGGTGGGCCTTCGATGATCCCCTGCAGGGCATTATACTCTCTCTCGGTCGGAGTCTTGTACCAGCAGGTGAAAGCCCCGGACTCGTACCGGATGCGACGGAGAACCTCGTCCACCACCTTGGAATTTGACCCGTGGTGCGTGACATAGACGATCTTGTTGAACCCATGGTAGATCAGCGACTTGCCGATATCATAGACCACCCGGCGATAGGTGTCACCCGAAAGCGTGATCGTCCCTGTTCCTTCTCCCAGATGATGCATGTGGTGAGGAGAATAACCATAGGGAACGATCGGCGTGTAGACGACCGAGGCTTTCTTGGAGGCTCGTTCCACCACTGCCCACGTGGTGAGGGCATCGCACCCCAGCGGGATATGAGCCCCGTGCCGTTCCAGGCTTCCCATAGCCACCATGATGACATCGCACTTTTTCAGGTATTCGGCCACATTCAAATAGCTCATGTCGTGAAGGTAAAGATTTTCCGCTTTTGCCATGCTTTTCTCCTTTTTATTTGGTGTTGAACCTCAATTTTTCATAAAGCCGGAAGCTGCCAGATCCTCCCCCAGCTTCTTCTTCTCGTCGGCCGTGAGAGGAGGTAAGGGAGCCCGCGGAGGTCCGCCATAATAGCCTGTGAAATCCATGGCGGCCTTGACTCCGGCCACACCGAACTTTCCGGACACCATCTGATTCAGCTTCATCAGTTGAAACTGGAGCGCCCTGCCCTCCTCCAGTTTGCCTGCCGCCCCTAAATCATAAAGGCTGCAGCAAGGTTCAGGAAAGACATCGGCCAGCGAGAGCACCCCTCCGACCGCTCCCATCAGCAGCCCAGTGAAGAAGAAGTTGGCGGAACCTGCCATGAGTGAAAATCCGGGCCGGGCATTCAGGATATAGGCGCTCAGGTTCCCCGGCGAGCTGTCTTTCATGCCCACGATTTTCGGATGGGAGGAGATTTCCTTGATGACTGCGGTCGACATCGTGATTCCCGTCACTCCCGGATTGTTATAGAGGAGCACCGGGATGGGTGATTCTTCGGCCACCTGGACGAAATGGCTGATCAGCGCCTTATCCGACATCTTCTTGGCAAAAAAGAAAGGGGTGATCAGGCTTCCGTAGTGGGCCCCCCTTTCGGCGGCCTGACCGCAGAGTTCAATCGACGTCCTTGTGGACTCCCCCCCGGTTCCCGCCATGATCACTTTGTCGGGCGAGGCGGCCTGCACGACGGCTTTCAGAACGTCCATCTGCTCCGCTTGAGAGAGGCTTCGAAATTCGCCATTGGTCCCCAAAACGAGGTAACCGCGAAGCCGGCTCAGGTTGAGCTTCTGAATATTTGAAATCATCTTCTCCAAAAGAATGTTCCCCCGCTCATCGAAGGGCGTGGTGACCGGGGCAAAGACTCCGGAAAGTTTTTCTCGATGCATTGTTTCCTCCCGCTTCTGGATCAAGACCTTCAGACTCTGACGCCCATGTAGGGGATATTGGTCAATCGTCCGTTTGTTATACAATAAGCGTTTTCTCCATTCTCTGCAATAGAAAAAACTGAGCGGCTGAATCCCTCTCCAGTCTCGGGTGGCGGGTGGACCCGTGTGGCCCCTCTCCGAAGCCCTGCATGGCAATTTTCAGCAAGGAATAACTATGAGACGCATGGAACTCCAAGTACGATCTGAAGGCGGTTCACCCGCCGTCCCCTCACTCCTTCGCCTCATAAAAGTCGGCGGAGAGAGGCGGGTGGGTGAAAAACTCAAGATAGCGGAAATCTGCCGATGACCGGTTCACCGTCGTATGTTTTTCTCCCGCAGGAATGTGCAGGATGTCCCCCGCCTTGATCGGGAACTCTTTTCCCTCGATGATCTCGATGGCTTCTCCGCTGATGGCGATAATGATCGATTCCCGTTGTTGATGGTAGTGATAAGGGACCTGGCTGCCGGGGATCAACAAGCCAAACATTCCCCCAAGCGTTTTTGCCTGCTGATCCCCGGTCAGGATTTCAGGCCGATAAGGTTTGCCGGGAGTTGGGTTTTCCATCTTGATATAGTCTTCTTGTTTAAACACGTTCATCCCTTTCACACTCCTCTCTCACTTGGACAGAACCCGAATTTCGATATCGGAGATGCCATGCCCTGTCGCCTCAATGACGAGATTGATTCTACCGAAATCGTCCGTTTTGTCAAGCCCGGTCCTCCACGGACCCCACTTCCGAAACAGACACACCCGGGTTGATGATCAGTTTGTCCTACAAATACTCTTGACAGGGGATTTCGTTTTATGATAAGGTTTCGCGACAGTTCTGCGGGAATTAAATAGGATGGAGGTAGCCATGACATTACCTCGAGACCTTTCATGGCAAAATCTTGCTCTCCAGTATCGGTCGAGTATTGCGAATCAGTTTGCCCGCTATGCACTAGCCTTAAAGTACGAAGACTTGCCTCACGAGGTCCTCCACCAGGCGAAACGAAGCCTCTTGGATGCGCTGGGGTGCGCCATAGCCGCCTGCCGCGCCCCCGGCCGGCCGATCTGCGAGGATGTCATACGGGAGTTGGGGGGTACGGAAGAAGCCACCGTGTTCGGCTCTGGGCTTCGCACCAGCGCACCCAATGCGACCCTTGTAAATACCTTCCTTATCTGTTTTCTCGACTATAACGACGTGGGCGGTGGAGGTCACAATAGCTCTGCCATAGCGGGTATCCTTGCCATCTCTGAACGGGAAAAAGCCGGCGGACGGGATTTCCTCACCTCTCTCGTCACCTCTTACGAACTGGGGGCCAGGGTGGCGGAATCCATCCAGGGTCCGAACCTGGAAGACAGGGGCTGGAACTACGACCTCAGGGCTGGGTTGAGTATGCCGCCCGCCTTGGGACGGCTCATGCGACTCAGCGAGGATCAGATGGCGAATGCCATCGGAATCTGCGCCAGTCATAGCCTACCGCTCGGTGTCTTGGATTGCCACCGGGAGGAAAATACGATGACGAAGAACCTCACCTTCGGCTTCGTTGCCTACGATGCCATCTTGTCCTGTATGCTTGCCCAAAAAGGCTTCACGGGACCGGTCCGCGTGGTCGAGGGCGATTCGGGGATATGCCAGACCATCCTGAAAGGCGATATGGATCTGGATCACATGACAGACTTCAGCGGCTGGCGCATCCTGCGAACGTGGCATAAAACCTTGCTCGCCAATCCCTCGCTCTTCTGGCATGCATCCGCTACTCTCTCGATTGTTACGGAGCATAATCTGAAACCTGAGGACATAGCCGCGGTTAGGATCAGCACCAATCCTCGAGTATGGAATCATACGACCGCCCTGCCGAAGAAGTACCCGCGGAACGCGGAAAGTGCAAACCACAGCGCATTCTTTGCGAATGCCATTGCCATCAAGGATCGAAAGTTCGGCCCTGATTCATTCTCCTCTGAGAAATTCACCGACCCGGCAGTGCTTGACCTCATTGAGAGAATCACCGTGGAACCGGATCCCGTTCTGCCGAAGTACGTGGGAATATCGGAGATCGAGACCAAGGATGGTCGGAGATTCAAGAAGAAGGCGGAGATCCCTCATGGAGTGGCCGAGGATGCTTTGACCGATGATGAGATAGAGGACAAGTTCAAGACGATGGCCGAAGGGTATTTCAGTCGTGGGCAGATGCAGAGGATGATCGAGACGGTTTGGAAGGTAGAGAGCCTGGATGACATGGGAAAGCTGGCAGCACAAATGGTCTCTCGCCGAAAGGTAACCTAACCACGCGGATGGGCCGGTGCCTTTTGTCCTCCTGACGGAGTAGGAGCGAGTTCACCAGTCACCTCACCTTCCACGCTTGGGACGGAAAGAGGTCTTCCTCGGTGGTCAAAGAGAGCTTCCTGGTCTCCCAGGAATTTTCTTGATAGGACCTTATGATTTAGTTAATTTGTAGGATAAACTGATCATCATCTTATCCTATCGTCATTTGCAAGATGACGGTGTGAAGAAGCAGCATTCGGGAAGGCCATATTTTACCGAATGTGAACATAGAGGATTGAGGCTCTTTTTGACCTTGTTTTGGATCCAACCGTAAGATCTTACATGAAAAGGAGGAGAAGGGATGAAAAAAGGAGTGCTTCTAAGCGCATGGGTGTGTTTGATTTTATGTCTCGTTCTGCCCCAATCAGGTTTGGCTCAAAAAAGGGGAGGAACCTTCACGTTCTCCGCCGCTGCCGATCTCAAGAACCTCGATCTTCATAAGTCATTCAGCGGAGGAGATTATGAAGTGTTATCTGTGAGCGTCGAAACCCTCGTTGGCCCAAACGAACTGGGAGATCCTGCACCTTGTCTGGCCGAATCCTGGGAATCATCGAATAACGCTACCGAGTGGACGTTCCATCTGCGCAAAGGGGTTAAGTTCCATAACGGTCGCGAGATGACGGCGAAAGACGTGAAGTGGAACATGGACCGGATCATGGACCCACAAACAGCCGCAGCCCGGAGGGCTTCCTTTGACATGGTAAAATCGGTTACCGTGATCGACCCGTACACCATCAAATTCAGTCTGAAAAGACCTTTTGCCGCTTTCCTCTCTTCTCATTTTGAGAATACTGGACCGCAAGCCTCCATCCTCGCCCCTGAGTCGTTGAACAATGATGGAACGATCACTCAACCCATCGGCACCGGTCCCTTCAAGTTTGTGGAATGGAAACCCGCAAATTATGCGAAGTTCGTAAGGTTCGACGATTATTGGATGAAGGGCCACCCCTACCTTGATGCCGCCATCTTCCGGCCCGTGCCCGATGACACCGCTCGGCTCACCGCGGTTTTGACGGGCGATGTGGATTTGGGCTGGAAGCTGCCCCATGCCGACGTGGCCCGCCTGATCAAAGAAAAACCTAAGGGCGTGGAGCTTGCTTTTGGCTCAGGGTACAATTTGATTTTGTGTTTCAATATGGAAAAAGCCCCCTTCAAGGACGTGCGGATTCGACAGGCGGTGGCTTATGCCATCGATAAGAATGAAATTAATCTCGCCGCAACGATGGGGCATGGTTTAATCCTTGACCAAGAGTATGCCAGAACAAATTCTCCCTGGCATCTGGAAGGTGTCAAAGACTACTCGCGTGATGTGGCCAAGGCGAAGGCCCTGCTTGCCGAGGCGGGATACCCGAATGGACTTGACGCGGGAACCCTCTTGGTGAGCAGTTCCTTCCTGGATTGGAAAATGCAGGCCGAGCTCGTGCATGCCCAGCTGCAGGAAGCCGGGATCAACCTGAAGATGGAAGTCGTCGAACATTCGGTCTTTACGGACAGAGCCATCAAAGGGTTGTACGACATGCGCTCCTACTGCATCGATGCGACTCTGGACCCTGACAGCTTATACCGGAAGGTTTACGTGCCGGGCGCCCCCTACTCTCAGATTTTCATCAGAGGTTGGAGCAACGAAAAAATGGCTGACTTGGTGGAGAAGGCCGTTCAGACCACTGACAAAAAAGAGCGCCTCAGGCTTTATGCCGAGATAAACAAAATCCAACTCAGTGAAGTCCCGATGATCAGAACGGCCCTGCAACCCACCACCTACGCCTGGAAGTCTTATGTGAAGGCCTACGAGGTCACTCCCATCAAATTAGTGGGCTATCCAGGCAAGGCGGGGATCCAGAATATTTGGTTAGACAAGTAAACTCATCCTAGGGATGGTCCGGTCTCCAGAACACCGGACTATCCCTCACCCCGGGCGCTTCCCGAATTGTCCAAGGCGTTTTCTGGGTACGCGAATAGCCGCGAGGGGTAGCTCTTTGGCGCTTCAGACCGTGAGATTAGGATGGTTCGTTAACGTCTGGAAAGAATATGACGAAGCTTCCTTTGTTGGAGATTAACGATCTGAGGACGTATTTTCATACTCCCTACGGTGTGATCAGGGCCGTGGACCATGTGTCACTTTCGGTGTCGCGAGGGGAGGTTATCGGCATCGTCGGCGAGTCGGGCTGCGGGAAGACGGTGCTCGCTCGATCGATCCTGCGACTGATTCCCGACCCACCGGGTCGGATCGTTTCCGGCAAGATCCAGATGGACGGCAAGAACCTTCTGGAGTTATCCGAGAAGGAGATGCAAGGGGTTCGCGGAAAGCTGGTGTCCATGATCTTTCAGGAACCGATGACCTCGCTCAATCCGGTCTATACGGTAGGAATTCAGTTAGCCGAAGTCTTTAGGAAACATCAGGGATTGAGCAAGAGAGATGCTCTTGACAGAGCGGTGGATGTGCTTCGGATGGTTCAGATGCCCTCGCCTGAGTCGAGGGTCCACGATTATCCCTTCCAAATGAGCGGTGGAATGCGTCAACGGGTGATCATTGCCATGGCTCTGATCTGCAGACCCCAGCTCATCCTTGCCGATGAGCCGACGACGGCGCTGGATGTGACCATCCAGGCCCAGATTTTACAGCTCATTGAAGAACGGGTACAAGAACTAGGCACGTCCGTGATCCTCATCACCCATGACCTGGGCGTCATAGCCCACACGGTGAGCCGGGTACTGGTCATGTATGCAGGCAGGATCGTCGAGGAGGCAGGTGTGGCACAGCTCTTCGATCGTCCGCTCCATCCATACACGGAGGGGCTCATGGGGTCAGTGCCTTCGTTAGATGAAGGGCAACACAAGGGCGCCGTTTCTCTGAAGGAAATTCCCGGAACTGTACCAGACCTCCATAGACTTCCGAAGGGTTGTTCCTTCTACCCTCGCTGTGCGAGAGGCAAAGAGATGTGTTCGAAGCTTGCTCCGGAACTGGAACAGGTTCAAGAGGGCCACTGGGTCAGATGTTGGCTCTATGTTTAGAACTGGCACTGGATGTTAGCAGGAAAGAGCCATGGAGCCATTGCTTAGAGTCGATCATCTGAAGAAGTACTTCCCATTGGCTCGTGGTCCGCTAACAGCCAAGCACGGACAGGTCCACGCCGTGGACGACGTGAGTTTCACGATCAACCCGGGGGAGACACTTGGGCTGGTGGGCGAAAGTGGCTGCGGCAAGACCACGGTGGGCCGGTGCCTTCTGCGACTGATTGAGCCGACGGCGGGCCAGATCCGGTTCGAAGGCACAGAGATCGCCGGCTTATCCCGGATGGCGATGAAGGGGTTGCGCCGTAATATGCAGATCATCTTCCAGGATCCTTTTGGCTCGTTGCCCCCCCGGATGCGACTGAGAACGATTCTCACGGAGCCACAGGAGGTGCACGGTGTGGGGAGCCCCCCGGAGCGAATGGAAGCGGCGATGGCCATGCTTCAAAAAGTAGGGTTGTCCTCCGAGCATATGCACCGGTATCCTCATGAGTTCAGCGGCGGCCAGCGTCAACGTATTGCGATCGCTCGGGCACTCATGCTACATCCCAAACTGGTCATAGCCGATGAGCCGGTAAGTGCCTTGGATGTGTCGATCCGAGCCCAGATCCTGAACCTCATGGTTCGGCTCCAAGCGGAAATGGGGCTCAGCTATCTGTTCATTTCTCATGATCTCTCGCTGGTCAAGTACATGTCCGATCGGATTGGAGTCATGTACCTCGGAAGGATTGTGGAGCTAGCCGGTCGCGAAGAGTTGTATCGAAGGCCACTGCACCCTTATACCGAGGCCCTGCTGTCGGCCATTCTGGAGCCCAAGATTCAGCCGAAGAGAAAGGGTCTTTATCTGGGCGGCGAAGTCCCCAGTCCTATCGCCCCGCCCTCAGGGTGTCATTTTCATCCTCGATGCCCTTGTCGGGCTCCTGATTGCGAAGAGATCAGACCTGAGTTGAGGGATGCAGGAGGGGGGCATTGGGTGGCCTGTCACCCGAGATAGGAAAAGAGGATGCTGCGATATATCACTCAACGAACACTCCATTTGATTGCCGTCTTGTTTTTCATGTCAATCATCGTCTTCTCGCTCATCAAACTGATCCCGGGAGATCCCGTGGGCTACATCCTTGGCGAGCAGGCCACGGCCGAGCAGCGCGCCATGTTGAGGACTCAGCTGGGGCTTGACAGACCCCTAATCACTCAATACCTGGAATGGGCCGGAAAAGCCATCACGGGCGACTTCGGAAACTCGCTCCTCTATAACAAGCCTGTCATGGATTCTATTAAGGAAAGGCTGGGGCCCACCATCCTCTTGGCGTTTGCATCCCTTCTGATCTCGGTGACCCTGGGCATCTTTGCGGGTACCCTTGCCGCGGCCAATAGAGGTACCTGGGGGGATGTCGGCGTCCTGTTGTTCAGTCTACTGGGCGTTTCCATTCCAGGCTTCTGGTTGGGGATCATGCTCATCCTGCTGTTCGCACTGAAATTGCCTATCTTCCCGTCGATTGGTTATGAGAGCATGTTCACCAACTTCCTGGAGTGCATGCGCCACTTGACTTTGCCGGCTATCACCCTGGGGGCCGCCAGCACCGGATCGATCGCCAGGTTTACCCGCTCTGAGATGATTGAGCAACTGTCCAGAGACTACATCACGACAGCCTGGGCCAAGGGGTTGAGCCGACCGGCCGTCATCTTCCGACATGCCTTACGAAACTCATTGGTCACGGTGGTCACGCTGGTGGGCTTGATATTGGGTACGCTGCTGAGCGGTCAGGTCATTGTCGAGCAGGTCTTTGCCTGGCCAGGATTAGGACAACTCATCATCGCAGCGGTGTTTGGCCGGGACTATTCACTGGTCCAAGCGATTGTCCTTTTGACGGCGGTCATTTTCATCGCTCTTAATCTCCTGGTGGACATCTCCTACAGTTTTTTGGACCCACAGATACGCCTCGGGAAAAAGGGTTAATCTTGGTTGACCAGGATAGGACGGAAATCATCATGAGCGAGAGTTCCCCTCCAGGGTTCCTGACTGCAGGCGAGGTCAGCCGGTGGACGATCCTGGCGGCGAGGGTCAAAGCCAATAAGAATCTCGTGGTCGGAGGCGTGTTGGTCTTGATCTTCGTGTTCATGGCCATCTTCGCCCCTTATCTCACCCGCTATGACCCAAACAAGAGGGACTTCTCCGCCCGGTTCGCCCAACCCAGTATGCATCACCTGATGGGGACCGATCATTTTGGCCGCGACACCTTCTCCCGCATTCTTTTCGGGACACGGATATCCTTCGAAGTGGGCATCGTGTCTGTTTTGATCGGCATGATCATCGGAGTGATCATCGGTGCGGTGGCCGCCTATTGGGGTGGTTTCATTGACAGCTTACTCATGCGGATGATGGATGGGCTGTTGGCGTTTCCGCAACTGCTGCTGGCCATCGCCTTGGTGGCCTTCATGACTACAAACTTGGGCACGGTATCCATTGCCATCGGCGTGGTGTTTATTCCCCGCTTCGCCAGGGTAATGCGTAGCGCCGTCTTGGTTGAAATGAAGCGGGAATATGTTGAAGCGGCTAAGGCCATCGGCCAGTCCGGGTTCAAGATCCTGTTCAGACACATCGGGCCGTCCACGATTTCTCCGGTGGTGGTGTTAGCAACCCTCGTCTTTGCGTTTGCGGTCCTGACAGAGGCAGGGTTGAGTTTCTTGGGCCTGGGTCTGCCTCCCCCGAACCCGTCCTGGGGAAGGATGCTTGACGAGGCGCGTCATTATCTGAGCGCCTCGGGCTGGACGTCCTTCTTTCCGGGAGTGGCAATCTCCTTGGCGGTGTTGGGTTTCAACCTCTTGGGCGATGGGTTCAGAGACTTTCTCGACCCCAAGATGTCCGGAGCGGTTGACATGGGAAAGAGGGAATCCTTGGGCGATTGAATCTGCCGATGATAGATCGGGAGGGTCCATCATTTTGTCCATTACTTTTCGTTGAAAATTGTGCTATGGTACAAACGGCATCAGAGGTTGCGTTCGTTTGAATTCATCCTTAACTCTGATTCGACACAGAAGAGAAGAAGATGAGAAGAGGATTGATTGGTTTAAGTCTATGGCTTATCGTTTTAATGGTATGGACCCAAGTCGGATTAACGGCGGACAGGCCGGCGTTATCGATGGCCCCTTTGACTGGCAGGGGCTTTTGGGAATTGACCCCGTGTCTATTATCAGCCCTGATAAATACATCATCACCGCCGGCTCCACGGTGTTTTGCTTTGCCTATCATCCGGACCTCATCCCAAAAGAACGAGTTCCCCGAAAGTGGGAAGATATGCTCGATCCTTATTAATTATTATAGGGGAAAATTCGTGGTGGTCACGTGTCTCCAGGCTTTCACTGGCCTTTACCCACATTGGGGCAAGAAGAAGACGCTCGATCATTGTCGGGCATTGGTGGGCAATGACCCGATCTGGATGAGCAGTTTTGATGTAACCATCGCAGGTATTGCCGCAGGAGAATTTCCCATAATTGTCGGCGCAAACGTGACTGACATCCTGGGTTTCCTCGAACCCGACCCGATCGCCAAGCTCAAGATGGCGATTCCCACCGAGGTCCCGGTGAATGCCTATTTTCACACCATTATCCCAAAAGAAGCAAAGTACCCCAATGCCGGGCTACTTTTGGCTGGTTGGTTTGCGGCCCCCGAGGGTCAGAAGATGTTCGACACGGTTGTTCACTGGAGCTCCCCAATGGTGGAAGGAACGGAAATGGCGCAGATACTTGAAGCCTCTGAGGCCAGAATCTATTACAACAGCTGAGAATTTACGGCAGAGATGGTGGAACGGACCTCCAAGGAGGTCATCGAAGCCTGGGGTTTCCCCGACCCCAAGGAAAAAGTAAAACCTAAGAAAGGAGGATAACATGCTTCGACACACGGCACTCTTCATGTGGCGCGACACAACCAACGACGCACAAAAACTGATCATGAAGAAGGGGTTGGCATACTTGAGGTATGGGTGCTCAAGCCCCCGCGAAGTGGACTTCGGAGAAGATCTTTTTGGGGGTAGCTCGATACTGCATCAGGTCAAACCCTACAAGCGCACTCCCTTCTGGAAGGCCAGGGAAATAGGCCCCATCTGCAACTTTGACGTCACCCTCAATCTCGATTTCGACAATGCCGAAGGACTTAAACAATACAATCTCGACCCGGTTCATCATGAGGTCGGGGAATATGATGCCTCTGTTTGCCGGCCTGAGAGGACGGCCCGAGTGGACTGGTGGTACGAGGGGCCTTCTCTTGTCCACCGGGGCTGGATCCGTCATACAGCTCTTTATCTTTGGGCAGATGGGGTGACCGATGCTCAAAAGATGTCCTTCCGGGAAGCTTTGCCGTCATTAAAACAATCGGTGCCCGCTGTTCGCTCACTCGTTGTCGGCGATAACATTGGCACGCTCACCACCGATTACGACCTGATCCTCGATGTCCAGTTCGCTGACATCAAGGATGCCCAAACCTATTTCGACCATCCCGCTCAACGGGAGGTTGCGGCCTTAGCCACCAAATGCATGATGAACGAATGGACGGCCCGGATCACACATCGAATGCTGTCAGGCTAGGGTATCGAGGTAAGTAGGAATAGATCTGTAGCTAATGGCATCACATCTTCTAAGAAGAAAGGAGCATAGCCATGAAAGAAAAAAAGATTTCGAGAAGACGGTTCATCAAGATGACAGGGGCGGGTCTGGCCGGTGCGGCCGCGGGGCCATTCTTCCTGCGCCATGGACAGGGGGCGAGCAAAGGGGAAGTTGTGGTGTGTTCCTATGGAGGGGCATACCAGAAGATCCTTCGTAACGCTTTCTTCGATCCTTTCGAGAAGGAAACAGGGATCAAGGTCATTGACACCTCGTCCCCACAGCTCGCAAATGTCAAGGCTCAGGTGGACGCCAAGCACGTGGAGTGGGACGTGATCGAGGGTGGGACCCCGTGGTATCCAGCTTTTGTCAAACAGGATCTGGTGCAACAGATCGATCTGAAAAAGCTGGACACGAGCGACCTCATCCCCCGAGCGGCGCTCCCCTACGGCGTGGCTCCCCTCGTCACCAGCATGGCGATGGCCTACAATACGAAAAAGTTTCCAAAGGAACACCCCAACACCTGGATGGATTTCTGGGACGTGAAGAAGTTCGAAGGCCCCCGTTCGTTCCCAGCGGAGTTTTCTTACGTTACGGAATTCGCCTTGCTGGCAGACGGCGTACCTGCCGACAAATTGTATCCGATCGATCTGGATCGAGCCTTCCGGAAGCTCAACGAGCTCAAACCTTCCATCAAAGTCTTCTGGAAACAAGCCGATCAGCCAATCCAACTTCTCTCCCAAGGCGAGGTGGTCGCGTCGCCTGCGTTCAACGGGCGAGTGATCGCCGCCCAGGAAAGCGGCTTCCCTCTCACGCTGACCTATAACCAGGCCGCGTACGTTTACTCGTACCTTTATATCGTGAAGGGGGCACCGCATCCTGACGAAGCGCACGAGTACCTCAAGTTTATCTGCAAGGCCAAGCCGCAGGCTGCCGTGGCCATGGAGATCCCTTATGGGCCAACCAACAAGAAGGCCATGGATATGATTCCAGCCGCTCGCCAAAAGCTTCTGCCAACGTACTCTGAGAACCTGAAGAATATGTGGGCGTTGAACGGCGAGTGGCTCGGTGAGCATTTCGACGAACTGAATGATCGGTATCAGAAGTTTATGCTGGGTTAAGGTCGGAGAATATTGACAATGTCTCAGCCGCGGAGGGGTGCAGAGGTCCGGCTGGAGGGCTTAGTTAAGACCTATGGTCCGGTGAGGGCGGTGGACAGCGTCTCCCTCACCGTGTCCAGCGGTGAATTTGTAACCCTCCTCGGGCCGAGCGGATCGGGAAAGACGACGACCCTCATGATCGTCGCAGGCTTTGTGGAGCCTGACGAGGGCGCCGTGTACATCGGCGGTGTGCAGGTCACGGAAACACCGCCCCATCGCCGAGGACTGGGCATGGTCTTTCAACATTACGCCCTTTTTCCCCATATGACGATCTTTGAGAATATTGCTTATCCCCTCCGGGTTCGACATGCTCCGAAGGACGAGATCCTCCAGCGGGTTCAAGCGGCCCTTGAGCTGGTGCAGCTCCCCGCCGTCGGAGCTCGTTACCCGCTTCAGCTCAGCGGTGGCCAGCAGCAGCGGATTGCCGTGGCCCGAGCATTGGTGTACGAGCCGGTGGTGCTGCTGATGGACGAGCCCCTCGGCGCCCTCGATCGGAAGCTCCGTGAGCAGATGCAGGTCGAGTTGCGGAGTCTGCAACAGAACCTCGGCATTTCCACGCTTTATGTGACTCACGATCAGGAAGAAGCCATGACCCTTTCTGACCGAGTGGTGGTGATGAGGGCAGGCCGGATCGAACAGGTGGGTACACCGGAAGACCTGTACGAGCGGCCCCAAAATCATTTCGTGGCCGACTTTATCGGAGCCTCGAACTGCCTCGAAGGTGAACTGAGGACCCAAGGAGACCGCCTGGTTTTCGCAGCGGGCGAGGGTTTACGTCTGCCCGTGGCGCCTCTGCAAGCAAAAGCCAAACATGGAAGGGTACGCCTGATCATCCGGCCGGAACGGATCCGTTGGGCAGAGGACGGTTCCACGGAGGTCACGGCGGCAGGGGTGGTCGTCTCGTCGACCTACCTGGGGGAGCGGGTCCGATATGTCGTTCGTCTCCAGGGGGAGCAGACGCTGGTTGTCACTCATCCCAACTTAGAATCTTCAGCCAGGCCCAGAGAGGGGACCGCTGTAAGGATCGGATGGAACTATGCCGATGCTATTATTCTCTGAGGAGAGCGGTGTGGCTCCACCCGCAAGGCTCCTGACGCACGCCCAGAGGGTGGCGCGTCGTCGAGCGCTCGGATATTTCTACCTGGTGTTGCCCCTGCTCGCGGTCATGCTTGGGCTGTTCGTTTTCCCAATTCTTCAAATCCTCGCCAAGAGCATTTTCGAACCGAGCTTCACGCTCGCAAACTATGCCCGGGCCTTCAGAGATCCCATCTATCTACGGGTCCTCCTCATCACGGTGAAGATCAGCCTTCTGACGACCCTGGGATGTCTCGCCCTTGGCTATCCGATGGCCTATCTGATGGCCGAGGCGCCACCTCGCATCCGAGGTATCCTGGTCGCCCTGGTGGCGCTTTCACTTTTCATGAGCCTCCTCGTAAAAAACTACGCCTGGACTGTGCTTCTTCAGGACACGGGAGTAATCAACACCTTTCTTCTGCGCTGGGGTGTAATCCACAAGCCTCTCCACCTGATGTACAACCTCTTTGGTGTCCTGGTCGGCATGACCCAGATGCTGCTGCCTTTCATGATCCTGCCCCTCTTCAGCGTTTTCTCCGGTATGGATCGAACGTTGCGCCGGGCTTCCAGGAGTCTGGGAGCGGGCAGTCTGAGAACGTTTCTGCATGTCACCCTGCCACTCACCCTCCCCGGCGTGGGCGCAGGAGCGCTTCTGGTCTTCATCGTCTCGCTGGGATACTTCATCACTCCTGCACTCCTCGGTGGGTCGAGCGAAATGATGCTTTCGAACCTGATCGAGAACCAGGTTCACCAGACACTCAATTGGCCCTTCGCTTCGGCCCTGGCAACGCTCCTCCTGAGCTTCACGACGGGAAGCTACCTCGTCTACCATCGGTTCTTCGGGTCAGAGAAGCTGTGGGAGCGTGTATGAAGGTCTTCGCAGCCATTTTCTGTGTGTTGCTCTTGCTCTTCCTTTTAGCGCCGGTCTTGGTGCTGATCCCGATGTCGCTCGGATCAGCCAAGATGGCCGAGTTTCCGCCCAGGACCCTGTCACTTGACCAGTATCGGGCGTTCTTCCACAGCCGACCCTGGATCCAGTCTGTCCTCACGAGCCTCCGGATCGGGCTTGCGACGATGGTCTTCGCGACCACGCTGGGGACGATGGCGGCCTTCGGCCTCGTGCGAGGGGAGTTCCCGGGTAAGGCTTCTTTGAGCGCCTTTCTGATGGCACCAAGGTTCGTCCCTGTCATCATTACAGCCTTGGCATCCTATGCACTCTTCGCCAGGCTTCGCCTCATTGGAACGGAATGGGGGTTGATTCTTGCCCACACGATTCTGGCCTGTCCCTTCGTGATCATCATTGTCTCGGCGACCCTTCGAGGATTCGATCGATCCCTGGAGCAAGCCTCCCAGATCCTCGGTGCAGCGCCTTTGAAAACAGTGCTTCGGATCACCCTACCCCTCATCCGGCCGGGGATCGTGAGCGCCGCACTGTTCGCCTTCATGGTGTCATTTGATGAGATCGTGGTGGCGATCTTCATCTCCGGGACACGCACGGTGACCTTACCGAAGCGCATGTGGGATGCCCTCACGTATGAGATGGAGCCCACGTTGCCTGCGATCTCGACCCTGATTCTCCTGACCACGCTGCTGGTCTTCGCGACAGCCGGGTGGGCACAACGGGCTGCCTCTCGCCTCAGGGCAGCCGAGGCTGGGCCAAAGGGACAGGAGAAATAAAGACAACCGGGAGAGCGTCACCAAGAATTCGGCCTATCAATTCATCGAGCGTCTCATTCACGCTGTTAAAGGGGCAGGAGGGTGTGGTGGCTCCCGATCGTTGCTGACCGGTGCAAAAGGCCACGCAGCGGTTTTCAGTTGAAGATTGCTCATGCATGACGTTGCTCACAAGATTTCGATTTCCGAATAGACCATGTAAAGGAGGTATGTGCAATGCCCCAGATTCAACCGGTAAGAATCGCTATCATTGGTACAGGAGCCTGGTCAGGTTCTATCGGTAACACAATGAGGAAGAGCCAGAAAGCTACGTTGGTAACCTGTTATGACGAGATCCCTGCAAAAAGAAAAGCCTTCAGTGAGAAGTTTGGGTGTGAACACGATGATAGCTTTGAGAACGTCTTAAAGAGAACAGACATCGAAGGGATCCACCTGGCCACACCCAATGTCCTCCATCCTGAACAAGCGGTACTGGCGGCCCAGCACGGGAAACACGTTTTTGTCGAGAAGCCCATTGCCAATACCCTTCCCGAGGCAAAAAGAATGATCGAGGCATGCCAGAAAGCAGGGGTAGTTCTCATGGTGGGCCATCATATGAGACGGCTGAAAGGGATCCGAAAATTAAAAGAACTGATCGATCACGGGACAATCGGGAGGCCGGTCCAGATGGAGGGGAACTACTCCCAGAACCTTGGGTTCGCCCTGACGCCGGAGAGCTTCAGATGGAAGGGAGATGACACAGGGTGCCCGGCGGGATCACTGATGACGATGGGGATCCATCATGCGGAGGTTTACAACTACCTGCTCGGTCCCATCAAAACCGTCTTCGCTTATTTCAATAGACTTTACATCCCCGCGCCGGTGGAAGATGTGACCACCACGATCTTTCAATACGAATCCGGGGTTTTGGGTTATCTAGGATCCAACTATGCCTCACCCAAGGCGATCTGGTTCTATGTCTACGGCACGGAAGCGAACTTGCTGTGCACGGTCACGGCCCCGGAACTGCCTTTCGAAGAATATCTTCTCTGGTGGCAGGCGTGTGATCGTGATACCAAGGTACAGATCTTCGAGAAAGGGAATACGGGTGCAAGAGACATCCCGATCACGATGGGAAACCCCATCCTGGAAGAGATCGACGAATTCGCGGATTGCATTCGCACGGGTAAGAAACCTGAGACCGATGGAGGAGGCGCGTTGGCGGCTTTGGCTTTGATCAGAGCGAGCATAGAATCAGCCAAGACAGGGCAGCAGACCAGAATTGCCGTCTAGTGACATCTTGTTTCTTCGCGAGAAAAGGGCCGATCCAAATATCAGACAGCGATTTCAACTACCGTTGGACTGCAAGGGGGCAGACGTTTTTTTGCGTGCGAGTCAACTAAACAATCCGCTCCATGCTTCACCCTGGAAGAGAGGAATAGCCTTGTGTCGGGGCCTTTTTGGATTCATCACGTGAACAAGAGATCTTGCCAAAATGGTCTCTCTCCTGTCCCAACCCGAGCAGGTGACCCGCAAGACATGATATATCTTCGTGAGATACCCTCAGAACCCTTTCACCTGTTTGGGAAAATAATCTTTGCATTTACCCTCCCGATAAACATCTGCCGTCGCGCAATGCAGACCTTCCCCAAATGCAGCCACGCCCCACATCGGAACCGGGATGACTTCGTCGAAACACGTCTTCTCTGTTCACTGCCGAAAATTCGCCTTTGGTGCGTAAAATATATGAAAAAAAGAAGGTAATGTCAAGTAGATTCGATTACATGGAGACTCTTTCAGGTTCGGAATCGTTTCTCATGGCTTGGAACGTTCGGTATCAGACCAGGGATTACATCTCTTTAGGGCGCTGGGAGGCCAGTTTCGAAACACCCAACGTCTCTTTCTTCCCGGTGTAAGTGATGAAGACGAACTGCGAGATCTTTGAAGATTCTTCATCCAGAGGGCATCCATTTAGTCAAGAGGGCAGAACGGTCGCTATTTCTTCTTTTTGTCCGGCTTCTCCGTGGCTTTTTTCAATTCTTTTTCGCTTCCCTTTTTGATCCGGTAGACAGGTTCGGTTCGTTCGAGCATATATACCCTCTATCCTTCAACTTCTTTAAATGCTGAAAAACCTGCCGGCTTCGGATATTAAGATTCTTCCGAGCTTCCCGAGCGTCCAGACCAGTCGTTAGCATTTCGTCTAATTTTGCCCCGATCGTATTCAGTCTTGACCCGAATTCATTTACCTTTGCTTCTGTAAGATCTTTTCCCATCTCATCTTCTCCTTTCTTGTTTGAGTTTAGAAATCTTATCGGCTTCTCCTCTAAACTCTGTACAATAAGAACAAGATTAATACAGAAAATCTTAGAACAGGATAGGGTTGAAGGCACGTTTTTTTGATGGGGACCGTTGAGGAAATGCGGTTTTTAAAGAGATTTCCCCTGCCCCTGTCGACTTATATAGGGGAGGGATTCTAACCGAAAATCGCAGGTTATAGAGCGAATTTTGTTTGAGGGAGTAGAGCGAGAAATAGAAATCCCCAGTCAGTCAATCTTGAAAGCTAACTGGGGAGAGTTTAGGGAGAGTGTTTTTGATAGCGAACCTATTGAAAATATTGGTGCCGAAGGGGGGATTTGAACCCCCACGGGGATTACCCACCACCCCCTCAAGATGGCGTGTCTACCAATTCCACCACTTCGGCATTGAGTCTCGATAATCTTCCTGGTTCAACCTCCCCAAAGGGTGGCCCTATTTCGTTGTCTCAGATCAGGGTGCCTGTGGCTGCACTGGTACGGTTCCTGGAGCTGACTGAGCCGGTTTTTCCCTGACCACGGATGAAGCCTTCCGAGTGGAGGCAAAGGCCAGTAGGAGGGATGTAATCATAAAGATGACTGCAGCAATCGTCGTCAGCTTCGTAAGAAATCCCATCGCTCCTGCACTACCGAATAACGTTTGACTCGACCCTCCGAAGGCTGCACCCATTTCAGCCCCCTTCCCTGCCTGGAGAAGGACAATCATAACGAGAGCAATACAAACAAGGACGTGTATCAAGGTAATGGCGGTAAGCAATTGAACGCTCCTTCCTCCATCCCGGTTTCGAATGGAGCTTCTCTTAAATATTTGAAGCCCCCCGGCCACATGCTGGGGCTTCCCGGAAAGGAAGTATCGTTTTCATTGTGCCCCTTGCCCCCCCTATCTTGCTAAGGCGGGACGGGGCACTTGCCGGTCAAGATATTATATGTATCATATTTCTCTGAATCTGACAATCTTTGAGAAACTGTCTGATTTCAGACTGGCTCCTCCTACCAGGGCTCCATCAATGTCCTCTTGGTCCATGAGCCCTTTGACGTTTTCAGGGGTGACACTTC
>Ga0315284_10002675_pt1 | contig 25441 bp, 25 predicted proteins | sample YL17G09_16_MG_FD_203696 | JGI IMG/M metagenome (GOLD analysis project Ga0315284, IMG submission 203696) | Sediment microbial communities from Yellowstone Lake, YNP, Wyoming, USA - YL17G09_16 | ecosystem: Environmental > Aquatic > Freshwater > Lake > Sediment | place: USA: Wyoming | collected...
AAGAACGGCTTCGCTAGGACATAAGTTCCTGTATCTTATCCCTTATCTCCGCTGCGAGTTCGAAATTGAGGTCTTGGGCAGCCAGGCGCATTTCGGTTGTCAGGTTTTTTACTAACTTCTTTTTCTCCATCGGGGTTAAGGAATCTACATCTATATGAGGCAGGCTGTCGTAGACGGGTTCTTTACTCCCAAACATCCACGGAGCTTTGGCTTGCTCTTCTCTGTCAACAAGTTTTTCTCTAATCGGCTTCTCTATCGTTTTTGGTGTAATGTTATGTTTTTGGTTATATAACATCTGGTACTTTCTGCGTCTTCTGACCTCATGTAGTGCCCTTTTCATGCTTCCTGTGATCCTTTCCGCGTACATGATCACTCTGCCTTCCACATGCCTTGCAGCCCTTCCCATTGTTTGAATTAAGGTTACATCACTTCTTAAGAATCCTTCCTTGTCTGCATCAAGAATTGCAACAAGACTTACCTCAGGAAGATCTAACCCTTCTCTTAAAAGGTTGATTCCGACCAACACATCGTATTTACCTTGTCTTAAATCGTCTAAGATGTCTGTTCTATCAAGAGTTGCGACATCGCTATGCAGATAATGAACTTTTAAGCCTTGTTCCTGTAAGTATGCAGCCAGATCTTCTGCGGTTCGTTTAGTCAGAGTAGTTACCAGAGTTCGTTGTTTTTTTTCTGTGGTTTTCTTGATCTCTTCTATTACATCGGCTACTTGATTTTTAATGGGCCTTATTTCCACTTCAGGATCGGGGATCCCGGTGGGCCTGACCAGAAGTTCAACTCTTTTGCCTTTACCCATTGATAATTCCCAATCGTTGGGAGTTGCTGAAGAAGCTATGAAATTAGGGACTCTTCGCATAAATTCTTCAAATTTCAGAGGCCTATTATCCATTGCTGATGGGAGTCTGAAGCCGTAATCGATGAGAGTTTGTTTTCTGGCCTGATCGCCGTTAAACATACCCCGTATCTGCGGGAAAGTCATATGGCTCTCATCAACTATCAACATCCATTTGTCTTTATACGGTTCGGTAAAGTAGTCAAGAAGACTAAAGGGGGGGTCTCCCGGGTTTCTGCCGTCAAAATATCTTGAATAATTTTCAATTCCCTTGACGTAGCCGACTTCCCGGATCATTTCAAGGTCATAATTGACTTTTTGGGCGATTCTGTTGGCTTCAAGAAGTTTATTTTCTTTTTTAAATTTCAAGACCTGATTCTTGGCGTCTTCCCTGATGTGTTTGAAAACTTCTTTATATGACTCGGGATTGGTCATGAAGTGTTTTGCAGGATATAAAACAAAATTGGACGGATCAAATGTATCTTTTTTTGTATTCTTTACTCCTGTTATAGGATTAATCATGTCAACTTTTTTGATTGAGTTTTGACTGGTTTCTATTCTTATGCCTTCATCTAAGTAGGCAGGATAAATATCAATTGTGTCACCCCGAACTCTAAATGTACCTCTGTTAAATCCGAAATCGCTTCTTTCGTATTGCAGATCGACAATTCTGTCGATTATTTGCTGTCTTGTTATTTTCATGCCTTCCGCAAACTCAAAGACAAAATGCCCGTATTCACGGGGAGAACCGATATTGTAGATGCACGAAACCGAAGCAACAACTATGGTGTCGGGGCGGGTTAGCAGGTTGGTCGTTGCGGCAAGACGGAGTTTGTCAATCATTTCGTTTATATCCGCGTCTTTTTCTATATAAGTATCAGTTGAAGGGATATATGCTTCGGGCTGGTAGTAATCGTAGTAGGAAACAAAGTACGAAACCGCGTTATCCGGGAAGAAATCACGCATTTCCTGATAAAGCTGGGCTGCTAGTGTTTTATTATGAGAGATTATTAAAGTTGGTCTTTGTACCTTTTGTATGACTTCCGACATCACGAAAGTTTTCCCCGATCCTGTAACTCCAAGAAGTGTTTGATATCTTGATCCTGTAAGGATCCCATTGGATAGTTTCTCGATTGCTGTTACCTGATCGGGAATTGGTTTGAAATTGGTTTTTATTTTAAATTTGGGCCTTGACATGTTCGGGTTATATTTGTAGATTTAATTATGGCACTTGTAATCTATAAAAGGCAACAGCAAATTCTAGACTTCATTAAGCAGTATATTCAATCGACAGGTTCAGCCCCGACCCTAAGGCAGATTGCCGATGCCATAGGTGTCAATTCTTTGGCAACGGTTCATGAGCATCTTCAAACTTTGGTTACAAAAGGACTAATTAAAAGAAAAACCGGTAAGGTAAGGGCAATAGAAGTAAAAATTCCTTTGGATTTTTCTAAAACCGGCATGGAAGTTCCGATTTTAGGATTTATTGCAGCTGGAGCTCCAATTGAAGCATATACAGATCCCAATGCAACAATGGCGATCCCCCACTCTTTTGTTTCGGGAAAGAAAAGAACTTATGTTTTGCAGGTAAGAGGAGAAAGCATGATTGAGGACGGGATAATGGATGGGGATTATGTAGTTATTGAGCAAACGGAAACAGCGAATAACGGAGAAATTGTTGTTGCTCTTCTGGATAACGGCATGGCAACTTTAAAAAGATATTACAAAGAAACTACAAGAATCAGACTTGAGCCTGCAAATGCCAAAATGCAGCCTATTTTTGTCAAAAACGTCCGCATCCAAGGCAAAGTTGTGGGGCTCATCCGCCGCTACTATCGCAACTAATCTTGAGGTATAATTTTCTTCATGGATTTGGTCCAAATCTTCCTTCATCTGGATAAATATCTCACCCAAGTGATTTCTCAATACGGGGCCATAACTTATGTTTTTCTTTTTGTGATTATTTTTATGGAGACGGGTTTTGTGGTAACGCCTTTTTTGCCCGGCGATTCTCTTCTTTTTGCTGCCGGAGCTCTGTCTGCAATAGGGGCTCTTGATATATGGCTGCTCTATATTATGCTTTTAGCTGCTGCGATTCTTGGTGATACTACTAATTACTGGATAGGCCATTTTATAGGTCCCAAGGTATTTGAGAAAGACCATAAGCTTATAAAAAGGGAGTATCTGATTAAAACTCAAAAATTCTATGATAAATATGGAAGTTCGACTATTGTCCTTGCCCGTTTTATACCAATTGTTCGGACTTTTGCTCCGTTTGTCGCCGGAATTGCCAAGATGGCCTATGGCCAGTTTATTACCTATAACATTATTGGCGGATTCTTATGGGTAAGTTTATTCACTTGGGGCGGATATTTCTTCGGCAATTTGCCTTTTGTCAAAACAAATTTTCACTATGTGGTTTTGGTGATCATATTTCTCTCGATTACGCCGATTATTGTTGAGTGGTTAGCTTATGCCCGCAAGAAGGTTTCTGCCGGTCATTGAGGAAGGAACGGGAACTCCCAGTATCGAAAGAATGGTCGGGGCAATATCGGCCAATATTCCTGAAACCAGAGTTTGTGGTCTACCTACCAAATTTTTGGATACGGCAATAAAGGGAACGGGGTTTTTATTGTGTTCGGTATCAATCTCCCCTGTTTGGGCGTTGATCATTTCTTCTGCGTTTCCATGATCAGCCGTAACCAGCATTAATCCGTCGTAGGCCAAAACCCAAGAAGCTAGTTTGCCTACGCACTCATCAACCACCTCGCAGGCTTTAACTGTCGCTCCTATACTTCCCGTATGCCCCACCATATCAGGATTGGCATAATTGATAACTACCAGCCTGTAATCTTCGCTCTCGCCCAGTTTTTCCAAAAGTAAATTTGTCAGTTCCAGAGCAGACATTTGAGGTTGAAGATCATAAGTTGCCACTTTAGGGGAAGGGACAATTAAACTTTCTTCCAAATTAAAGGGCGTATCCCGCTGTCCGTTAAAATAAAAAGTTACAAATCTCTCTTTTTCACTTTCTGCCGCGCGCAGTTGTTTAAATCCGGCTTCGGATATAACCCTGCCTACGGGAATCTCAACCACTTCCGGAGGAAAAGCAATGTGAGCCCCTTCCTGGGTAAGGGTTTTCTCATACTCCGTCATTGTGACGAAGAACAAATCGCTAAGTTTTGGCCCTCTTTGAAACGGATCCTGCACCCCCGTGCGATCGTCGACAATGTGTTTTTTTTGATATTTAACCAGATAAGGGTCAAATGAAGTTGAAAGATTGGCTTTGGCGAAATCGGTATAAAGAAATGCTCTTGAGAGCTGACGGGGTCTGTCAATTCTGAAATTAAAAAAAATAACGGCATCCTTGTCTTTTACAGGAACAGCCGGTTCGATTATGGCGGGTTCGATAAACTCATCGGTCTTGCCTAATGAGTAAGACATCTCTATTGCTTCTTCGGGTGTTTTGATCATTTGTCCCTGACTTTTGGTCAAAGCCAGATATGCTTTTTGGGTTCTGTCCCAGCGCAGGTCCCGATCCATTGCCCAATATCTGCCCATGATTGAAGCGATCTGGCCCACACCCCCTTTCTTAATCACTTCCCTTACTCGGGAAATGTAGGTTTTAGCACTTGTGGGCGGAGAATCCCTGCCGTCAGTAAAAAGGTGAAGAAACAGTCTCTCAAATTTCTGGCGTTTTGTAAGCTCGATAAGGGCAAGGAGATGTTCCATACTCGAGTGAACTCCCGACGCACCGATCAGTCCCATGAAATGGAGATTTGAGGCGTTTTTCTTGGCATGATCTATGGCTGCAATTAAGGTTGGGTTTTGATAAAAAGAGCCGTCGGCTATACTTGTATTGATTCTGGCCAAATCCTGGTAGATAACTCTACCGGCCCCCAAATTCAAGTGTCCCGTTTCCGTATTCCCGGGTTCTCCCCGAGGTAAGCCTACTGCTTCACCGGAAGCTTCCAGCTGGGTATGAGGATAGTTTACCCAAAGGCTATCCATATTAGGAGTAGCAGCTTTATCGATAGCGTTTCCCTGTCCGGGGGCGGCGATCCCCCAGCCGTCAAGAATGGTCAAAAGGACAAATTTAGGAACGGCTAAGTTCATATTCTATCGCTAAAAGTCTATTATATTTGGCAACCCTTTCACCTCTTGCCGGCGCGCCAAACTTAACATAGTCGGCAGCAACTCCCACGGCAAAATCGGCAATGAAGCTGTCATTTGTCTCTCCGGCTCTATGGGACATAACTACTTTCCAACCGGCATCTTTGGCCATCTTGATAACATTGAGGGTTTCGGTAACAGTTCCTATTTGATTGGGTTTAATAATAATCCCGTTACAAGCCTTCTCTTCGATGCCTTTCTCGATTCTTTTGGGGTTAGTTACCAAAAGATCATCCCCGACAATGGTTATTGAGCCCGACAGTTCATTGGAAATCATTCTCCAGCTGTCCCAAGCATCCTCTTGAAAAGGATCCTCCAAAATGGCCAATTTATATTGGTCGCACAAGCTTTTGTAATATTCAAAAAACTGATTGTCATCCATGCCGCTGGTTCTGTCTTTAATCAAATACTCGCCGTTTTTGTAAAAAGTATTGGCTGCAACATCAAGACCCAAGAAAATGTCACGCCCCAACGAATATTTTGTTTGTTTAATCGATTCGACCAAAACTTCAAAAGCATCAGCATTTGTAAATAGGTTTGGTGCATATGCTCCCTCCTGGCCTATTGAGTGAATTGCCCCCCTTCTGGCTAAATTCTCCCCGATTGTTAAATATGTCTCAACTGCCATCTCCAGTCCTTGGCTAAACGTTTTGGAAGAAGCCGGTATTATCCAGAATTCCTGAAAGTCCAAGTTGCCGGCACCGTGCAACCCCCCCTCAATCACTACAAATAAAGGGGTGGGGATTTTCACTATCTGCGTAATTTTTCCTCGAGATGCAAGCGTAAAAATCCAGGCATATATTGACTGTCGGGAGGCGGCTGCACCTGCTTTTGCGACAGCCTCCGAAATAGACAAAATTGCATTGCCACCGTATTTGGATTTGTTCTCTGTCCCGTCAAGGTCCACCAACTTTTTGTCAATTGCAAGTTGATCTTGAGGGTCCATGCCGATAATTGCCTGGCCAAGAATCGAGTTTACATTGGCAACAGCCTTTAAAACACCCTGACCCAAATATCTGGGGTTATCGCTATCGCGCAGTTCCAAGGCCTCGTGTGTCCCTGTCGAAGTACCGCTTGGCACCGAAGCTACAGTGACCGCACCGCTATCCAGCATGCAGGCTGTTTCAACTGTCGGAATTCCTCTTGAATCCAATATTTCCCTGGCCCAGATTTTAGATATTTTGCTCATACTTGTGAATTACCTCCCGAGTTCTTTGTATGGCATCAGGATTAACCGAAACACTTGTTATCCCCCATTTTACTAGTTTTTCCACCAAGTCTTCGTATTGGCTCGGGGCTTGGCCGCAAATTGATATAGTCACGCCGTGTCTGGCGCAGTGTTTAATCACCCGTCTTAAAGCCCACATAACGGCCGGTGAGCGTTCGTTAAACTCCCGGGCAACCTCCGAATTGTCCCTATCCGTTCCGGCCAGCAACATTGTTAAATCATTACTGCCGATGGAAACTCCGTCGATTCCCACTTTTATAAAATCCTCGATTTGAATTACGTTAACCGGAATTTCAACCATCATCCAGAATTTAAACGACGTTTGATCAAAAAGACCCTCGCTTGCCACCAACCTTCTGACTTTGGCAAGTTCTTCCGGAGATCTGACAAATGGGATCATCAAGTGCAGGTTGTTGTGTTTTTCCCTGACCTTTTTTATAGCCGTTAGCTCAAGGTTGAAAACTTCAGGGCTTGCTATATACCTGACGGCGCCTCTGAAACCAAGCATGGGGTTTGGCTCCTCGGGCTCCCAATATTTTCCCCCGGGTAAACTTCTATACTCATTTGTTTTAAAATCCGTGGCTCTATAGACAACGGGTTTGCCCGCAAAAGCCCTGCAGAATATTTCCATATCTTTTGTCAATTTATCAATAAATCTGTCCTGTTTTTTGAGTTTTATCGCTTCTTTGGGATGCATTCCGATATTGGCGATCATAAACTCGGCGCGAAGAAGTCCCACGCCGTCGGGAGCAAGCCTGGCTACTTCTTTTGCTCTTTCGGGTTCGGCCAGATTTACATAAATTTTAGTAGCAGTTCGTAATTTAGTATGCTTAGTAACTTGGTTACTTGGTAGATTGGATTCGACTTTGACACCCGAGCCAATAAAAATTTCTCCGGTCTTGCCATTCGCCGTAACAATTTGGCCCTCTCTTAATATCTTTGTTGCTTCTTTCGTCCCCACAATACAAGGGATACCCAGTTCCCTGCTTACAATCGCTGCATGACTTGTTTGACCGCCTTGATCAGTGACTATTGCGTTAGCCTTTTTCATTGCCGGCACATAGTCCGGGGAAGTCATCGGAGCGACCAATACATCCCCCTTTTCAATTTTTCCGATTTCTTTAGGGGACTTGAGAATCTTAACCGGCCCCGTTCCTATCCCGGGGCTTGCGGGAGAGCCGATTAAAATTGGCGCTTGAGCAATTTTGAGGTCTTGCTTGCCCCGCGAAGCTTTAGCGTAGCGGGGTCTGCCTGTTGTAGTAACAGGGCGCGTTTGTACTATATACAATTTTCCCTTTTCTTTTGCCCACTCACTATCCTGCGGAAAGTAATAATGTTTTTGCAGTTGGTCGGCATATTTAGCCAATTTAATTATTTCTTCATTCGTTATTTTTTGGAGATCCCGAAGTTTTTTTGGGACTCCGGTTTGCTTTGTTTCTACTCCTGTACGCTTCAGTTGAATACTTTGCTCCGAAATTTCCTTTGACAGAATATCAAATGTTTCTTTTTGAACAACATATTTATCGGGAACTACCGAACCCTGAACAATCATCTCGCCCAAGCCCCAGACAGCTTCAATTACAATTTTGTCCTTCTCATTTTTTACGGGATCGATTGAAAACATTACTCCCGAAACTTCCGACTGAACCATTTTTTGAACTGCAACCGAAACCTTAACATGCTCGTGTTTAATTTTGTTTTTGACTCTATAAAAAATTGATCTTCCAGTAAAAAGTGAAGCCCAGCAGGCTTTTACTTTCTCCAAAAGGTTAGCCTCCCCTTTAACATTCAAAAAAGTTTCCTGCTGACCTGCAAATGAGGTTCCCGGTGCATCTTCCGCGGTTGCCGATGAGCGTACAGCAACCAAAGCGTGCTTCATTATCCCGGAAAGCTTTTTATAATTAGAAATTATTTCTTTGCCAACGACATTTGAAATTTTGCCGCGCTGAATCAAACTTTTTATTTGCCTTGAAGCGTCCCCAAGTTGTGCAGGGTCATCAACATCGGTTGAATCCAAAATCCGGTAAATTTTTGAAACCAGACCATTCTCTTCCAAAAATAAATCGTAGGCATGAATTGTAATTGCGAATCCCGGGGGAACAGGAAAACCCGCTTTGATCATTTCCCCCAGATTGGCACATTTACCTCCGACCAGTGCAGTATCTCCCTTATCAATACCCTTAAAATTTACAACCAAGGGCAGTGAAGACATATATCAATTATCGATTAACTACCGACAATTATCAATGAGCAGGCTTCCCTGCCTAACCCATATAAGTTCCGTCTGGAGAGCGGGAGGAACGCGATTTTTCTGTTTCTGTGCCCCTTTTAAAATCATCCTCTAATCTGACCGTGTTACCAGTTTCGGTGGTCGAACTCTCAAGAATCTCACAGGCACTTTGTGCCTCAACCCTGTGCGTTTGAAATGGAACTATCCAATATCCTTTCCGTACCTCCATTGGGATTTTCTGAACATTCCCACTCGGATCTTCCAGATAAACTAGGGCTTCGCCTGACAAGAGAGTGAGAACTTCCTCTTTCTCATCATGATATTGAAGACTGAATCTTTTACCCGAGTCAATGTGGAGTATCTTACTCGTAACTTTGGACCCTTCCTGCGAAAGGATAAGCTCAAAACCCCATGGTTTTGATACTTTTAAAAGATTGGGTTTAATTGAAAATTTTGATTTATCTTTAGTCATTTCCTTTTTAACTCCATGAGCTTATCGGCAAGCTCTATTCCACCCAAATGTTCTTTCCCCAGCGTATAAAAATCAGACTTTAATACTTTAGGTTCAGTTGTGACCCCGATCCCGGCAACATCTGTCATATCTCGATCATTATTGCCATTTCCAATGGCTAGCGTTTGAGATATATCGATATTTAAATATTTGCATAGATTTACAAGGGCAGTGCCTTTATTAAGTCTTTTAGGAAGTATGTCAAAAGCTTCACCGCTCCAGATAACGGCAAATTCACCTTCGGGGTCAATCTTCTTAACCAATTCATAAACTGTTTTATCTTCAAACGGCATATGAATCGTAATCAGAAATTGTTTAGGCTCAAAAGCTTCTAAAGCTAAAGTCGCTCCTATATATTTTTCTAAAGAAAACCTGATTTTTCTCATTTTATCAAGAGTATTTTTATTAAATTTCTCATGCTGAACAAGCTCACCGTTGGCCAATGTATAGATACCGACTTCGCCGATGAGCGCGACATTGTCCCAAAGCAAATCACCGAATACATCCTTGAGGTAGATAGTACTTCTGCCGCTATTTATTGCTATAAAGAAGTATTTTTTAAGCTCCAGCAATTTTTCTCTCACCTCACCGGTTAGAAGCCTGGTCCTGATCGTAAGCGTTCTTATTTCCTTGGATTCCTCTTCTTTAACAACCGTTCCTTTCCGAATTGTAACCCCGTCAACATCAAAGCAAATGAGTTTGATGTTCTTTATATCCTCTCTTGTTAAATCTGTTATTGGTTGCACTTATCTTAATGGAATTCAATTACTATGTAATTGTAGATTTTTAGAGATGAAAAGGTCAAGAGAGAGAAGTAAATCAGCTTTGCCGGTTTTAGCATCCATATCGATTCGGGCCAATTCATTTATATACTTTGTTCGCCTTAGTCTTTTTGCAAATAAATGAAATATCAGTTCAATCGGTTCTTTTTTTACAACTTCGTGCAGAAGTTTTAAGGAAGGTTTATCCAAAAATTTCCAAATAATCTTTGGGATATCAAACCTCTCAACTTTTGCATTATTAGCAAATATTTTTAAGTATGAAGCTGCCAAAACTCCCTCGTTATAAACAACAAGAGTGCCGGGAATTTTATCCAAAGCCTTGATACTTTTGGGCTTAATCACTTTTAAGTCGCGAACTACTGCCAATCTCTCGCTGCCGAATAAAGACGGAGTGACGGCTAAATCATCGTAAATTATTTCCCAGTGCCGTTTCTTGGCTTCGTCAATAAATCTGGTTAATCTTTCATAGGAGGCGGCGGTATCATCCCCGTGTAAGATTATAATCTGCATATAATTTTCTTAGAATATCACGAAAACTGCCTTTTCGCTTGTGAGTATGGGGTACCAGGGCGCCGGAGAAATTCTTGGGGATATGGGACAGTTCGTGAATTAAAACTTTATCTTTTTCTTTATCAGTCAATTTATCGAAGCGTTCCGAAATTACTTCGACTATATAAGCAGGGTCTATATTCAAAGTTCTCTGCCAGATCTTTGCCAGCCCCCAAATTCTGGCGTAGGCACGGGTCTTTGCCCCGGTTGATGAATAAGCAAAAACCCTTGAATGCTTGATCCAAACCATCCCCAATCTTTTGATCAAAAATGCCAGCCTTCTTTTGACCTCAGGAGAGTTTGTAAACTTCAGTCCCTTCCTTAACCGCTTCATTCGTCTTTAATCCTATCACGTCTCCTTTACCGGCAGAGTCCTTTTTTTCATGCTCAATTTGAATCGATTCTACCACCTGTTCAAATAAATCCTCTCCGCCACGAGTAAATTTCACTTTATCCCCCACGGCTAATGTCCCGTCAAGCTCAACAATAGCGACATCAATCTTGTCGTAATAGTGTGTAACTTTACCTACCTTAAACATTTTTCTCACCTTCTTTCATAACAGTTTCATAAACTGATATATCACTCCCCCCGAGAGAGTGTTATTGCGTGTGTCAGTGCCACCGCCAAAGCGTCCGCAGCGTTATCAAAATGGGTTTTCTTATGGGCTTTGCTTTTAATGTGATTGCCCAGAGCTTTTCTGATGGATTTTTGAATATCTTTCTTTTGAGCTCTGCCGTTACCTGTTATTGTTTTTTTAATAGATCCCGGAGCATATTCCACTACCGGGAGTTTACTTCGGGCAGCGGCCAAGAGCATTACCCCTTGGGCCTGTCCTACAGCTATTGCCGTTTTGGCATTTGCGGCAAAAAAGATTTTCTCCATAACAAAAATGTCGGGTTTATGAAGTTTGAGTAAAGACAGCGTTTCCTTATATATTTTTTCGAGCCGCATCTCCGTCCGGCCGTTTTTCGCAGTTTCAATCAACCCCCAATTTTGACATTCGACTTGTGAGTTATGAGTTTTGATAAGCCCCCATCCCGTCGTTGCCGTCCCCGGATCAATGCCAAGAATTAACATCACCACAATTATAGCACTGATAAAACAAACAAGGCGGGGGCTACTATCAAGATCTTTTAATTTATTATTAAAAAGATTTTGACGTATAACCACCCGCCTGTAATTTTTATAGGTACCGCACATATACCCGACTTGCCATGCGCCGTGCACGGTGATAGGCGTAAATGCGGCACCCAAATGCCGGTGAAGGATTTGAACCTTCGATCTCTGCAATTTAGACTGCAGTGCTCTACCTAACTGAGCTAACCGGCTTAAAATTGGTGGGCACTCCCTCGGCCACTTGGAAACAGCAAGTTTCCAATCCTTGGGTGCTCGGAAGGAGCTATTATGTGCCCACAAATTCCGGGAGAAGGACTTGAACCTTCAACCATCTGATCTAGAATCAGATGCTCTACCAATTGAGCTACCCCGGAAAGGTATTTCAACGAACAAGAACAGCAGTTTACCGTTTTGTACTTACGAAGTCAACTAATTATTTCTTCTTTTTGGGAATTTTAGGTAGGGATTTTCTAGCCTTAGTTTTACTTTGTACTTTTGGAGCACGCTTGAGGGCGGCTTTTTTGAATATCATCTCAATTTCTGTCGGGGATTGTTTACGAATATAGTAAAGTTTTGCTCTCCGTACTCCCTCAAGCCCTTTTTTAACAACCGTAACTTTTTCAATTGTAGGCAGGCTTACCGGGAATATCTTCTCAATCCCGATTCCTGCTTCACCGACACGCCTGACAGTAAAAGTTTTACCCATTCCTCTGCCTTTGATCTTGAGAACAATTCCTTCAAAAGCCGATTCGCGTTTGTCCAGCTTTTGGATAACTCTTACCCGGTCGCCGACACTAAATTCGGAGTCTTGTATTTTGGTACTTAAAGCCATAGACTGCTATTCTACTAAATTTAGTTCTTATCTTCAAATAGCGAGAGTATTTGTTTACCCAAAGTCTCATTCCAAGAGATTTTGAAAGGAAGCTTGATGTTTTTTTTGTCGATTACCAGATAAGCTTCCTTATCCCCCAAATTCTGCATCAGAAGAGCTTTTAAGCTTTTCAGAGCATTGGGGTTCACATCTTTTGGCGCTTTTATATAAACTTCACTTTTACCCGAGCCGGTTTCAACGGCATCAACAATAATGGACGGGGAATCACTCCTGGCATCAACATGCCCATAAACGAGAATGGGTTTGCCCGTGTTCCAAAAATCGCGGGTTTCTTTGAAAATTCTGGGGAATACCACAAGCTCAATGCTTCCGGTGCCGTCGTCGACTCTGACAAAGGCCATCTCTGCACCCGAATTTCTGGTAACTATAATTCTGACTTCAGAAATAACCGCAGCAACTTTGACATTCTCCCCATAAGTCTCGGTTGGCGAAATCTCAAAAATTTTATGTGTAGCCTGGAACTCCAATGGCCCTATAAGTTCACCGACGGGTTTGGCTGAAAGGGATAAACCCAAAAGCTGACGCTCCAAATTCTGCAGTTCCTCATCGGGAAACTCTTCAACGACCGGCATTATCAGAGTTATGGGAGAAGTTGAAACAGTAAAAAGTGCTTGCTGATTTTTTTCGCCCTTGGGCTTAACCAGTTTATTTCTAATAGTTTCCAGGGATGAAAGAAGGGAAGCCCTGTTGGCAAACGAGGACAGAGCCCCGACTTTAATTAAACTTTCCAAGACTTTTTTGTTTACCCTCCTGGCGTCAACTCTAGATACGAAATCTGCAAAAGAGGTAAAAGGACCCGATTTCCTTGCTTGCAAAATTGCATCAATCGCAGCCACTCCGACATTTTTGATAGCCGACAGCCCGAAACGGATCGAATTCCCATCGATTATTGAAAAATCTACACCGCTTTCATTAATATCAGGTGGAAGAACTTTAATCCCCATGCGTCTGCATTCATTGATCGCCGCCGAAACTTTATCCGTATCGCTTTCCTCCGCAGTCAAAAGAGCCGTCATATACTCAACCGGATAATTTGCCTTCATATAGGCAGTTTGGTAAGCAACAATTCCGTAGCTGGCCGCATGGGCTTTGTTAAATCCGTATGACTGGAACGGTTCGAAAAGCTGCCACAACTCATCGGCAAACTTCTCGCTTTGCCCGTGTTCAACTATACCTTTGGTAAACTTCTCTCTTTGGGCTGCCATTTCTGCCGGGATTTTCTTCCCTACCGCTTTTCTGAATTTATCCGCTTCTTCCCAGGTATAACCGGCAAGATCGAGTGCGCAGAAAAGAAGATCATCCTGATAGACGATAAGGCCGTATGAGGCACCAAGGAACTTCTTCATTCTCGGATCGAGATATTTGATCAGTTTGGGGTTTCTCTTTCGGGCAATATATTCGGGAATAACCGAGATGGGGCCAGGTCTATATAAAGCCACCATGGCCATCAGATCCTCGACCCGGGTGGGTTTTAAGTCTTTTAGGAATTTGGTCATTCCGCTTCCTCCAAGCTGGAATGTACCCATTGTTTCCCCACGCGAAAGCATGTTAAAGGTCTTCTTATCAGTGAGGGGAATATTTCTGATATCAATATCGACCCCTTTTGTTTCTTTGACTATTTCTATAGCCTCTCCCAATATGGCCAAATTTCTGATTCCCAAAATATCGAATTTAATCAGGCCGATATCTTCGCAGGCATGCATTTCGTACTGGGTGATAATTTTATCGCCCGAGGGCTCAAGCTGAATCGGGGCAAAACCGCGTATATCGGAGGGTGCAACCACAACTCCGGCTGCATGAACGGAGAGATGTCTGGCGTTACCTTCGATTTGCACCGCCATATCCAAAACCTTTTTGGTATCGGGATCGCTACTATAGAGCTCTTTCAGCTGGGGAACTTCTTTAAGGGCGGTCGGGATTGTTACGGGGAAGCCTTGCCTGGGTGGAGGGATAAGTTTGGCAATTCTATCACCGGTGGAATAAGGGTAACCCAAGACTCTGGCCACATCCCGAACCGCTGCCCGGGAGAGCATCCGTCCGAATGTACAAATCTGGGCCACTTTTTCTTTGCCGTATTTTTTAGTAATGTACTCAATAATTTCTTCACGCCTGTCATCGGCCACATCAAAATCAATATCTGGCGGAGAAGGCCTAAAGGGATTTAAAAATCTCTCAAAAGGCAAATAATAGGTAATGGGGTTAACGGTAGTGATACCTAAAACATAGGAAGCCAATGATCCGGCTGCCGAACCTCTGGTATTTGTGATAATACCTTTTCCGTTTGCCCAGCTGACCATATCGTAAACTATTAAAAAATAAGGGGCATACCCTTTATCACAGATGATTTTAAGTTCTTCTTCCAGCCTTTGCTTTTCGATATTTCCGGCGCCGGGGATTATCTCTTTCAATCGTTCTCTTGCCAGTTTTTTTAAATAATCGTTATCGCTAACGCCCTCGGGAAGGGGAAATTTGGGGAAAAACCACTTTCCCAGCGTCAGTTTCAAATTGCACCTGTTGCTGATTTTAAGCGTATTTTTGACGGAATCGGGACAGTCCCGAAAAATTTCTGACATCTCATCTGGCGTTTTCAAATAAAAATCGGGATTATCGATATACCTTAACCTTTTGATGTCCGATATGTTTTTGCCTGTTGCAATACAAACTAATGCATCTTGAGCCGCCGCGTCTTCTTTTTTGATATAGTGGGCATCGTTTGTGGCCACAAGCGGAATGCCGAGTTCGCTCGAAAGCTTGAGCGACCCCTCAAAGTATTTGTCTCCGCCTTTTGCCATATCCCTTACCATTTGCTTTAGATTTGGATCGGTTATATCAGGGATTACTTTTTGGTAATCGTGCTTCTGAACTTCCAAATAATAATCCTCTCCAAAAACCTGCAAAAACCATTCGGCGGTTTTTTTGGCTTTTTTATAGTCATCGGCAATCAAATATTGTCCGATCTCTCCCAATGGACAGGCAGAGGTGCAAACCAAGCCTCCGGCGTATTTGGTCAGAGTTTCTTTGTCAAATCTCGGCCTGTAATAATAACCTTCAGTGTGAGCAATTGAGGTTAATTTCAACAAATTTTTGTAGCCTTCATCATCTTTTGCCAAAAGAAGAAGGTGGAATTTTTCATTTTTGGCTTTTTCGTTTTTCTCACCATGGGGCAAATTTGAAGTGTAAGCCTCCACTCCGATAATGGGTTTGATGCCTTGCTTTAATCCCTCTTTGTAAAATTCGACGGCACCGTATAAAGTTCCGTGGTCGGTAATGGCGATAGCATCCATCTCATTTTGTTTGGCATAAGAGAAAAGCTTCGGAATATTGCTTAACCCGTCCAAAAGCGAATACTCCGTGTGGACATGAAGATGAACAAATTTAGACATTTTCTTTTGCTTCTACAACAAGATTTTTCCCTCGTTTCTTTGCTTCATACATTGCTTCATCCACTCTTCCCAGAAACTGCTTAGTGGTTTCTTTCCCGTTCCATAACCCTACTCCAATACTTACCGTTTCGTGTACTCTATCATTTATAGCTCTAAACTCTGTTTTAGAAATTGACTGCCTAACTTCCTCAGCCCTCTTCTTGGCGCTTTCGATATTGATAATTCCGGGAATAACAATGATAAACTCATCTCCTCCATATCTGCCTACAAACCCTTTCTCGTTAGGCCTTATCTTGTTTTCTAATAATCTTGCTATTCCAATAAGCACCTCGCTTCCTGCCGCGTGTCCGCGATTATCATTTATAGCTTTGAGATTGTCCATATCCACCCATAAAACAGCAAACTTTTCACCATTGAGATTTCTAGTTCTATTATCCAGCTCATTTATCAAATAATGGTAATTAAAAACTCCCGTCATAGAATCCCTGACGTTTTCAGACCTCAACTTCTCTGCCTTCTCGTATGTGCCAAGTACAACAGCTCCTAGATCGCTTGAGAGAAGCTTCCTGCCTTTATCTGTTTTCCCCAAATCCCTATTGGCTTCATGGGCCGCAACGTAAGAATCATCAGGCCTTTTATCCATTATTTTTGTAACCTTTCTAATAATTTTTCCTGAACCAGTTTTGGATTGCCTTTACCGTTTAATCTCTTTTGCACCATTCCGATCAGAAATCCGATCACATTTGCATTTCCTTTGTCATAATCCTCAAGGGCTTTTGGGTTATCCATGATCACCAAATTAACCGCACTTTCAACCTCGCTTGGCGGGGCGTATTCAATACTGGTTAATTCTACTATTTTTTTGATTAAGCCGGCAGGCTCGGGAAACTGACCATCCATTTTTTTATTAACCATCAAATCGGCAATAATTTTATAGTTGTTATTTAGCCGAGCAGCTTCTTCAAAATAATCCGCTCGATCCTTTTCTGAAACCAGTATCTCGATAAAATCTTGGGAAAGTTTGTATTCCTTCCCAAATCTTTGTCTTTTCTTTTCCGGTAATTCCGGTATTTGTGATTTCAGACTTGAGATTTGAGATTGCGATAGAGAGATCGGCGGAATATCCGGTTCAGGGAAATACCGGTAGTCCTGGGCTTCTTCTTTGGTTCTTTGAGAAAAAGTTACCTGTTTAAACTCATCCCAACCTCTCGTTTCGTTTTCAACTTTTCCGTCTGACTTTAAAATTTCCTCCTGCCTTGTAATCTCAGCGGTTAAGGCCTTTTCCAAAAACCTGAAAGAATTTATGTTCTTGAGTTCAACTTTGTACCCTGGGAGAGTCCCGTCCGGAGACAGGGAAACGTTGGCCTCAAGGCGCATAGATCCTTTTTCCATATCGGCATTACTTACCCCGAGGTACCGGGCGACAAGTTGTACTTCCTTTAGAAAGGCAACAACATCACCCGTGTTATGAAAGTCGGGTTCTGTTACCATTTCCATTAAAGCTACTCCTGATCTATTAAAATCAATTAGAGATTTACCGGCCCGGTGCACAAGCTTGGCCGTATCCTCCTCTAAATGAATCCTGCGAATACCGGGTTTTCCGTTCAGGCAAAGCGGAAGATCGTATTGCGATATCTGATAACCCTTGGGCAGATCGGGATAAAAATAATGTTTTCTGTCAAATTTTGAAAACTCATTAACTTTGCAATCAAAAGCAAGGCCGAATTTAACAACCATTTCGATAGCCGTCTTGTTGGCAAAGGGCAAAGCTCCGGGGAGGCCCAAACAAACAGGGCAAGTCTGAGTATTGGCTTCCTTGGCAAAATGATCGGAAGAGCATCCGCAAAACATTTTGCTCTTGGTCGCAAGCTCAATATGAACTTCAAGTCCTATCACCGGTGTAAACGGTGAAACTCTTACTGGTATGAATTTTGTATCCATGTGTTCCCTTTCTTACGAATCAGGTAAAAGACAACGGCAGTTCCGACCGCCATTAAGGTAAGCAGTGTCCGCACGCCAAAAAATTCGGTAATCACACCGGAAAAAAGAACCGGAAATATGGTAATAACTGTAACCAAAAACCACATATTGCCAAATACCCTGCCTCTTAGTTCCAAGGGTGTAACTTCCTGCAAAAAAGTTAAGGTGGGCATATTGACTCCGACAAACCCTAAGCCCGCAAGAACAACCAATAGAGGGTTAACTATCACCCTTAATCCCGTTGGTAAATACGGAACCAGAAAAATTATTCCCGTCAAAGAAAAAGCCAAAATACCCAGGCTGATTTCAATGAGTTTCTTCTTTCGCATACCCTGTCTCAAAAGTCTGGGGAAATAGACCGATGCAAGAGTTGCACCGATTCCCGCCGGCACCACGACCAGGATGCCGGCGTAGTTGATCGCAACTTTAAGTATCTGGCTGCCTATGGCCGGCAGATTAACAACGATAATTGCCAGAGATACCTGGATTCCCAAGAAAAGAAGAAGAGGAAAAAGAATTCTTTTATTACCTTTAATATATCGATAGCCTTCGAGAATACTTGCAAAAAATTCAGTGATGATTTTTTCAAGATCCTTGGGTACTTTTTTGCCCGGTGAAAGCTTAGGAAGAAAGGTAACCGAGATAAACGCGATGAATAAAAACGCCCCGCAGGCAATTAGGCTGCTATTAAAGCCTACGATTCTTTGGATAACACCTGCAAGACCGAATCCGGCGACCAGTGCAACCTGCTGGGTTATGAAAAACAAACTATTGGCTCTGGGAAGATGTTGTTTAGAAACCAGGGAAGGCAACGAAGCCGCTTCTGCCGGCACATAGAATTGGTTAAGCAGAGAATAGGCAACGACTACAAAATAAAGCAAGAATATTGAGGATTGGTGGGTAAAAATATAGATAAGAACCGTTGCGGCTTGCAATAAATTGGTTATCATCAGCATTTTTCTTCTGTCGACAAAGTCAACGCTGGCCGCACCGATCGGTCCCAAAAAAATCGCAGGCAGGGCATAAGAAATCCAAAGAAATGATGTAGCGATTGATGAGCCGGTAACCGTAAAAAGCCGGGCCAAGAGCAAAAAATTCATAACGTTAACAGTAACCTGCGACAGAATCTGCGATATCCAGAGATAATAAAAATTTTTTGTCATAAGGCTACTTTTGGTTTGTAATCTACAGCTTTGTGATACTTTTTTCCTAATTCAAAAAGATCATATTCAGAAAATCTCGGGCCCAGAAGCTGAAACCCTAGAGGAAGGCCTCTTTTACTAAAACTGGAGGGGACGGCAAGTCCCGGAATTCCAGCCAGATTTGCTCCGGCAGTATATATGTCAGCTAAATACATTTTTAAAGGATCGGAGGATTTTTCTCCTATTTTGAATGCTGGAGTCGGGGAAACGGGAGAAATTAGTGCATCCACCTGTTCGAAAGCCCTATCAAAATCCTCGATTAACTTTGATCTAACTTTTTGAGCTTGGAGGTAATATGCGTCATAGTACCCCGCAGATAAAACATAGGTTCCAAGCATTATTCTTCTTTTGGCTTCATCCCCGAAAGTATTTCTATCTTTACCATATCTTATTCCGTCATATCTTCCCAAATTAGATGAAACTTCTGCAGGCTGAATTATATAGTAAACAGGGACAGCATACTTTGTATGGGGAAGGCTTAAGCTCGTAATCTCTATGCCCAAACTTTTATATACTTTTATAACTTCTTCAATAGAATCTTCTACTTCTTTATCCAGTCCCTGCATGAAATATTCCTTCGCAATCCCAAGCCTTAACTTCGTTCTTTTTTTGGGGGTGAAGTTCTTCACCGTCGAGTCAAAGCCATCTTCGCCTCTTACCACATCAAACACCGTCTCAACATCGTCAATAGTATGGCCGAATGATCCTATTGTATCTAATGAAGAAGCCATTGAAACCACACCAAAGCGCGATATTGCACCATAGGTCGGTTTAAGCCCCACTATTCCACAAAAATTTGCCGGCTGCCTTACTGACCCGCCCGTATCCGTTCCCATTGCCACAAGGCTCATCCCGGAAGCAACTGATGCTGCGGATCCGCTTGATGAACCACCCGAAACATAATTCTTGTTCCATGGGTTTTGGGTAGAACCAAAATCGGAATTCTCTCCGGATGCGCCATGGGCCCAGGCGTCACAATTTACCTTCCCAAGCTTAATAGCGCCCGCCTCTTCGAGTTTTTTAACAACGGTTGCCGAATAGGCAGGTATATAGCTTTCCAAGACTTTCGAGCCTGCCGTAGTTCTAACGCCTTTGGTTAAATACAAATCCTTATATGCAACAGTTACTCCCAGCAGAGGCTTGGTTACTTTGCTGTCCAGAACTTTCTCAACTTCTTTTGCTTTACTATATGCTTCTTCTTCCGTAACTGTTAAAAAGACATTAAGGTCTTTATTATATTTATTTATCTTTTGCAAATAAGCGTCAACCAACTCAACCGCTGAAAAATCTTTCTTTAAAAGTCCTTCCTGCGTTTCTTTAATTGTCAATGGTAAATCCATATCATTTGCTTGCCCCGCGTAGCTTTTGCGTAGTGGGGTCGCTCCTTTCTTTCAAAATTGCTTCTACCTCAAAGGGGCCTTCATCAGTCAGGTAGTTACCGGTATCTATCTCGTCTTTTCGAAAAACGTTTATCAAGCCTGTAGTCTGACCTGTCGGCTCAACTGCCCCTACATCAACTTTTTGAAGTTCGCTTACATAATCGATAACTTTTGAAAGCTGATCGGTAAATTTGTCAATTTCCTTTTCAGTAAGGGTCAGCTTTGCAAGTTTGGCTACATGAAGGACATCCTTTTTCGTCAGCTTTGCCATACTAGGCTATATTACAACGTTTAGGCCATTGATTGAAGTACCTCGTTTAGTAAGCAAACTCAAACTTCCAAGGATTATTTTTGTGACCTGTAAAAGTAGCTTTTATTACCTTTTTAGATTTCTTCTCCTTCTTAATATCTTTTAGAAGATTTTCATTCATTTCATTTAAGCTATTGTCGGTCTTCGAGAAAACGACATAAGAACCTTCCCCATGCTTTTTAAATAGTGAGGGATGATTTGCTATATAATCGGCAAGCTTCGCGGATAGTCTTAAATTTTTCTGAAATTGATCTTTTTTGGACATATCTTAACTTACTTCAATTATAATACCACATCAAAACAAATTGAACCAAATTTCGTTTTTTGAATAACCGCTTCGCTTTAAAAATTTTCTTTTATAAACTAAATAGTTTGTATTAATATCCCTGATAGCCCATCTAAGCAATCTTCTTCTTGTTCCTTTTTGTCTAACTCCCAAAATAGTTACCGTAGTTGACTCATTTTCTATTGATACTCTCTCATGTTTATGCATATATCCGTGATGGGTATCATATCGAACAATGGTTATCCATTTACCTTTAAAGTGAGTGTCTAAAGAGGCACAAACAATCTCTACCAATCTTCCTGTTTCTATTTGTTCATAGATTCTAGTTACACGATTGTTGTCTGAGAGATAAAAATGCCTTCTAAATGTAGATACTTGATGAAGTTTATCCACAAATTCATATTACATCATTCCCTGAAGTACTTTAATTCTTTCCGATATGGGAGGATGGGTGTTAAAAAGAGCTGCGAGTTTCTCAACCGCCCGTCCGGTCTTATCTTTAAATGGATTGACTATATAAAGGTGGGCCGTCGCCTTATTTGCCGTCTCCAATGGTTCATGATCAGCCGATATTTTTTCTAGGGCCGCAATTAATCCTTGCGGCTGCCTTGTCAGTTCAACCGAACCGCCATCTGCCGTAAATTCACGGCGCCTGGAAATTGCAAGCTGAATCAGTTGAGCAATAATCGGTGAAAGAATTGCAAAGACCAGTCCCAAAACAAGAATCATTGCTCCCAAGCCGTTATTTTCGCTGTCCCGGTCTTTGCCTCCGCGCCAGCTTATTCTTAAAAACCAATCTGCAAGAAGAGCGACAAGCCCCACCATGACAGACACTATCGACATAAGCCTTATATCGTAATTCCTGATATGGCTGATCTCGTGTGCCATAACTCCTTCGAGTTCGGTTCGTGTCAACTTTGATAATAGTCCCGTAGTGGCGCAAACAACCGCATGTCTAGGATCTCGTCCTGTCGCAAAAGCATTGGGAGCCGTGTCCTCAATCACATAGAGTTTGGGTTTCGGAATTCCGGCCCCGATGCAAATATTTTCAACAACCTGTGAAAAGAGTTTATCTTCTTTGGTGTTTGCCTTCCTTGCCCCCGAGATTCCGAGAACTATCTTATCGGAAAACCAATAGGAGAAAAATGTAGAAATTCCGGAGAGAATTAAAGCAACTCCCATGTAGCCCAAGCCTCCCGGTTCATAGCCCATATAAATCCCCATGGCTTGGGTAATAACGTAGACAGCTGCAAAAATAAAAACGGCAAATAACACTACTATTATCGTAGTCTTGATTTTATTTGCCGATTGAACTTCGTAGATGTTTTTCATCTCTATCTCAAGAATTGTTCGAATTCTTTTTTGCTCATTTCAGCCTGATTCAAAATACTTTGAAATGTGCCAAATGCAATTTGCTTATACATAGGTATTATTACTGTTTGGATTTTCCCATTCCAAAAACCCTTAATTTTTATATGGCTGCCTTTTTGAGTAACCTTACTGAAACCCGCTCTTTTAAATGCACTTAAAGTTTCTCGCGCGGAATACAACTTAGGCATAAATTGTAGTTATTTCGGGATTATTAGGAACGAGATGAGAGGGAATTCGAACGTCCTCATTTTCCAGTAGTAAATCAACCGCTTCCTTTAAATTCTTAATTGCTTCTTTTTTGGTTTTTCCCTGACTTGCAACTTCCAACCCCAACGCTTTGGCTACATACCAAGAGCCTTCTTTCCAAACAATAGCCTTTAGATCCGCTTTAGACATATCCAGATTATAGCACGATGTCACAAATTCACTTTTGGAGATTTTGTTTCTGATTCCGTAACTCCCATATGCAATCCCGTCTCGGGGGTTTCCAATCCTTTCATTTCAGAAAAACCGAACGTTCTTGCAACTAAACTTGACGGGAAAGAAACTCTTTTGACATTAAAATCGGCCGTCAAATCAATCAGTAAGCGCCTCGCATACATCACCTTATCCGATGTATCCCTCAACTCATCCATTAAGTTCTTTACAACCTCGCTGCCTTTTAATTCGGGATTGCTTTCAACAATCACCTGAATTTTCGGCAATACCTCACTAAGTGCCTTTCCCGCATCGGTCATTTTACCCAAATTTCCGGATTTAGCTGCGGCTGCTACCATTTTGCGGGCTGCGGAGAGTTCATCGAAAATTCCCTTCTCGTGTTTTAAATATCCTTTTACAGAGGCTTCCAAATTGGGGATAAGATCCATCTGTCTCTTCAGTTGATTTCCAATTTCCTGAATTGACGCCTTAATCCGGGCCTTACTTGACGCAAAAAAATTGTAAGTGGCGATTGCCCAAAGTAATAAAACTCCTAAAGCTATATATAAGTAAATCATTATTTCTCACCACCTTACTTCAAATTACTATGTTATCACTTTTTTTAGAAATTTTAATCTTTTGACCAATCTATTGCTTGGGTGAATGAAATAATAATACATCGCGGCCAAAAAAGCATGTCCCAAAGACGGCCAAATAATGTTCCCGTAATAAAGATAGATTGACATCCAAGCCAACCCGGCCAGAAAACCAAGGATCGCCAACAAATTGGTTTCTTTAGATAAATGAAAGAATGTATAAAATAAAACTCCAATTATTAAAACAATATACTTGGCCTGAAAAAGACTAACTAAAGTCTCCAGAAATACATATTGGAACAATAATTGCTGTAAAAAACCGAAAGGAAGATAGCATATAAAAACCATTAAGAAAAAACCGGCACGACGTTTTAGTTTTCTATTTCTAAAAATTAATATCGTTATTACACCCAAAAAGATAACTATTAAATTTAAAATACCCGAAATAAATAATCCCGTCGGATTATAAAACATTTCATAACCACCTATAAGAAAATATTTTCTTAGCAATAGAGCCAAAATCCCAACAAAAAACATTATTATTCCTCTTAAGCTGTCATAATTCTGGGTCGATAAATAAAGAAAAAGAAGCAAAACACATAGAAAAATGATTGATAATTGGATTATCATTTTATATTTATTATTTCTTCAAATTGCTTAAGAGAATAAGTATTAATAATGTCTTTTGCCTCTGCCCACCCACGCCTCGCAACGGAAACTCCCCAGATCATATTATTCAGTCCGTCTTGATGGTGAGCATCAGTTCCCAGAGTCAATTTCACGCCGGCTTTTATGGCTTCACGGACTAAAGTGTCCGGGAGATCGAGTCTCATCGGATCGGCATTAATTTCCAAAAACTTATTATTTTTTCGGCAAAACTCAAAAATTTCAGGCCAGTTAAGTTCCACGCCTTCCCTTTCGTTAATTTTTCTTGCTGTCGGGTGGGCGAAAATTTTTACTTTAGGGTAGGCTAGGGAAGTAATAACCCTTCTGGTCATGTCGGCCTTTGACAAATTAAAGCTGGAGTGGATAGCAACAAGAGCGAAATCCAAAGTTTCCAAACCCTCTTCAGGAACAGGCAGTGACCCATCGGGCAAAATATCTATTTCGAGGCTGTTGAACACTTTTTTGACTCGAAGTCCAGTGTTCGTTACTCTTGAGTAATTTAATTGATCTACTTTTTCACGCTTTCTCTTGAGTATTTCCACGATCTTCCGTTCCGTATGTTTGGATTTGCTTGGATTGTGTTCCGTAAATGCCAAATATTCATAGCTCAATTCTCCACTCTTCTTAATAACTTCTTCCATCGAGCTTTCTCCCAAATCATGGCTTGTCTCAATGTCAAAACTCGAATGAATCTGTAAATCCCCCTTTACATCGTTAAATTCAATCAACTTTGGTAAACCGTCAGGTTTACCCTGAGCTTGTCGAAGGGCAGCCTCAATTTCACCCGCATCCTCTCGCAATTCCGGTTCTATGAAATCAAGCCCTAAGCACCTGTAAAAATCTTTTTCGTTATCAAACTTCACCAGCTTTCCGTCTTTTTTAATTCCGTATTCAGACAAGCTCATTCCCTTTTTAAGCGCGTATTCCCTTAGAGCAATATTGTGGTGCTTACTCCCCGTAAAATGCTGCAGAAGCGAGCCGTAAGAAGCGGGACCTACTACCATCAAATCTACTTGAACACCCCCCGGAAGAAGAATTGAGGCAGTATGCTCTCCCTTCTCAACAACTTTTTGTTTTTTGGGGTATTTGACGAAAAGATCCAAAATCCGGGAGGGGCTCCCGCTGGCAACCGATATATCAATATCCCCCACCGTAGAGACCTGGCGCCTTAGACTCCCCAACGGGTCAATTCTTTTTACACTCGCGTCTTTTTTCAGATAATTGATAATTTCGGAGGCTATTACACTGGCGTAGGGAAGGAGATGGCGTCTGGGCTTTTCCTTCATTTTCTGAAGTTCCAGGGTCACTTCTTCAGGCACATTTCCCTCTTTAATCATCTTAAGAGCAGTTTTGGGGCCGACTCCCGGAACTTTCATCAGTTCAAATATTTTAGGAGAAAAGCCTCTCATAATTTCTCCAAAATGCTTTGATTTTCCTGTTTTAAAAAGCTCATCCAGGTGTTTTGCGATGCTTGGACCTATTCCGGGTACCTCTTCAAGCTTACCCTCGTCCCAGAGGTCTT
>Ga0315284_10002678_pt1 | contig 25436 bp, 21 predicted proteins | sample YL17G09_16_MG_FD_203696 | JGI IMG/M metagenome (GOLD analysis project Ga0315284, IMG submission 203696) | Sediment microbial communities from Yellowstone Lake, YNP, Wyoming, USA - YL17G09_16 | ecosystem: Environmental > Aquatic > Freshwater > Lake > Sediment | place: USA: Wyoming | collected...
ACCTTGAATCGACGCGTTGTCTCGATGATCCCCGCAGACGTAAATCCCAGGCTGCCAGCGAACGGGGCGTTCCGGAAGACTTAATGCGGGCGGGAACTGAGCGGGTAGAGCGTAGGGAATGGAATACATTCGGACATGATGCCATTTCTCGACGGCGGTACCGAACCACTCGCCAAGCTGCTGACGCACCTCCGCCACGAGTCGAGGGGGATCATTTGTGATGCTCAAGACCGTGACTGAGACGAGACTTTTGCCACCCGGTCCGTAGGAGGGGGCGGCCACAGTGGGAATACAGAGATTGTTGATCGGGCCACGACCTTCCCCGTTTAAGACCAGAATCGGCTGAATGATGGGGGAGCACGGTGCTGAAAAATAGAGGCAGGTCGTCCCTTGTCCCGCCGAAGAAATGGTGTCACCCAACAGATCCGCTGCCGTCTGGCCATCCACGCACACGACCACGGCTTGGCCATGGAGTGTTTCACCGTTAGCCAGCGTCACCGAACCTGATTGGACGCGGATGACTTGGGATCCAAAATGGATGCTGCCGGGTTGCAAACCCGCCGCCAATTGTCGAGGAATAGCCTCCATCCCCTCTGCGGGCAGACAAGCCTTTCCCAACGAGAACATGCGAAACACGAAGTTCAGCATGCGGCTGGACGTCTGCAGATCCGGATCTAAGAAGATGCCTCCCAGAAACGGTCGAAAGAACCGGTCGATCATCTCGACGGAGAAGCCGGCATCCTGCAAGGCCCTCAGGGAGGTGGTTTCAGGATCACGAAACCGATCCTCGAGGGTTCCACGCAACGACTGAGCGCGAAAGCGTCCGACACGCAACTTGTCGGCCAGAGAGCCGATGGGGGAACGGAGCGACTGGAGTGCGGCAAACGGCCGCCGCCAAGGGTCGGTCAACTCGTGAAACCGGCCACCGTAACGAACCAGAGCACCGGGCAGAAAGGACTTCAGTCGCAACGCCTCGTAATCCAGAACCGATTTCGCTTCCGGATAACTAGTCAGAAACACTTGAAAACCTCGGTCAAGGCGAAATCCCTCGACCAGATCTGTACGCATCCGGCCTCCGACACCGTCGGAGGATTCGAGCACTCGGCAACGGAAACCGTGCTGCTGCAATCTGCGAGCACAACATAAACCCGCCAATCCGGCTCCGACAATCAAAACATCTTGACTCATCTCACGCTGTCATCTTTCTGTAAAGCGATTTGGCTCACCGTGTCTCACTCGTCCATTCTTTGGACTCGATCAACCGCCGCGTCGTCTCGTGCCGATAGGCGAACATTCGTTCGAGCTGACGGCGAATCAACGCGCCGCCAAGCCAATGTCCGAGGCGGCCGAAGGGAACCGCATATTCGATCTCGTCCCTCAAAATCGTGCCCCCGAAACCATCCTCGAGAAACCGATGACGATGATACCACAACGCAAACGGTCCAGATTCCTGCCGGTCGGCGAACAGATGGGGCGGATCATATTCGGTATGAATGGCAATCCATTGAAGTGGGAATAATCCCAGATGCCCACGCAACACAACCCGGCTGCCGACCTGAAGAGACCCGGCGGACTCGACCAACTTAATATTTTCCCAAGGTGGAATCAGATGCTGCAAGGCTCCAGGGCTTTCGTGAAAACGAAACACAACGGCGGGGTCTGCATGGATTCGGGTTTGCTTCACATACTGCTGTGGGGAGTGAGCGACTGACGGAGGAGTCCCGCCATGGAAGTTTCTAGCATCTCGCAAAATCATTCCAAACGGAACCCACCATAGCAAATCGTTGGTCAGGATGGTCAATCCGAAAAGAGGTGGAAATGTCCCCCGCAGCAATGCTATCAAGAACCCGACCGGTCCGAGAACTTTGCCGCAAAGTCCGACAAGTACAATCGGCCAGTGCCTTCGTGATTCGCCTGCGGCAATCAGATAACCGATGCCGTAAACGCCCACAATCATCCCGACGCACTGCCAAACTTCGGGATAATTTAGCCGCTCCGCACCGGCAAGATCATAGAGCAGGTGCGGCCAAATGATGGCCATAGTCCCCCAAATGAGGTTGTAGATCCCTGCCGCCCAGAGCCAGCGTTTCGCCCACAGTGGCGATTGTGTTGTGTCAGACAATGAACTCATAAGACGTCCCTTTATTCTCCGCAGCAGACATTTTCGCCACCGCCTGTCGTACGGCCGAACGAGGCTCCCACCGAGCCACCTGAGTTTCGACAGTCGCTTGATGATCGCGGCTCAGCAAAAATCTCGACACGCTTAGAGGCCTGATTCAAAAAGTTACTGGCTGGCGTTCTGGCGGCGTCGGCCTGCTTGAGGTCGATCGAGGCCGCCATGAGCCCATGCCAACGTTTCAACACGACTTTGTTGCCAAATCATCATCCGGACGCCGACTCTTCTGCTGTCACCGACGCCGCGGTGCCGCCGTCGGCGGATGCCGTCATGCCGGAATGACCGGACGAGATTTCCGCGACTCGAGCGAGATTGCGGAGCATGCCTGCAAACACAAACTGGTGCAGCGGATAAATCCCATACCAATACAGCAGTCCTGCGAGTCCGAGAGGATCGAAAATGGCGGTCTGACGAATCGTGCTGCCGTGTTCACAAGGAGTGACCTCAAATTCCAACCAAGCCCGTCCGGGAAGTTTCATTTCGGCTTGCAGCCGCAGGAGTTGGTTGGGCTGATAAACGTCTACACGCCAAAAGTCCAGAGGGTCACCCACAGACAGGTTGTCCGGATCACGGCGGCCACGGCGGATGCCGACTCCCCCAATCAACAAATCGATAAAACCACGCACAGACCAGAGCCAGTTCCCGTAATACCAGCCCGTTCTTCCTCCGATTCGTCGGATCGGTAGGAAGGCTTGTTCGGGCGAAACGGTCACCGTGATTGTTCGAGAATCTACGATCCGCGAACCGTATCGGCCGCCCCCCCAAGATTGTGCCTTCCCGGCGGATGACAACGCGTCCGACCAGCGTGTTTCCGCAAATTCTCGATCTTCGTTGACTAACGCCCGGCCAATGGCTTCGCGAACAGAGCGCGGACGGACGGAGAAGACCGCTTCGGCAAGATTGTTCGACACGAGCGTCGGATTTCGTAAACTTTCCACCAGCTTCCGCCCCACGCGCGCGTACAGTGGAGTCACTAGGCCTAGCCAAAGGCTTGAGAGAAAGGGCGTCAACAACGGCACGGGAATCATCCAGCGGGTTAACCGCCGCTGACGTGCGTATTCTTGCATGATCGTCCCGTACGAGACTTGGTCCGGACCACCAATTTCATAAACTTGAGATTTCCCTGGCTCAAGCGATAAAGAGGCAACTAAATAATCCAACAAGTCTTCGACAGCGATCGGTTGGGCTTCGATCCGCACCCAGCGGGGACAGATCATGATCGGCAACCGCTCCACAAGCGCCCGAATCATCTCGAAGGACAGACTGCCAGATCCGATCACAATTGACGCTCGAAATTCGATCACCTGCTCATGATGAGCTCGTAACAAATCTCCGGTTTCATGTCGACTGCGGAGGTGTTTCGAGAGTTTTTCATCAGGAGCCCCGAGTCCGCCGAGATAAATCACTCGACGGACACCAGCCTCCGTCGCGGCTTTCGCAAAATTTTCCGCGGCAATCCGATCTTGCGATTCAAAATCGAGTTTGTCACCCATCGAATGCACAAAGTAGAAAGCAGTCTCCACGCCCTCGAAAGCGGCCCTCAGAGACGGCACATCAAAAACGTCTCCCAAACACACTTCCGTGGTGGCAGTGACCCGATGAGTCAATGCCGCGGGGCGGCGAGTCAAACACCTGACCCTCACACCCCGCTGCTGCAGCAGACTTAACAGACGGCCCCCCACGTAACCTGTGGCTCCCGTCAACAATATCAACGCCGACATCTGAGAACTCCATCCACTTAATTGCCGTTCATCTCACCAAATCACAATCACCATTAGTCACGCTCAAACAACATTCGAACCACGTACGGTGGATTGGGAAGAAGTTCGATCCTTCCTAACCAATGAGTCTGAAGCAGTAAATGAATGTCAGCTCGGGTGAAACATTGGCGGAGAGGTTTAAACAGCCCTTTCCAGCGGCGTTGGAGAGTTAGCAACTGACGGAATCCTCCAACGTTGAGGATCAAATTTTTTCCCTCGGCCACAAAACTCATGGGCCAGCCGTCGACCTGCACATCGATTCGGCCGGCCAGCATCAGTTTGGGAGTGGATCGCCCCCCCCCGTGCGGATTTTCATGATCCCGTTGAGGACCCATTCGGCATGCTCTGCCTTCGCACCAGTCCCGCTGGGAACTTTAACGTGCATATCCTCAAATTGATAGGAAATCAACGCGTTTTGGCCTGTCAGTCGCTCGTACAAAGCGATCGCTAAGTCGGGCCAGTTGGTCGTATGTTCGATCGACATGAATCTCCCCTTTTTAGGTGCCCAAAAGTCAATAAAATTTTTCCAATCCGCATATCTGCGTCATGGTGATCGCCTCTCGGATTGTTCAGCAAATCCCGAGGATAATCTGTTAAAAGCAATTTCCTATGGAACTCATCGAGCATCGCTCGAGATCAGAGCAACAAGTGCAGATGCCAAAACCACTCCGGTAACTCCAATTCCAACAATCAGAATCACGACATCATTCATTGGAACGCCTGACTAGGATCAGCGTTCCAAAGCTGAGGATTGAGGGGACCCACAGGCCCACAAACATCCCCTCCGGCTTACTTCCAGAAAACCAAAGGGAAATAGAGAAGAGGAAAGAGGCCCCAGCAGCGATGATAAAACCAAGTTTGGCCAGTTGAAATTTGGACATGTCAGACTCCTCAAATCACATGAAACGTGCCAGCGGGCTGATCGTCAAATCCTGTGTGACAACATCGGAAAATCAACACAAAATTTTAACGGTGGCAACAAATTCAGGCCCCCCCAAAAAATAAGCGATGCTGGCTCACAGAGAATCTCAGGCGGGCATGACGACGCTGTCGATGATGTGAATCACACCGTTGGAGCAGAGAATGTCTGTCGTGACAATCTTCGCTCCACTCACCGTCACGCCCGCGGTCGTGTCAATGACTAGGTCTTGCCCTTGAACAGACTTTGCTGACTTGAGTTTGACCACGTCGGCTGCCATGAGCTTTCCGGAAACGACGTGATAGGTCAGGGCCGCTTGAAGTTTCGCCTTATTATCCGGCCTCAGAAGATTCGTCACCGCGCCTGCAGGTAACTTGTCGAAGGCCTCATCCGTGGGCGCAAAGACAGTGAACGGTCCAGTCCCCTTCAGAATCTCCACCAAGCCTGCCGCTTGGACGGCGGCCACAAGAGTTTTGAACGCACCCGCGGCAACCGCCGTGTCAACAATGTCATTCATCGTCATTATCCTTGGAAAAAGATCTGAAACTAACCACCCCGCCGTGTGTTTGCACCCGCGGCAGAGCAACTTCAGAAGATCCGTAAACGGGCCAGCGGCTTAACTAAAAATCACAAAAAATCGCAATGATTTCCCCGATTGACATTGATCACCACCAAGCACTATCAACAATGTCATCGCGATCCAGTGTTGTTGAACAAGGCTCAGTCGCGATCCATAAAATGCTTTATGCGTCCGCCCTCAACAGAATTGAGACGCGGCCAAAAATTGGCGGAAGCGTCTATTCGTAATCCGCTCCCGACGTTGTGTGGCGGGGATTCCGGCGCGTGCCTTGCTTTTCGAGAACCGCAGGCCGTTCTCGGGGTCGACCTTGTTCCTCAGCCGGTGTCGCATCGACTGGCGCGTTCAATCGCGAAGATCAGTGAGGCGCCGTGAATCCGTCTGGCGGATGAGAATCGATCTTTATGGCAATGGTTCGACAGGCGGCTGACGCGACCACAAGGCCGTTCTGGTAATCGCCACGGTGCGCAGCAGAGCCGCAACGGGGAGCAGTAGCAGCAGTCCCGCCACAGCCAACGTCGCATAGCCCATGGCATCGAAATCGAATCGCCCGCGGCCGGAGAGGGTTTGCCACAGGGCATGAGTCATGAACAGGACATGCGCTAGCACTGCCCCTCGGAGCAGCAATGCGGAGTGTAAGGCGCGGAGTTGTTGCAGAAGAATAGAGAGGAGTGGCAGAGTTTGAATCGCGTGCAGGGCGGCACCGTGTGGATACTTGAGAACACCGGCAGGCCCCCACACCTCGGGCGGTCGGCCGTGTGCCAAGTTCACTTCTCCGAGGATCGTCGCGAGTAGACCGAGGCCACAGGATATCAACAGCAGCCACAGCCCGGCGTTAATCGCCATCACACGCGATTTCAACATCGGTGGGAGCCTGTTCGATCGCCAACAGAGCCAAGCGATACCCGCGGTCACGAGCAAAATCAGTCCGAACATGGTCGATTCAATCGTCGCGTCCAGAGCGGTCGCTCGATTGAAGTGCGAAGCAACACCCCTCCACTGTTGCAGCGTGATGAGGCCGACTTCCAGCAGCAGACCTACCGCAATCAGGCTGGCCATACTCCGATCGAGACTGCGTTGATCAAGCTGAGCGAGGACCCACGCGATCGACCATACGGTCACCCCCGCAGAGACTCCGAAAAGAGCGGGCTTCCGAGCTGATAACGGACCGTCCCAAGCCGATCCCGTGATCCATAATTCCATGAGATGAAACAGCCCGCTGAGAATCAATACTCCGCCAATCACCAGTGATGGCCGAAATTCAGACATCAAACGCCCCGTCATCCACGCCACAGCGATGGAGCGAACCATGCCGGCAGGCCGTGAGTTGTTGGACTTGGGCCCTGTTGCGAGCCTCGTCTGAGCAGCGATTTGGAAACGACCGTGTGGGCTCATCGGAGATCTCACCTCCGTGCTAAGACGTGACCCAGCCCACCGTCAATTCCGATCACTTGGCCGGTGATCCAATCGTTCTCAGAGTCGAGTAGCCAACTCACCAGGGAAGCGACTTTCTCCGGTTCGCCAAGGCGACCCAATGCGTGCAATTTCGCCGAAGCCGTTGCGCTAGCAGGATTGTCCCAGATCGGTCGAGTCAGTTCCGTACGAATCAGTCCCGGGCTGACGACGTTCACGCGGATGTTCTGTGGGGCGTAAGTTGCTGCTGCCGAACGGGCGAGACCGATCACTCCTGCTTTCGCGGCTGCAATCGCTTCATGATTTTGAATACCGATCTCCGCGGCCGCCGAGGCGAACAACACGATTGCTCCGCCACGTTCCCGAAGCATTTTGGATCCAACACGAACTGTGGCAAACGCCGTGAACAAATTCGTTTCAACAACTTGGCGGAAGTCCTCGTCAGTCGTGAGGTGCGCCGGTTTCAAAAGCAGCGAACCAATGCAGTTTACGAACGCGTGAAAACCACCTGACGACTCACCTGCCTCCCCGAGGGACTCTTCTAATTGCTGCGAACTGGACGGGTCAACCCTGGCAAAGGGTTGAGCGAGTTCCAGTGACAGCAGACGCAGTTTTTCAGCATTTCGACCGACCAGAAGAACGCTCTGCCCGTCTCGGACTAATCGTCTGGCCAGAGAGCTGCCGATTGTCCCTGTGGCCCCAAGAATCGCGATGGCACTCACGGTCTGATTCTCCCAACGAATTTAATTTAGTGTCGATGAATCATCGTTCATCTTGGAAGGGGTGCTGAAGGACGCCCAAACAACCACAGACGTCATCTCAATCTGTCGCGGCGTCACATGTGTTCCTGAACTCGCATGCCCACCACACAATACAGGGATTTTGGCATTAAAAAAGACGAAGTTGGGCACAAACGTGCCCAACTTGGAGCTGGAATCCTAACCAACTTCAGACTGACGGATGACGTTTTTGTAGAACGGCAAGGTCTACCTACGGTGAGCTCGGGCAACTCGATACGAAATCGTCTGAGATTTCTGAGGACAAACTTGAGCGATGTGTTCGGCTGTAGCCGGTGCCAGTTGCGCACCCTTGGCGGCTGCTGGGGTCGGCATCATCACACTGTCAATCACATGGATCACTCCGTTCGACGAATCGATGTCCGTCGCCACGAGTCCCGCACCGTTGATTGTCGCCGCCCCGTCCTTCATCATCGGGGTCAACATCCCTCCCTGAACCGTCTTCAATTCTTTACTCCGCAGTACCTCATCGGAAAAAACTCGGCCGGGGACCACATGGAACTTCAAGATCGCGATCAATTTTTCTTTGTTCTCTGACTGCAGTAAACTCTCCACTGTGCCTGCGGGCAGCTTGGCGAAGGCTTCATCCGTGGGCGCGAAAATTGTCAGTGGCTTGTCGCCTGACAACACGGAGACGAGTCCAGCAGCTTTTGCTGCGGCGAGTAAAGTTTTGAAGCTCCCGGCCTTCTCTGCGGTGGTCGGAATGTTGTCCGCGGAGGGGATGAGCACTTGGTCGATCACATGAATCGTACCGTTCGAGCAGGCGATGTCCGTCGCGGTGACCCGGGCTTGATCGACTTTCACCGTACCGCCATCGAGTTTGATGGCGACCCGCTGACCGTTCACCGTGGCAGCCGCAGACAACTTGACGACGTCTGACGCCATCACCTTTCCAGGGACGACGTGGTAGGTCAGGATCGCGATCAGCCGCGACTTGTTCTCCGGTTTCAGTAGAGTCGCAACAGTCCCGTCGGGCAACTTCGCGAATGCCTCATCCGAAGGGGCGAAGACCGTGAACGGCCCTTTGCTTTGCAAGGTCTCAACCAACCCTGCGGCATTCAACGCAGCAGCGAGGGTCTTGAACGAACCAGATTCCACCGCCGTGGTGACAATGTCTTTGGGTGCGGCCGCCTCTGAGTAACCCTGCGCCAACACAAGCACAGTTGCAAACGCCGTCCCATACATCAGTCGTGCAATCAACATGTTTCGCTCCTCCATACAACCCTATCCCCAACCTGAGCGACGAAGCAGTTCCAACAATTGCTTCAAATCGTTCAACAGATCTGGAACCGTGATGCGAAAAAAAAATTAACGCGGATTCAAAAAATGTGGCAATTTTCGGTGAACACCTGCCGAAGAGTACGCTGCGGATTCGCAAAGGTTTCGTGCTCACGACACTGAAGCGTAATCCGGTCGGGGGGCAACGAGGCGGCAACCGCCAGCAAAAGTTTGTCGTTCCAAAAAACGTTTAACAGGTCTGATTGTGACCTGAAGTCGGTCGGGTCAATCCCATCGCCCTCAAGCGATCACGCCGAAAACCTGCCGGGCCGTGGCTTCCATTGCCTGTTGTCAACGATGATTCGTCCTCACGTCGGTACGCTTCAAACGGGTTCTCGACGGTCCGGTGAGAGGTCGGGCAGAATCCTTCCGATTCCCCGTCAGCGAGGGAATCCTCTCTCGTCTCCCGGTGAAGCGTCCGACGCCAAATATAGGGTGTCTTGGGGGGATGGTTGCGGTTTCGGCTGATCACGCTCTGGGCCAGACTCGAATAAAACGTTCTCGATTGCCACGCGAGAAAAGCAGTCTCCGTTTCGTGGGTTCCGGTGATGACCTTGGGGAGCGGATGGGATTGGAATTCAAGGCACTTGTGCCTTGTTTCAAGGCATTTTCCTTTCTGTGCGTTCCAAGCCGGCAGAGTGATGATTCGCGTTGGAGTTTGCGTTTGACTGCCGATTGTCTCTCCTGAGACGGGTTGCGCGCCGGTCAAGTGAGTGAATGGCACGCAACCTGCTTTGTTACCTGAACAAAAGTAGGATCGCCTGGAGGACGACGTTGTGGAATTGATGGTGCTGCAACCGAAACCAATTGTTTTTGTGATCGGGTCAACAGCGCTGACGCGACAATGGGTCGGCATCTTGGGCGGGAATGGCGTGTCTTGCCGAGCCATTCTTTCGGTCAACGAGATTGAGTTAGAGGCATCGACTCCCGGACCCCTGTTTTTGATTGTCCGCTCGGACAGCGAGAGGGATGCGTTTCACGTCTGTCTGCGTTGGCTGACGGACGGAGGTGATCGGCCGCTTCTGCTTGCGGCCTCTGCCCCGGAGACGCTTTGTGTTCGGAAGCGGATTGTCTGGCCACAACTCGAAATCGTTGACATCAGTCAGTCGATTGAGTCGCTCATTTCGAGGTTGCAGCTGGCTTCGCTGAAAGATGTGGAAAATCGGCGACTCCGTCAATTCTGGAGTCAGATCTCGGAGAAGTTTCGGGGAATAACATCAAAAGAACGGGAAGTCTTGGACCGGCTGCTCAAAGGGTTGTCGAACAAGTCCATCGCCGAATGCTTATTGATCACCGAACGCGCCGTCGAAATGAGACGCGCGACGTTGATGCGGAAACTGCAGGTCGACTCCCACGCGGCACTGATTCAGCTTGCGACTCGTCATGAAGTCTTCATCACACACGGTCTGTTGCTACCGACCGAATGACTTCCGGGACTTGGCTTGAGCGGATTCACCGGTTGAGCACTGCCGTATTCGAATGAATTACGCCGCATCCCTCATTTTAAATCCAACACGCATTGGACGGTCTATGTTGGCTCGATCTCTGGTGAGCATAGCCCGCCCCAAATTCCAACGGTCGAGAATCACCGAGTTGGGAACGAGAGTGGGTGGTCCGGAAGGCGCAGACCGCCGGTGTGAAGACCACAGATCTCACCGCGTTGCTGATGTCTCTGTCGATGCCGCGCACCCGTGCGGAACACGAAAGAGGGAACACAATATTCGTGTTTTCCGTCAAATCACTCCACAAATGAGGCTGTCTGATCACCAAAATAAAATCAGCCATTTGAGGGGGCGATAAACGCGAATGTTGCAAGGGCCTGGGAATGTTGCGATGCTAAGAACGATCGGCTCTCTGGATCCGCACACGCCCCACACAATCCTGCCCTCGTTGTGTCACTCATGTTTCGCTTTTTGACAGCCAGTCTTTTTTTGTTGTTCTTCGGGCCGATGGGGAACCTTTTCGGCGGGGAGAACGTATCGTTTATCAACGATGTACAGCCGATTCTCACCCGGTTCGCCTGCAACTCGGGAGGCTGCCACGGGAAACTAGCCGGACAGAATGGATTTCGGCTTTCGTTGCGGGGGTATGCACCGGATGCGGATTTTGACTCCATCGTTAATGAGGCGCAGGGCCGACGCATCAACCGACTTGAAGCCGAACGCAGCCTGTTCCTCTTGAAACCAACCGGTCAGATCGCGCATGGCGGTGGCAAGTTGTTTGATTCACAAGATGCGGCCTACCAAATTTTGCATCGGTGGATTCTCGCAGGAAGCAGCGGCATTCGACCTGACGAGAAACAGCTGACGCAACTGTCCGCCTTCCCTCGGTCAATTCAGACAACGCCTGGTTTAAGGCATCGACTAAGCATCAACGCCACCTATTCGGATGAGTCTCATCGCGATGTCACATGGCTCACAAAATTTCATTCCAACGACAATTCGATGGCAACAATTAGTGCCGACGGAGAAGTCACGGCAAGGCGATACGGCGAAGTGGCTCTTGTGGCTGCATTTCAGGGACAGGTCGACACCGTCCTGCTGACCATCCCCTATCCGGCCGATGTCGATCCGTCGCTCTACGCTCAACGAGACAACATTGTTGACGAGCATGTGTTCGATAAACTGCGTTCATTGCACATTGAACCTTCGGGTTTGTGTGACGATGCAACTTATCTGCGTCGAGTCATGCTGGATCTTATTGGCACGTTGCCAACCGCTGCCGAAGCACGTGATTTTTTTCAGGACACGTCGGTAGGAAAACGACAACGACTGGTGGACCGACTGTTGTTACGCGCAGAATTCGTCGACCACTGGGCAGTAGAGTTTGGCGATCTGTTTCAAAACCGCCGCGAGCGTGGCGGCGATATCCGCGGCATCAAAGGGGTTCGCGCGTTCCATCAGTGGATTCGGCAGCAAGTCGCCATCAACCGACCGTGGGACCAAATCGTCCGCGATGTTCTCTTAGCCAATGGGTCGACCGACGACAATCCCGCCGTGGGCTATTTCGTGGTCACGGTCGGTGATCTTACGGCCACGGAGTCCGATGTCGGTGAATCTGTCGCCCAAGCCTTCTTGGGGACACGGATCGGCTGTGCCAAATGCCATAATCACCCCCTCGAAAAGTATACCCAAGACGACTACTACCGGTTTATCGCGTTCTTTTCCCGAGTGGCTTTGCAACGCCCCCCAAACTATCTGACCCCCACAAAGTTGGTCATCGGGTCAAAGCAAACAGTGACACTCAGCCAACGCATCGAAAGCCAACAGCAAGAGTTCGCCAAACTCCGCGAACAGACGGATGCAGATTCTGCCTCGAGAATCACCGAAAAAGAGAAACTCATTCAATCACTTCAGGACGAATTGACGGCGTTGCTCAGTCAGACAGCGCGTGTCATTCAGCCACGGACCCTGCAAACACTGTTTCCGCAAGCGTTGGATCGGCAACCGGTCGCTGTGGCGGTGGATTCCGATCCACGGCAACAGCTCGCCCAGTGGATTACTCACGCCGACAACCAGGCCTTCTCGGGAACGTTTGTGAATCGCGTTTGGAAACACTTCTTTTCTGTTGGGTTAGTCGAGATGGTCGATGATCTGCGCCCCACCAACCCCCCCAGTAATCCCGCCCTGTTGGAACGATTGTGTACGGAATTCGTCCAAGCCAAATTTGACATCCGGCAGATCATGCGGTTGATGGTCACATCGCGCGCCTACCAGCTTTCGTCCGAGACGACCCCCGCGAATAAGAATGAGACCCGCTTCTATTCGCATTACTATGTCAAGCGACAGCCGGCTGAAGTGTTGCTCGACAGCCTTTGTCAGGCCACAGGCGTGAGGGATTCCTACCCCGGTGAAATCCAGGGAATTCGGGCGATCCAATTGAGCGGACCGCACATCGACTCCTATTTCTTAATGACTTTTGGACGCTCTGATCGGTTCACCGCGTGTACCTGTGAGAAAACGACGCAGGTGACATTGCCGCAATTACTTCATTTGCAAAACAGCCCGAACATCCTGTCAAAGATGACCGCTCCGGAGGGTCGACTGATGCAATTACTGGGGAGCGGGCGCAGCGCTGAGCAGATCCTTGACGAACTGTATCTGAATACCTTGAGTCGCTTCCCCAATGATGCGGAGCGACAACAGCTCCTGAGTGGGCTTCAAGATGTCGATCGCACGGAGTCCGCAGTCGATTTGATGTGGGCAATACTAAACTCCAAAGAGTTTACATTCAATCATTAATGGCCTCTTGGTCAGTGGTGGCAGGCTGAGGTTTGGAAGGGACGCAAGATGTTCGATGTTGTCTTCGGGAACTCAACAGATTCCGGTGGGTCGAGGCCATCGCGGCGCAGTTTTCTGCGAGTCGGTGGACTCTCGACATTCGCTTTCGGATTACCTTCGCTGCTGCGGAGCCAGGCGCGCGCAGGAGACCAAGAAAGCCCTCCGGCCACGGCAAAATCGGTGGTGTTGATCTTTCTCGGGGGCGGCATGTCGCATCTCGATACGTTCGATCTCAAGCCTGAAGCGGCGGCTGAGATCCGCGGGAAATACAGTCCCATCGCCACCAATGTTGCCGGACTCGATATTGGCGAGCTGTTTCCAAAAATGGCCGAAACGATGGACAAAGTCTGTCTCGTACGCAGTCTCGCACATACCAATACGCACCATGAAACGGCTTCCAATTGGGTCTTGTCCGGTCGGTTCGGATCTCAATTTGGAGACTGGCCCGCCATGGGCTCTGTTGCCGCCCATGAGTTCGGACTGAACGGGCGAACTCCGCCGTACGTCTCCATTCCACTCAACCCCTTTTTTACTTTCGAACTGGGGAAAAGTGCCTATCTCGGCAGCCGCTTCGACTCGTTTAAGGCGGGGGATCCCAATGCCGCGGGCTATCGCGTCCGGGATTTAGCGCCCACCGAATCGCTGGGCGAAGTGCGTCTGCAACGGCGTCGCTCCTACCTTCAAGCGGTTGATCAGTTGACGCGACAAATTGACGGCAGCGACCAATTGGGAGCCTACGATCAGTATCAACAGAATGCCGCAGCGATGGTCTTGTCGGGGGAGGCACGAAAGGCGTTCGCGATCGAAGAAGAATCCGATGTCTTACGCAACCAATACGGTCGCAATACGTTTGGACAAAGTTGTTTACTCGCTCGTCGTCTGATCGAGGCTGGTGTCCGATTCACCACGATCCACTATGCCAATTGGGACCATCATGGTGCGGTGTTCGACCAACTCGACGTGAAATCCCTTGACTTCGATGCGGGGCTCTCCACATTACTTCACGATCTTGACCAACGGGGACTGCTGAAGGAGACGCTCGTTGTCTGTCTGAGTGAGTTTGGCCGAACACCGAAAATTAACGCGATTGTTGGACGGGATCACTGGTCTGCCGCGTGCTCGATCTTATTGGCCGGCGCCGATGTTCGGGGCGGGCAGGTTATTGGAGCGACCGACCGAAATGGGGCGTTTGTCACACAAAACTCGATTTCCCCTGAAGACGTTGGATACTCGATCCTGACCTCACTTGGAATCAATCCCCACAAGCAGCTCCGGACGCCTGACGGTCGACCGGTAGAAATCCTTGATAGCGGACGTCGCATTCGGGAGATCTTTGTATGAAACTCGCCTGGCCACTGAAAACAATTCTGCACCACAGCGTTCGGGGCATCCGCTGTCTTCTGCTCGGGATCATGACGGTCACAGCGCGGGCTGATGAACCACCACAAATCCTCCTGTGCGCTCCGGTAGCCGCCATTCCTGGCCAGACCGTCAAGATGATTGTCCGCGGATTTCAGCTGGAAAAAGCCACCGAAGCCACAAGCCCGGAAAAAGGTGTGAGTCTCAAACTGATCGGCCTGGGGCTGCCGGAATTATTGGGCCTCTTTGATGTCAAACGATTTGGTAATTCGCGAGTCGAATTGGAAGTGACGTTGCCTGCCGACTATCCACATCCGCAGCTTCCACTGAAGGTCCTTACATCCATCGGCACGGCAGAGTTCACGCTACCGGTTCTGCCAATCTTGGGGGGGCAATTGGAAATTGAACCGAATCCCGGCGTTTCACAATCCCAGCGTTTAACACTGCCAACATGGACACTCGGACTGATTGAGAAACCCTTGGATGTGGATGTCTATGCGTTACATGTGACCGCTGGAGAAGACATCTCGATTCATGTGGCAGCCGAAAAGTACGGAACACCGCTCGATGCCTTGCTCTCGATCTTCGACGAACAGGGCCAACTGATCATGACCAATGACGATTACCAAGGATCGCATGATGCGCATCTCGAGTTCCGAGCACAGGTAACCGGACGCGTGAATATTGTCGTCCAAGATGCCCAAAATACAGGCGGCGCGGCTCATGGCTATCAATTGTCAGTGCAACTCATCGTTCCACCACTGACGAGGGTGCCGGATCTGGCTCCGAGTCCCTAGCCTCGATGAGTGAGAATGATCTTCCGATTACTGACGAGGTCTCGAAGTGATCGCCGCGCAAGCCGAATTTTAGCGGGATTCACACGCATCGGCGACGGGACGGGGGATCGTGACTCGGTGGTGCGTGTGGGGTCGGCTGGTCCTGACGCGTGCCGCAACTCCTTTACGGTATCGGTTTCAGAGTGAAGCACTTGATGTTGCCGTCGCGGTCCTTGCAGTAGATCCGCCCGTTCGCAAGGGCCACGTGGGGCCAACAATAGGCCTGAAAAATTCGCACGCTGCGCGACAACTCATTGTATTTCTCGCCGGGCTCGACGAGCATCAGTTTGCCTCGGTCACTCCAGACGATCAGCTTTCCGTCGGCGGTCGCAATACACGATCCCGGCGATCCGAAGTTGCCACCGTCCCACTTTTTTTTACCGGTATTGAAATCTAAGCAGAACATCTTCCTGTCCCAGACCCAGAAGACTTCGTTGTTCAGGACCACCGGTGTGCACGCTCCGGAGGCATAAGGCGACTCCCACAGCTTTTTGGCGCCATTCAACCCGATTTCTACCTTGCAGATCGCCTCGCGATTGTACCCCGATGTCAGCAGGACACAGTTTTTGTGAACGGTGGGGGAGGCGACGTTGTTGGAATAGTTGGTCAACCAATCGTACTCGGCCACTGTGGTCCCCTGCTTCCCGTCGTCGAGTCGAATCACCAACAACTTTCGCAGAGTGAATGAGGCCACGCAGGGCACGCCCTCGACGTCGATAGGAGCCAGGCCGGCACAGTGACCGGCCGGCTCGGTGGAATCAGACACCCAGACCCGCCGTCCATCTCGTTTGTCAAATGCCATCAGATGCCCCTCCTTGGCACCGACAGCTACGATCAGCCAGTCCTTGTAAACCAGCGGTGCTGTCACGTAGCCATAGTCGCGAACGCCGCTGACCACGCCCTCGGCAAGCTGTGGAGACACATCCGGCCGCTGAGGCACATCATAAACGGCATACAGGTTCATCCCCCAAACACGCTGACCGTCCAAGGACGTATCCCAGCAGTGGAGATCACCATCGGCGCTGAGCGTATAAAGAAAACCTGTCGACGAGTCGAATTCAGGGGTTCCCGTCGGACCGGAGTAGGCCACTTCATCGCCGTGATGATAACGACCGTAACGAGGCCCGTTGTAGGACTGCTTCCAAATCACCGCACCCGTGTCGGCATGCAAACAGACCACAGTATCTTGGTCGTTTTTCCAGCCCAGAGTATACAACCGCCCGTTCACGATCACAGGCGAAGTACATCCCTCCCCCACTTCCGCGGCCCAGGCGGGTTCCTCCAGAGGCCAACTCCCCGAAATCCAGCCGGATGACTCCTCACTGTGCCCGTCTCGAGTTGGACCTCGCCAGCCGGGCCAGTCGCCGCCGGACGCTCTGCAAGACGTAAACTCGATGAGCAGAGCCGATCCCACCACGAAAAACGATAACGGCACCGCATAGCCACGAAGTCGATCACCCAAGAAAAAAAATAAGGCAGATCGCATTCCAATCCTCAATCTCATGTTCAGATCTCACGGGTGATAGATTCGCAATTCGCTCGGACACGTGTTCCAATAAATGGGACTCTGAGCGTCCTCGCAAGCTCGATGCGTCCGGTTTCTCGACCACTGACCGCCGTGGCCGACACCCTGCGACTCCTGCAAAAAGCTGCCGTGATCGGGCATTGAACGTTCTTCCGGTGTGGATGCAGCGGAGACCTGTAGAATCCACCGTGGTTCTTAAGTAGAAAGAATGGTCAGCTTAGATTCTGAAACGTCGATTGTCACGCATTGCCGACGATTTGAAATTCCTAGGCAGCACGGCTTAGCAGCCTGAACAACGGATCAGGGTCAGGCTGGGAAGTCGTCGCGTCCGTGACGACGGTCGCGGGTGGATTGCGACGGAACCGGAACAGAACGCTTCTGTTTGAAAGATCCGGCTATGGTCGAGGTGGACGATTCTGTTGCGACGGTCCCAAGACTCGCATTAAATAGGCCACGCTCAGCACTGCCGGAACCAGGACGCTCAGTGAAATTTTTGTCCTGGCCACCAAAACGGCAACGGCCAAACCGGCTCCGAGCGTACCGGCCGAAATGCGGCCGAGTTCGTGCTGACTTGTCATGGACGGAAGCGCGAGCCACAACGCGCACATCACGATTCCCACCTTCATGCACGCACCACGCCACGCGTCTTGGCTCCCCTCCAAACCCAATGCCCAAAGCAGGCCGGCCATCAGAAGCAACCCGCCTCCGATGGCCCCCACTAAAGCTCGATTAACGGTCACAGGTTTTGATTTCATGATCCGAATTATGCAGTCCGCGAGGATGAAATGGAACGGTGCTCGATCGAAATCGCGATCCTACGACTTCTCACTCGATCGGCAAAACGGGCCGGTTCAGGGTTTTCGGGGGGTTGCCCTGTCTGTACACTTTGTGCCATTCCGCGCAGGGACCGTGCGGTGAGTCGATCGTCCGTGCGGCCCAAAGGTCCTGAATGAATTTGCCTTCGGAAGGGATGCCTCATGGCCATCAAACCACTTCGCCTATTACACGCGGCCAATCTGCGATTAGATTGTCCTTTGGAGTTTGTCGCTCCGCTGCAAGACGGCATTCAAGAAATTGTGGAGACGGCGACGTTTGTTGCGTTTGATCGGCTTGTCAGTCTTGCGATCGAACGCGACGTCGATGCTCTGTTGATTACCGGCAACAGCTTCGATGGATCCGTGGCGAGTCTGTCCGCAGAGGTTTCGTTGCGGAACGGTTTTGAGCGTTTGCAGGAACGCAAGATTCCTGTTTTTGTGACACCGGGTCATCTCGACCCCGCGGCGGCGTGGGAAGAACTCCCCGTGATGCCGAACAATGTCACGGTCCTGATCCATCCGGACGAGCCTCCCATTGATCTGACAAATCGGGGTCGTTTACTGGTCACACTGCTTCCCCTGACGGCTGACACTTCGATTGACCCTCAGGAACTGGACGACTTGTTTGAGGCAAAAGCGATCAATCCCGCGGATCGTCCGTTTGTCGTGGGTCTGTTATTACCGCAACGCTCATCAGGACGTAGCATTTCGGCGGCACGATTCGCGGCATTGGACTGGTTGGCATGCTCCGCTGGCGACGCGACAGGTGCACTTCCATTGACCGACGGCGTGATCAACTCGCAAGACGGTCCGCAGGGGATGTCGTTCGAGGAATCGGGTCTGAGGGGCGCAACGTTGCTCGAGGTCGATGGGCGGCGTCGGGTGAAACACACGCTGGTTCCCTTGGCCGTCGTCCGTTGGGAAAGTCTCACGTTGACAATCGATGGGACGGGAAGTCGTGACGATCTCATGGAGCGGATGTTGGCCGCCGTCGAACGCTTATCGGATCTGCCTGGGGAATTAGTCCGCTTCATCGACTGGCATCTCGATCGAACTCACGGAAAAACAAACGGTTGGGAGGCAGGCCTGTCCGTCAGCGAACTGGCCTTAACGGTTTCCCAGTTGACCGATCGGCCATCCGGTTTGCGATACGTTCACCGCGTTCGAGCTCTGGATCAGGATCTGTCTCTGATCGAGTCTGGACAACGTGAACTATTGACGGAATATTTACTGGCCGTCGGCCGTCGTACACCGGTCGTGAGGTCGGCGATGACAAAATGGATGGCCGAGGGTCGGGTCGCAAATACACTCAAGACCGGTCGGTGGGAGGCGTGGTCAGAATCGGTTGATCCCGCGGCCGTTGCGGCACAGGCACAAAAACTCGGTTGGGACTGGTTCACGTCGATGAGTCGTCAATGACAGTCCGATTTTGAAATTAGCTTGGGGGAAACGATGCGGATTACCGGGATCGAGATTGATCGGTTCGGAGTCTGGCAAGACTTCAAACAGCCGCTGCATCGATCGGGGCTGACCGTCTTTTACGGCCCGAACGAGGCTGGCAAAACCACGCTCCTGCGTTTTATTCGTGGCGTTCTTTACGGATTTTCTGCCGGAGATTTCCTGAATCCCCCCAAAAACAAGCCGCGGCGAGAAGTCCAGTCTGGACTTCTTCGTGTGGAACATCGGGGCGGTGAGTACGAAATCCAACGGACGGCCTACGGCGACGACCCGGGCATTCTCTCTGTTGCAGGAATTCCCGCCGGTCAATCGACGGTGGCCTTCATGGAGGACCTGTTGTCGGCCACAGACGAAAAGTTGTTTGAATCGGTGTTTGCCGTCGGCTTACCCGAGCTTCAACAATTCGCGACGTTGACTGCCGATCAAGTGGCCGCACATCTATACGGCATGACTCTCGGCCCTCAGGGCCGATTGTTGATGGAACTTCCCGATCGCGTGGATCATCACTTGGAGCGATTGATCGGTTCCGCCAGTGACGGCTGTGTGATTCCTGAACTGCTTAAACGGCACGAAGAACTGACACGCCAAGCGGCAACGACCACGCGTCAACGGGATCGATACCGCGAATTGCTGGGGAAGAGGCGCGAGTTGGATGAGCGAATCGAAAAGCATCGGGTCCGGCAGAGTCAATCACAAGCGAATCTGCGGAGCCTGAGCTACTTCGAAAAGATTCATCCCCCGTGGAATCGATCGCGCGAGTGCCGCTTTGAATTGCAGCAACTGCCGGATTTCAGCGCTTTTCCCGCGGATGGTGTGCTGCGGTTGCAGCGGCTGGATCTGGATGTTGACACGGCCACGAAATCACGTGATGGCTTGCTCGACGACGTCTCACGGATCAGCCAAAAAATCGCCGGAATCCGAATCGATCCCGAAATTCGGCGATTTTCGGGCGCGGTCCAGATGCTGGCCGAACAACGCGTCATGACCAAGGATTTTGAGCCGCAGATATCCCACCTGGAACAGTTGGCCTGCGTCCAAGAAAGCGAACTAATCGAGCACCTTGCCAGTCTTGGACCCCACTGGTCGCTGACGCGTCTTGATGCCGTGAATGATTCTCCGGAAGCCAACGCCACCTTCGTCGAGGCGGCGCGGGAGTACCACTCGGTTTTGGCCAAGACTCAGCGGATGCAACGGCGTTATAAAAGGGCCAACGGGACCTGTCGCGATCGGGAACTGGTCCTCAAGACAGAACTGCAGGATCACGGAGTTTCCTCCGCAGAGCTGGAATCGTCTGTCGATGTCGCCGCCAAGCGACTTGACCAATTGACGGATCTCAGTCGCTGGCATTCTGAAGCCGGTGAATTGCATTACCGTACGACCACGATTGACCAGCAACTCGAACGACTTCAACTTCGTCAAGGATTGCCCGATTGGATCTATGGTGTCTTATCGTGGTTTACACTCGCTGGGGCGGCGTTGTTCGTCGCCGGTATCTATGCGGCCGTCACGACCGGTTGGATCGTCGGGCTGATTTTCATCGTCCTATCGCTGTTCGCCGCCGGCACCGCGTGGGCCTTCAAGTCGCATCACGAGGAAACGCTGCAACAACAGGTGATTGAGCTGCGCAGTCTTCGAATGGCCAACGAAACCGAACGCCGAAATCTGTTGGATCATGTTGCCGCATATGCAGAAACCTGCGGCATTCGGGAATGGATGGGCCGAGATTTCACTTTGTCAGAGCTGAACGATGGGGAACTTCTGGCGCTCGCCGCGCGCCGCGCTTCCGACTTGCGACGGGCGCAGGACGACTATCTTCGGATCCTACAAATCCGCCGACGATTGAGCGCCTCCCGCGCCCGCTTGCAAATTCAACAGCGAGATTTGGCTAACAGCCGTAAGAGTTGGTGTCAGACACTGGCGCATCTTGGATTGGACGAAACCGTCGAAGTCAACTTGGCGGTCGATCATTGGAAGAAGGTCATCGCGGCACGCAGTCGACGCAGTCGATACTTGACAACTCGAGACAAGTCTCAGGACATTCGGTTGGGGTATGAGCGATTTCGTAAGCAGGTGGAAGACTTAGGTCGACGGATGCAACGCCCGAAGGCAAATGAGGCGAGTCCATTCGATGTCGTCGATACGTGGGAACGTGAATTACGCGTTGCGCGCGAGGCGAGTTTCGAGCGAAAACGGCTGCGAAAACTGCATTCTCAAACGCGTCGCGAGGCCGGGGACTGGCAACGAAAACTCGCTGCCCTCGAAGAGAACCGAAATGCGATCTTGTCCTTGGCCGGTGTCTCACATCGTTCTCAACTGGACAAACGGCTGGAATTGATGGAACGTCGTCGGCAGGTCGAGATTTTGCTGCAACAATCCAGCCGCGAGTTGGAACATCTCGTCAAATCGGAACCCGATCTGGTCCTCGTCGAAGAAGAGCTGCTCCGCTTCAATCCCAACGACGTTGCGGGGATGGCTCGCCAATATACCCGCGAGCTCGGGGAGGTTGAAAATGCCTTGCAAAATGCCTTCGAGCAGCTGGGGACGATCAAGCAGGAACTCCGGTCACTCGAAGCCGATCGAAGCGGAACCCGTGTGCGTCGTGAAATGGCGGAGGTTGATACCGCACTGCGCGACGCGTGGCTGTCCTGGTTTGCGGCCTCTCTGGCCAGCGACGCATTGCAGGATGTGGCCACTCAGTTCGAGCAGGCCAATCAGCCGGAGATGCTGGCCGCTGCCATCCCGTTTTTACGTAAGCTGACGCTGGGCAAGTACCATCATCTCTGGACTCCACTAGGCAGAAAGCACTTGTACGTCGACGAAGAGGGGGGCGAATCACGACCTGCAGAACAGCTGAGCGGAGGAACCCGAGAACAGATGTTTTTGGCAATCCGCTTGGCCATGGTCAAGGCCTTTGCCAACAACAACGTCGAACTTCCGATGGTTTTGGACGATGTGACGGTCAATTTCGACGAGCAGCGGTCCGAAGCGGCCGTAGAGACGTTGATGGAGTTCACCCGCGAGGGACAACAGTTACTCGTCTTCACCAGCCATCTGCACTATGCCCAAATGTTCCAAAAGCGAAATATCGAACCTGTCTTTCTACCCTTAAGAACACCCGGATCGTCGGCAGAATCAACGGAAGAACGCCGTGCGGGCTGACTTGAATGCGACCGGAAGTTTACAGACAATCGGCTGTATCCGAGTCTCTTGGAACATGCCTTAGGTTTGCGCATCACTTGAGCATGGTTGCTTCCTCGGGCATCTGTCCGTTCGGAGATGGAAAGAGCCTTTAATTCCCTCTTCCAGAAATTCTCGAAGGGACCTCCGTGGCGTGGAAATCGTTTTTCAGAGCCCGTCAGATCCAGGATCGCGTCCGTCGATTGTCGTCGGCTTGACTGCAGTAAATTGCAGGAACTGGTTTGCTGTTGTAAGATTCGCCTGTGCCCTCTCGTGAGAGGTTAACACTGCCGGCCTGTTGTGCGGTTGGGTCTTTTCGGATTACAACGCCCCCTGCCAAACAATGTCCCACTGATGAGACTCAAGGAACCCTGCGTGGTGGCCGATTGCCTCCGTCGCTCGAGACATGAAAGATCAAATGAGCAAGCCCCGTTTAATTTGCAGTTGGATCGTTCCGGCGTTGATGTTCGGGGTCAGCCTCCCCACCAATTTCGCAGAGGATGCTGCGAAAAAAGAAGAGTCACCCGCGAATCTGTCTGCCGGGCAGGAAGTGCTCACGTCCCCAGAAACAACGGCCGAGCGTCCGATAAAGGTCGCGGTTATTCATCTCGAAAATCCCTCCGGCGTCTGTGTTCATCCCGGAACGGAGCACGTGTTTATTACCTCTCAACAGGGCATTTTTCGTTACGTCCCTGCGACCAAAAAAATCTACCTCGAAGTTCATGGCTACCCCACCGACGTCTATGGCAAGGGACCGAAGTACAACATCGGTCCCTTGGGTTGTACGATTTGGGGAACAAATCGTTTGATCGTTCCTGATGGCAGTCGCCCGGACGGTGAAGAACTTGTTCGGATCTTCAAGATCGAGGATGACGTTCCCGGAACACCGCGGATAGAAACCGCAGAAAATGCTGCGGAGTTCACCCTAGGACCGATCAAGGGGACCTCGGCGGAGAACAAGGGTGAGGGTAATTTCTACCAAGCCGTTGTCTGGAACGACGCCGTCTACGTCACGTCGAATGGCGACGATACCAAGGGATGGATCGTCGCTTCACAAATCGTGGATGGCAAGCCGGGTGAGTTGATTCCAGTCATCGCTACCAAAGAGGCGACTCAGGTTGACGCTCCAGTGGCGATGACTGTTAGTCCAGACAACTCAGAGTTGGTTGTCGGCCAGATGGGCGAGGTCAACGTCCCCGGTGATTCCCTGCTCACCAAATACGACAAGTCCGGAAAACTGATCAAGAGCTATAAGACCGGGTTGCACGACATCACGGGCCTCGCCTACAGCCCAAACGGCAAACTCTACGCCACTGATTTTGCTTGGGCAGAAGAAATTAAGTCAGAGGGTGGTCTGTTTGAACTGATCCTCGAAGGGGACGAAGTCAAGCCAAAGAAAATCCTCGGTCTTGATCGGCCCACGTCGCTTGCCTTCGACAAACAAGGGGCTCTGTACATCACGGTGTTCAATACCGGAAGAACGACGGATGGCAATGACAAACCGACGGGCGGTTTGATTCGACTCGATCCCGGTCTGTAATTTTTCGGCCAAGTCAACCGAATCGTTGCTCTTTTTTCGGAAGTCTTCGCAGCCCATTTTGCAAGCGGTTTTTTTGTAACATCCAAGACACAGAGCTGGAAAACGTCTCTCTGCGGATCAGGTTCGGTTTGAGTCACGCAGCCCACCCGTCCACACGGAGAACCTAATCTGGATCTTCCTCTGAGCACTGGAGCAGGATTTTGTTGTGGTAATCTGTGACGCGTTCCGGTTGTTCTTCTGGGGTGATCAGGGTTGCTCAGATAACGCGGTCAGAGAGCCGGTCGCCCCCTGATCTCGGACATTGACGTATGTCGATTCTCGATGCTCTTGGTGTTTGAAATAGCAGTGACAAAGGGCCGCGCGATAAGATCGTTCATACGGGGTCTGCCTGAGCGTCCCGAGTGACGAGGAACCACCGTTTGCGGCCGAAGCGGTGACAGCACCGCTCGAACCACTCACCAGCGATGTTCTCGCGGTCGCCGATTCCTCTGGCCGGTTCGTGGGACGGTCGGCCGTCGTGGCACTCCCACAGCGGCCGGCTCCGCAGTTTGGGCAGTCGCATCGGGAATGAATCTGTTGAACCTCGGCGAAGGTTTGGCTTGACAACGACCTAGGCATTGTTTTTCTTGGCGTCTTCAGTCTGTTAGAGAGTCTCTCTTCATCTTTTCATTCCTGCCCACCATCTTCAGGAACTTCGCAAAATTGACCCCTGTCATCCGCTTCTTTTCTACGAAGTTCCTCTGCGGAGGGGCGTGGAGATTCCGTGCGTTGATCAGGAGCGTGGCCCGTTTTGCGGGATGGCGATCGGCGACAAATTCCAAGTCATTCGTCTTCTCCACGATGGCGTTTTTGATGTTTGCCCTAACTCGATAGTCTCGGTTTTGCTCCCCCTTTCAAGGTCACTAGAGCGCAGTCAGATACTGCTCGACTTCCCACGCCGAGACTTGCTTGTGGTAGCTTTGCCATTCGCGGGATTTCAGTTCGATGAAGTCGTCGGCGATGACTCCTAACGCCGATTTCACCACGGCGTCGTTGCGGAGTTCTTCGACGGCTTCGCTCAGCGATTGTGGGAGCAGCTTGATGCCGGAGTCGCGGATCTCGGCGAGCGAGCGTTGATACAGGTTACCGAGGTTCGGTTCGCCTGGATCCAGTTTGTTTTCGATGCCGTCCAAGCCAGCAGCGAGGAATGCGGCTAAGGCCAAGTACGGATTGCAGCCGGCCGAGACGGTGCGGTCTTCGCAGTGGCCGGGGCCGGCGACTCGGATCATTTGCGTGCGGTTGTTGTCACCGTAGCTGGCGAATGCCGGAGTCCAGTTGAAGCCCGATCGGCTGGACATCAATCCGGCGCCGACTTGCAATCGCTTGTAGCAGTTGACCGTCGGACTGGTCACCGCACAGATCGCGCGCGCGTGGTGGATGACACCGCCGAGGAAGTGATAGGCCAGCTTTGACAAGCCGAGGCCGCGCGGGTCGGCCTGATCGAGGCACACATTTTTTCCAGACTCCGCATCGGACAGATGAAAATG
>Ga0315284_10002679_pt1 | contig 25430 bp, 26 predicted proteins | sample YL17G09_16_MG_FD_203696 | JGI IMG/M metagenome (GOLD analysis project Ga0315284, IMG submission 203696) | Sediment microbial communities from Yellowstone Lake, YNP, Wyoming, USA - YL17G09_16 | ecosystem: Environmental > Aquatic > Freshwater > Lake > Sediment | place: USA: Wyoming | collected...
AGAGCGCTGCTGCCCGGGCCAAAGAAACAGGAGAACCTCAATCGCTGTATAATTTAAAACCGGGGCAGAGAAGAACGATTCATCTTTATTTAGCGAATGACAAAGAAATTGAGACAGAGTCCCAAGGCGAGGGAAATGAAAGATATCTGCTTGTTAAACCTAAAAAGGATTGAAAGGTTTATCTTTTACCTTCTGATTTTGCTGCTGCCAACACAACTTGCGTATCATTTTTGGCCGGAGTATGCCTTTATTTTTGGAATTAGGGTTGATTATCTGGCTCCCGCAGTTTATTTAACTGATTTACTTATTATTTTTTTAATCGCCGTTTCCCGTACCAAAATTAAAAAGATATATCTTCTAACATTCTTTCTTTTTTCTCTTATTAATATTTATTTTTCTATTTCTCCTTGGGTTAGCTTTTGGAAATGGCTAAAGATTTTGGAGTTTGTGTTTTTTGCCAAATATATTTCTGACAACAAAAGTTTGGTTAAAACAAAAGTGTTTGTGAAGATTTTTTCTGTTTCGCTGATAGCCGTTTCGATTATTGGAATTAGCCAATTTTTATTGGGCAGAACTTTTGGTTGGCCGTTAAATTTATTAGGGGAAAGAACTTTTTCAATTTCCACGCCTGGCATTGCCCTAGAAAACGTTTTTGGCAGGGATTATCTAAGGGCTTATTCCATTTTTTCTCATCCCAACTCCCTTGCCGGATATCTTTTTGTTTCAATACTGTTTCTTTTGTCAATACCGGTTTTTAAAAAGATTAAATTGTTTTGGTTTACAATTTTACTTTCGGTAACATCATTTCTTTTAACTTTCTCCTTCTCTGCTTTTGTTGCAACAGGAATTGGAATTCCAGTGGCACTAATTAAGTTTAACCCCGATTCTTTGGAAATTAGAGAAAGACTGGAACTGGTTAATACTTCAAAGGAGATTATTACTAAAAACTTTTTGACGGGAACAGGGCTTAACACTTTTGTCTATGCAAGTAAAAACATGCAGCCGGTTCATAACATCTTTCTTCTGGTACTATCCGAAACCGGGATTGTCGGATTAGGAATTGTTTTACTCTTATTTTATAAGCTTTTTAAAAATGCTCCACTGATTGCTTGGGTTATTTTGGTAACAGGATTTTTTGATCACTATTGGCTGACTCTTCAACAAAACATGCTTCTTTTGGCATTCGTTTTTGCTACACTGGAAAGTAAACATGGATAAAAATTCCGTATCGATTTTTTCTGATGGGGGAGCCAGGGGGAATCCGGGACTTGCCGCTTGCGCGTTTGTAGTTTTTGACAACAGCAAGGTTTTGCATAAAGAATCAAAATATTTGGGTAGTACAACAAACAATGTTGCCGAATATCAAGGAGTTTTGCTTGCCCTAAACTGGCTTGCCGACTCCGGTATCCAGCATCAAGTATCCAGCGTCCGGTTTTACCTGGATTCTGAATTAATCGCCAAGCAGCTTAATGGGCTATATAAAGTTAAAGACAGTGAATTGAAAAATCTTTTATTGCTGATAAAAAGTTTGCAGGAAAAAATAAAGGTCAAAATATTCTTTCATCACATCTCAAGATCTAAAAATAAACTGGCGGATTTCTTGGTAAATCAAGAGTTGGATAAAGACAGGACGGCGTAAATGAATATCATGAAAGTTTCACGTCCGGCGAAATAGAACTTTTAAAGTTTCCCCAAATGTTGTAATTTTAGAACTGCGGAGAAAGGGGATATGACATGAATGATTAAACCACTTGTTGCTGTTTTCTCTGATCTAAACTCACTAGGTTTATGCTTGGTTGAGACGCTTCTTTCAAAAAATTGTCAGGTAGTTGTCTATACGACAGAAAAAAACCTGTGGCTTGATAGAACGAAGCATATTGTCAACAAAAATAATTTTGAAATAGCCGATGAGAAAAATTTTGTGAGAGACATAGGGATTTCCTACGCTGTTTTTTGCTATGGCTTTATCAATAAAAGCAGTGCCTTTAAGAAATTTAAGTCAACATACTCGCTTCAGATTTTCAGAAACGTTAAATCCCTGGCCATTTTCCCGGCAGAAGTATTTGAAAGTAGGGAGAATGCTTCCTTGCCCTTAAATAGTAATCTGGCCATTATTTATACAGGTGACTTGTTAAGCCCAAGAATTGATATTAGAAGCAATCTTTCAATAAATCGGATTATTGGGGAGATTGTAGGCGAGAGAACGATGACTATTGGTGTGGGAGAAATTTTTTATCCGATTTTCGCAAGTGATGCAGCCAAGCAAATCTCAAAATGGGTTTTTTCGTTTGGGCCTTATGGAAAAGAAACATTTCTTTTGGGAGATCAGGTTTCGGGGGCAGTGCTTTGGCAGGAGGTGGGGAAGCTGCTGCCGGGTGTAAATCTTTACTATGACAAAAAACCAGAAGTTCGCGTTTTGCCAAAAGGATATAGCCGAGAGATTTTGCCTACACATCTAAGTTTTTGTTTGAAAGAAACCCTGAAAGGACCACCACAGCATTTAGAAACAACAACTTCTCTGATTTCCATGCCCGCCAAGATTCCCTCCGGGCATTTGAAAATAATTTTATTTTCAATAACAATTTTTTTATTCTTTCCATTTATTTGCCTACTGATAAGTGCGGGTTTACTGTTTGCTTCATATAAAACAAAGACCCCGGTCCCTCTTGCCAAAATAATTGCCTCAATGGGCAAGACGGAAAGCGCGATTTTTAAAGGTATCCCCGTAGTGGGGGCTCCATACAAAGAAAGTTATTTTGTGCTGGGAGTTCTGGAGAAAGCTTCGGATTTAAGTATCAACGCGATGTCCATAATTGAGGATTCGGGAGAGCTTTTGACTAAGGTTCTGGGAGACGAGATATACGATTCGGGGAACCTGACAAAAGATTTGGAAGTAAACCTTGAATATATACAAAGGACAATCTCATTCGTTCAAACGGAGACTGTAAGCTCGGCGTCGCAAGGAGTAATAACTGCCAATTTTCTCCAGACAAAAGTTGACCTTGAAAGACTGAAAAGGCTCTCTTCCCAGGGTGTAAAAATTGTTGCCAGTCTTTCTCGACTCTTGGGGAAGGAGGGGAGGAAAACCTATCTTGTCCTTTTTCAAAATAATATGGAGATTCGGCCTACGGGTGGTTTTATTGGCTCATTTGGACTTGTAACTTTTGAAGGTGGAAGAATGACGGATTTTTCAGTTTCTGATGTTTATTCCGCGGACGGGCAATTGAGGGGACATATAGAGCCGCCCAAACCCATAAAAGATTATTTGGGGGAAGCAAACTGGTACTTGCGTGATTCGAATTGGGATCCTGATTTTCCCACATCGGCAAGACGCGTGGAATGGTTTTTGGATAAAGAGATAGACAGGCAGGTTGAGGGCGTGGTTGCTGTTGATCTTGATCCTGTCAAAGGAATCCTTAAATATACAGGGCCAGTTTACCTACCGGATTACAATATGGATATAACAAGCGAAAATATATATGAAAAAACTCAAAGCGAGGTGCAAGAAAATTTCTTTCCAGGTACCCATAAAAAAGCTAGTTTCTTAACCGCGCTTTCTAGGAATTTGATTACAAATTTTGTAAATTTAGATTCTTCTCAAAAAATCGGTATTTTGAGGACTTTTATTGACGCTCTTGAGAAAAGGCACATTCAGGTTTTTTTGCATGACGAGGCTGTTCAGGGTGCGGTCTCCTTGTTGGGCTGGAGCGGCGAAGTTTCAATGAGGAATTGCGGGGAGAATTGTTACTCTGATATGGTTGGGCTTATTGAGGCCAACGTCGGGGTTAATAAGGCTAACTATTTTATTACAAGGGACCAAAAACTGGTTGTGGATGTAGATGGGGACAGGATTACACGAGAGCTGACAATCAATTTTAGAAATTCAGCCAATCCTGGTTTGGGTTTGCCCGCGCAGTATAAATCATATGTAAGGGTTCTTGTGCCGCAAGACTCGGAGGTAGAAGGAGATTTTGAAATCTCCGAAGGGAAGGGGATAAAAGAGATTGGATTTTTCATTGAGGTTACGGCTGGTCAGGAGAGCCAGGTCAAAGTTTCCTGGAGCTCGAAAGTGGGGAATAAAGAAAATTACGGACTTTATATAAGGAAGCAGGCCGGAACACCGGAAGAGGATCAAATATCTGTTGTCATTAACGGTGATTTAATATACAATTCAAACCTGACTAAAGATATATGGCTACAAAAACACTAAAAGCCCAGGCGAGAAAGATTACAGGCCGAAAAGTAAAAAATCTTCGCAAAGAGGGGGTTTTACCGGGTAATGTTTATGGCAAAAAAGTAAAATCCGTCTCGGTGCAAGTTGGATTGAAGGATTTTGAGAATGTCTACAAAGAAGTTGGAGAAACAGGACTTGTCGAGCTTGAACTGGGGAAAGAGAAAAGGCCGGTTCTGATACACAACCTTCAGCTTAATCCCGTTACAGATGCCCCTGTCCATGTTGACTTTCTTCAGGTCGATCTTAAAGAGAAAGTTTCTGCAGAGGTCCCGGTTGAACTAACCGGTGAATCTCCGGCTGAAAAACAAGCGTTGGGAACCGTTGTTTTAATGCTTAATGAGATTGAGGTTGAGGCGCTTCCTTCAGATCTACCCGAAAAATTCGAAATAGATAGGGGGACCTTAACTGAGGTTGACCAGGTGGTTAAAGTTTCTGATCTTAAAGTCGACAGAAGCAAGGTTGAGATTAAGATGGGGGAGGAAGAAATTGTTGTTAAAGTTGAGCCTCCTCAAAAAGTTGAGGAAGTAGCACCTCCCGCTCCGGAAGCCCCCGTTGAGGGTGAAGCTGTTGCCCCCGCCGAAGGGAAAGCCGAAGGTCCTGAGCCCGTCGAAGGGGAAACCCCTAAGGCTCCTGAAGGTAATTCGGGTCAATCCCAGTAACTTTGTCCCATCTTCTCAGTTCTATCCAGCCCGGAATATAATCGGGATTTTTTGAGAGAAAATCAGTCCAAAACTCCTCTTGATTGTCATCTTCAACTTCTGTCCCCAAAACCTTAGGAGTAGAAAAATAATTATTGAGATTCGCCGAGGTTAGGACAAGAAGAAATATAGCTAAGACATAGAAGAAGATTTCTAAAAATATTCCATTTAACTTTCTGGCAGACATGTAGTACTATGAATTATGGACCCAAATAATCAACAACCGCAAGTACCTGTCCAGATGCCGCCGATTGTGCAGACTCCGCCACCCGTGCAAACTACCCCGCCTGTCCAGGCCTCGTCTCCAACTATTCCTCCCGAGATCAAGAAAAGTTCGCCGCTTTTGATAATAGCGATTGTTTTAGTTGTTGTTGCCCTGATTTCTGTTGCAGCTTACCTTATTGGCACAAAATTCTTGAGCCGAAAGGCAGTTCCAACTCCTACGCCCGTGATTACTTTGGCTCCTACTGCCACCCCCGATCCCACTGCCGACTGGAAGATATATAAAAATTCCCTTGAGAATTTTAGCTTTAAATATCCATTAACTTGGACAATAGACACAAAAGAAGAAATGGGTGATGAAAGGAAAGAAAATATTAAAGTTTTGTTAACAAAAGATCAAGCCAAAATTATGATATATGCGAATATGGTTGGAATTGGAGGACAAGGCCAAAATTACGAAGGAAAACCATTTGTTTTAGATGGGAATAACTTATTTCTCTTCAGAAAACTAAACACTTACGACAGTACCCAAACCGTAGGTATAACCGATTCTTTAACAGAGTCGCTTGGTGTTTTTAGAGTTGGTGGCAAAACATATTCAATAACTTTTTCATACCCAATAAACTATTCTCAAACAGAGGCAGGTAGCATCGAGAAAGAATTCAATCAAATCCTCTCCACTTTCGAATTTTTGGAGGTAAGTACTACGCCTTCGGCCACGCCGATGTAATCAGAAGATCGTTTTTATCCCGAGTGAAGCCGAGGGACCATATTTTTTCGGTAATGAAAGGCATGAAGGGGTGGAGAAGTTTTAGGAACGTCTCAAGTCCCCATCGCAAATCTTTTGCATTTATTTTCCCTTTCTTGGCATCTTCGATACATTCGTCGCAGAACCAGTGCCAAAATCCGGAGTAGAGGACCTCAGCTGCTTGGCTTAACCGATACCTATCTAGATGTTTTGTTGTCTCATGGACAATATCCTTCATTTTTACCTTGAAAGATGGATTTTTCTTTGCCTTGTCCTCAAATTGCAAAACGAATCGTGAAGCGTTCCAAATTTTATTTGAGAACTTCCTTTGGGCATTAATATTTTCTTCGGATAGTGAATTGTCGTTTTCGACCAAAACTCCCCAGACAAGGGCTAGTCTTAGGGCATCAGCACCATATTTGTCAGCCATCTCGATCGGTTCTATTACATTTCCTTTGGACTTGCTGATCTTTACGCCGTTTTTATCTCTGACTAAGCCGTGCAGAAGCACGTCTGTAAAAGGAACGTTACCTGTTTGGTAAAGCCCGAGCATGATCATTCTTATAACCCAGAACGGCAGAATATCGTAGGAAGGGTCCATAACTGTTGTGGGGTAAAATAGTTCAAAGTCCCCCGGCTTTGTAGTTTGAAGAGTAGCGAATGGCCATTGGCCGGAAGAAAACCACGTATCAAAAGTGTCATTATCCTGTTTCAATTTGTCATGTCCACATTTTGGGCATTCGACAGGCTCAGCCCCGTCAGAGACGGTCCACTCAAGACACTTGTCGCATCGCCAGGCAGGGATTCTAATGCCCCATACAATTTGCCTGCTTATATTCCAATCCTTTAGGTTTTTAAGCCAATGGATTGCAATTTTCTCATATCTTTTGGCTACGAATTTTACTTTCTTATTTTTTATTGATTCTAAAGCCTTTTTGGCAAGAGGCTCTACTTTTATGTACCACTGCTTTGATACCATCGGCTCTAAAGTTCCGTGGTCACGATAACAAGTTCCGACCACGTGATGAATTTTATCGATCTTCTTAATTTTCCCGGCTTTTTGAAGATCTTTTACTACTTCCTCTCTTGCTGCTTCTGCTTTCATACCGACATATTTTTCGGGAGTGCCCGTCATTCTCCCTTTTTCATCTATTACGGAAATAAGCGATAATTTATGGGCAAGGCCTATCTCAAAATCGGTCGGATCATGGGCAGGTGTAATTTTTAATGCTCCTGTCCCGAAATCTTTATCTACCAAATTATCACTTATTACCGGAACCTTGCGGTTAATGAGCGGAATTAAAGCGGAGTTTCCTACTAGATTTTGGTATTTATTGTCCTTGGGGTTAACGGCAACGGCAACATCGGCAAAAATAGTTTCCGGACGGGTAGTTGCAATTGTGAGGGTTCCGTAGTCAAGGTAGTAAAGATTATCATCCCGCTCAACATAATCAACCTCGAGCTGGGAATAAGCGGTGCCACATCTTGGACAATAATTGACTATTCGCTCGCCCCTATAAACTAAGCCGTCATAGTAGAGCTTTTTAAATGTTTTGTAGACTATTTTGATAATATCGGGGTCTAGTGTAAATTTATTTCGTGTCCAGTCGCAGGATGCCCCGAGTCTTCTTAATTGATTCTCCATGGTTTTTTTGTTGTTTTGTACATCATCCCAAATCATTTTGTAGAGAGTGTCGCGATCATAATCAAAGCGACTTTTGCCTTTTTCCTTTAGTTTTTTTTCAAAAATAAACTGCGTTTCTATTCCTGCATGGTCTGCCCCTGGAAGCCAAAGAGTGGATTCCCCCTTCATTCTGTGATATCTAATTAGAATATCCTGTGTCGATACTTCTCTAGCATGGCCTATATGGAGTGGGTCGCTGGCATTGGGCGGGGGCATGATAATACAGAAAGGAGATTTAAGGCTTGAGTTAGAGGTTTGAGGAGAAAAGGCGCCAGAATCCTCCCAAAGTTTATAAATATCCGCCTCATGTTTTTTGTGGTCGTATTGCGACTCCATGCCTAGTATTGTAGCATCCATATTTGCATTTTGCAGGAGGCGAGAGTAAACTCGGCGTATGAAAGAGGTTGGACAACCAAGACCAAATGGGGCAGCTGCTGTATTTTGCACTGTACGAGAATGTGAGCTTAATAAACGACCTATTTATTGGCGTTCACCCAATCAAAAATCGAGAGATATTGCGTTAGCCCATGAGCACAGTGGACATGAATCTGTTGTTCTTTATGTGGGTGATAGCCTTTCCCTTCATAAGGATCCTCCAACTGATGATGAGGTGAAGAAAGTACGCGAACTTACTGGTATAGATTGGTTATAGTCTAAGTCTTGGATTTCTGTCGATTTTATCTGGATCTATAAATTCTCCTCTTTGGGCTTTGAAGTAAGCGGCAATTCCTATCATGGCAGCGTTATCTCCATAGAGACGGTTTGAATAGGGGAATAGAGCCTTAATCCCAAATTCCTTAGATAGTTTTCTTAATCTTTTTCTAACCTCAACATTTGCGGCGACCCCGCCTCCGATTAAGAAATCTGTCGGTTTGAAATCTAAGTTTTTAATGATATGGGAAATGACTCTTATGAGATGTTTGAATGCAGTATCTTGAAATGTTGCTGCGAGATTTTGAATTTTTTCTTTTGTAAGAGGTTTTTGGTTTTCGGCCAATCTATACATTGCCGTTTTAAGACCCGAATAAGTAAATATTTTCCTTTTTTCCTGACCAAGAATTGGAATAGGTAAGGTGTAGGCTTTTGGATCACCAAGACGAGCGAACTTCTCTAAAATGGCTCCTCCCGGGTAGCCTAATCCCAGCATTCTTGCTCCTTTATCAAGTGCTTCTCCCAGAGCATCGTCAACTGTTTGGGCAAGAATTTCGTACCTTCCAATTTTCTCTATTAAGACAAAAATAGTATTTCCTCCGGAGACGCATAATCCATAGGCGGGGAAGCTGGAATCAAGAATCTGGAATCTGGAATTGGCAAGGGGACTGAGAAGATGTGCTTCGACATGATTAACAGCTATAAGCTTTTTTTTATATTTTTTTGCCAGCTCTCTTGCTTTATCTACTCCCACACCAAGCGCTATTGATAACCCGGGCCCAACGGTGACAGCTACGCAGTCACAATTTTCAATTTTCAATTTGCAATTTGCAAGTGCTTTTTGAACAACAAAATCTATTCGCTCCTTGTGCATGCGCTGGGCTAGAGAAGGGACTATTCCGCCCCATTTTGCGTGTAGACTTGCTTGGCTCCAAACAACATTCGAAAGGACTTTTGTTCCTTCGGTCACTGCCGCTGCTGTTTCGTCACAAGATGTGTCGATTGATAGAATTTTCATATTGTTCCCCAGGAAATCAACCTTTCCGTTTCTTTCTTCCCATACTTAATTTTTACCCAGACAATAACAGCCTGATCGCGGTATTTCTTGATAATGTCTGTGACTTTTTCTGCCCACTCAATAGCAATAACCATATTTTTATCCTCGAGCATTTTAATAAAGCCTAGTTCGACAAGCTCACTACCTGACGACAATTTCCAAGCGTCGAAATGGGAAAGATGAGTATATTCTAAAACTAAACTGAAAGTGGGGGATACCACTTCCTCTTTAATCCCCATGGCGCGGGCGAGGCCTTTTGTGAATTGAGTTTTGCCGGTACCCATTTCTCCTTCGAGCGCAAAGATAATGGGGCGTTTTCCCAGATATTTCTCGTACTTTTGCAGAAGTTCTTTGCCAAGATTTTGGGTTGCCTCCTCACTTCTGGATAAAATCTCATTTTTATCCTTTAATTTTATTTGCCCCTGTCTTAATATGGCCGGGTCGTCTAAAGTTGTGTCAATAACAGTCGACGCTTCTTTCCAAGGCACCTCACCGGAGTCAACGACGAGATCTATATTTGCCAATTGTTTTTTAGAAAGATTCTCAAAAAGACTTTCCAGACTAAAAGGTCTGGGCTGATAGCTAGAATTTGCCGAAGATGTCGTAACAGGCTTTCCGAGTTTACGGATAATATCCATTGTAAGTTTGTGGTTTGTGACAAGAAGCCCCAGAGTCCCTAACTCCGATTCAATACCTGGTGCAACTTTGTGTTTTCCTTTGCAGACAAGAGTTACAGGGCCCGGATAAAGACTTTTATACAAATTAATGGCAGTATCGTTCATTTCAGCATACTTTTTAGCCATTACCAGATCCGTAGTTCCAATGGAGAAAGGTTTGCCAAAGGGTCTGTTTTTATATTTGATAAGTTTTTTTACCGCTTTTGGGTTGGTGGCATCAACTCCTGCGTTGTAACAAACCGCAGACAGAAAAATGGCAAGACCACCCTTATGTAAAATAGAGGCTATTTCTTCTGCCGAGTTTTTATGCTCTTTAATTATTCTCATTGAAGGACGCCGTTATATAGGACCGGTACCGCGCAGGTAAACCGCTTGCCAGGGGCGGTAGTTGCTGATAAAAGTCTTTTTGTAAATCGTTTCTCCTCCTCTTTGAACTAAATAATTAAAAGTAACTTTTGCTCCGTTGGCTCTGTGCTCGGTTTGCTTTGTGGTTCCGGCGGGTAAGGTTGGGTCGTCGATATATAAATCTTCTCCGGGTTTAACCACGTCGGCAGTAATTGGTTTTGATGTTGTTGCCACTCTTCCGTCGCTTGTTCCGTAAAGCTCAAAAACCAGAGAATAGTTTTTGGTGTCTGCTTTTGCCTGAATAAGAATATGGGCGGGAGTATCGTTTTTGATTTTTAGATCGGGTGATGGACCATAAACCGTTGCATCAAGCCCTGGGGGAGAATCCTGTTCATAGTATCCGACTCTATAGGCATGCGCTTGTCTTTCTGAAATCGGTAGGCCCGCGTTAAGAACTGCTCTGAAAAAGGTAGTTGAAACCTGGCAAACTCCTCCGCCGTCTCCTAGGATGGTCTTGCCTTCTCTTATGACATAAGCCTGCTGGTAGCCTGTAAATTGGGAAACATCTCCTAAAGCGTTATTAAAAGAAAAGGTATCACCGGGTTTGATCAGAATTCCATTAAGCCGGGAGGAGGCGAGTTGAATGTTGTAAACGCGTGAGGGAATTGATCCTCTGAACCTTGATGTTCCACGCCCGATAAGCTCCTTAATACCCAAATCATTGACTTTATCTGTGGTTGTGTCTGGAGGAGTTTTCTTTACCGGGATTTCAAGAGATAGGGTTTTTTCTTCGGAATCAGAAAGATCAGTTAGGTTTTGGATTAGAATTTCCTTGAATTTATCGTTATCAAGTTCCACTCCATCCTTGGCAGGGAGAAATTCAGTGACCTTTCCTCCCTCGAAAGCGAACTTGGGATTTTGAGGTTCTCTATTGATCTCTTTGGCTATATTGTAAGCTTTTTCTTTAATGCTTTCGTCATCGAATCCTCCTTTGGGATTAATAAGTTTCAAAATGTCATTACCAGTGATCTTATATGTGGAGAACTCAAAATTTAGGATTAGAGTTTTACCAATGTATTTTTCAGCACGGAACCCGAATTCTTCTGCTTCTTTGTCCGTTAAAGTTTGCCCAACTTCTCTTGTCGGGATTTGAATGTCGGTCTCTTTGGCAAAAGCCAGCGCCTCACCTATTTTTGCTCTTAAAAGATTGCTATCCACCTCCGTTCCTTTTTGACCCTTTTCGATTACTAGATTTCCATTGACAAGTTTGGCTGAAGGCGCAGCCGGGTCAACTGAAATTTGGCCGGAGATGACGGAAATAATTTTATTTAAGTCCTCCTCGTTAATACGGGTTGTAAGGCCCAGTGTCTGGGGGGAGAAAAGAAGCTTGATTCTTTTAGCAAAGTCAAAAAGAATATTTCCTGTTCTGGTTAAATCATAAGCCCTTTGGGTTGAGCTGACGAAATCATATTTGAGATCGATATCATCTGTGGCAAGATCAAAAGATTGGGAGGAGGTTGTGAGTTTAAGACCCTCCGGGACTTTTATTTTTTCTGCTAAGGCAAGGGCTGCGACTTCAGGTTTCATTCCACCGAGGTTAATCCCGGCAACATAAATATTTGGGAAAATTGTTCCGAGATAAAGAAGGTTGTAGATTAAAAAGGAGGTGAGTATAAATGCTGCAAACCCCAAAATCCAGCGTATCGATCTTCGCATATCGATATGATACCATTTAGTAAGTTATGGAACCTACCCAGAATCAGAATATTTATCCGTCTCCGCCTTCACTACAAACTCCGGTTGAGGTACCGCCTGAAGTTGTTGCTCCACCCAAGCCGAAGAGAAAGTTCCCCAAAATTTTTCTCTGGCTGGGGGTTGGGATTTTGGCTGTGCTTTTGGCTGTTTTGTTGGTCCGGCTATTGGGTTCACGAACGACCTCTTTATCGGGAGACTTGACATGGTGGGGCCTTTGGGAAGATGAAAACATTGTCGCTCCTCTTATAAGTGAATATGAAGCCAAGAATCCCAAAGTGAAAATCAAATATGTAAAACAGTCTCCCAGGGATTACAGGGAACGCCTTACCAGCGCTTTTGCCAAAGGGCAAGGTCCAGACATTTTCCGATTCCATAATACCTGGGTTCCGATGTTTCGGAATGAGTTGGACGCTCTGCCTGCGTCTGTCATTAATCCCGCAGATTTTGCCAAGACTTTTTATCCCATTGTTTCATCTGATCTGACTCTGGGGACGGGGATTGTCGGCATTCCTTTGGGGTACGATGCACTGGCTTTGTATATAAATGAGGACATTTTTAGTAAAGCGGGGAAAACGCCTCCCGCCACATGGGATGACCTCCGGGATCTAGCCAAAGAACTCACAGTTAAGGATGACCAAGGCGTTATTATTCAGGCCGGAGTAGCTCTTGGTAGGGTGGAGAATGTTGATCACTGGCAGGAAATCTTGGCGCTGATGATGCTGCAAAATGGAGTTGATTTGACAAATCCTACGGGGAAGAAAGGAGAAGATGCATTAATTTTCTTTACGATATTTTCTTCTCTTGACGGAGTTTGGGATGCAACACTCCCTCCCTCAACCGCTGCTTTTGCCGGCGGGAAATTGGCTATGTATTTTGGGCCTTCCTGGAGGGCTTTTGAAATAGCCCAAGCCAACCCCAACCTTAAATTTATTACGGTTCCTGTGCCACAGCTTCCTAAGGACAGCCCTACTCAATCGGATGTGACCTATGCGACCTACTGGGCGGAGGGGGTCTGGGCAAGATCTTCCAAGAAATCTCAGGCTTGGGATTTTCTCAAATTCTTGTCCCAAAAAGAATCCCTGCAAAAACTTTACCAGAATGCTTCTAAAATTCGCCAGTTTGGAGAGCCGTATTCGAGAGTAGAGATGGCCGGTATTCTAGAGGAGCACCCCATATTGGGATCCATTATCAAACAAGCATCTGGAGCCTCAAGCTGGTATTTGGCAAGCCGTACTTTTGATGGACCGACGGGTATAAACTCTCTGTTGTCAAAATATTTTGAAGATGCAGTAAATACGGTTGCAAGCGGAAAGGAAGCAGATAAGGCGCTCGAAACCGCAGCGGCCGGAATTCAACAAGTACTGTCCCAATATAGACTTACAAAATAGTTCAAATTATAAATTTGTAACATGCTTAATCTCTATACATCAGTTATTGCTAAAGTTGCCCCTGAAGAAAGCTTTGCGGAGGGAGAAAAATTATCGGTTTTGTACCACAATCTTTTTGACTTCCCCCTTTCTTTTGCCGATTTAATTCGTTGGAAAGCCTGTGATGAAAGAATCGACAATTCACAATTAACGATTAATCAGAAAAGCGGTTATTTTTTTCTTGAGGGGCGGGAGGGGTTGATTTACCAAAAACTTTTGAGGAAAAGGATTTCGGCCAAAAAGCTTGAGATTGGAAAGCGCGCTTCAAGGATTTTGTCTTTTATTCCAACTGTTAGAATGGTGGCGGTTACGGGTTCACTGGCCATGGGGAACTCAACTGATGAAAGTGATATAGATTTGATGATCATTACTTCGAAAAATACTCTTTGGTTGTCTCGTCTCCTCGTTTATTTTGTACTGCGCGCCGCGAACTATAAACTACGCAGACCTTTTGACAAAGCCCAGAAGGACAAATTGTGTCTCAATATGTGGCTTGACGAGAATGATTTAATCTTCCGTGATCGGAATCTCTATACCGCCCATGAAATTGCCCAGGTTTTTCCACTCGTCAACAAAAACAAAACTTATGAGAAATTTTTGTATAAAAATAAGTGGATATTAAATTTCTGGCCAAACGCGGTTAAAATTGGAAATTGGAAATTGGAAATTGGAAATTCTCGCGCAAGGACAGGTATATTAGAGTGGGTAGCTTTTAAACTACAGTACTTATATATGAGAAGGAAAATATCGCGTGAGACCATTACTCCCACCCGCGCCCTATTTCATCCCCAGGATTGGGGAAAAGTTGTTCTATCCAGATTTACCTCTTGACTCCAAAAAAATGCTTGTATAAAATAGCACTCTAGAAATAGGAATGCTAAAACTAAAGCCAACAGCCGGATATCTTCTGATCGAACCTCTGGAAAAAGAGGTAAAAACCGCTTCTGGAATTTATTTGCCTGATAATGCAGGCGAAAGACCTCAAAAGGGAAAAGTGTTGGCAGTTGGGGCAAATGAGACTACTGATTCGGGAAAAGTTCGGAAATCTCCTGTTAAAAAGGGTGATGTTGTCATCTACAAAAAATGGGGAGGAAACGAAGTCAAAATTGGAAGTACTGAATATTTGTTTGTGAAATTTGAAGATGTGTTGGCTATTGAAATGGCAAAATGACTAAATGGTAGCAGAATTACCGAATTTTAGAAGAGACCTAAAAATAGAACGGTGTGTTAGATATTGGGAATCACGCAATGTGGGCGGTCGAATTATTGATCCTAGAGCACTAACTATCCCCGAGGCTACAGCGGTTGCGGCTAGAGAAATACTAATTGGGAGGGCGAGAAATGCAAAATTATTACTGAAATATGCAAAGAAGGCGGATGCTGCTGGGGTAGGCAGTTTGTGGCCCGATGACCGTGAGGCGTTGGAGACAGAGGTTGTAGAATCAAAAAGACGAACATTACTCATAGAGAGATCGAGAGCTTATAAGGGTGCAAACCGAAAGAGTAGAACTATGGGGATAAAAGGCTAATATGGCTAAACAATTAAAATTTGGCAAAGATGCAAGGGCAAAACTTTTAAAGGGAATTAACATTGTGGCTAAGGCTGTTGTTACAACCCTTGGCCCCAAGGGCAGGAATGTTGCTCTTGATAAAAAATGGGGAGCTCCGAATATAGTTCATGACGGGGTTTCGGTTGCCAAAGAAATTGATCTTCCCGACCCGTTTGAGAATATGGGTGCCCAGCTTGTTAAAGAAGCTGCTTCAAAAACCAATGATACTGCCGGCGACGGAACCACAACCTCAACTCTTCTCGCCCAAGTAATGACAGGCAAGGGAATGAAGAAAGTTAACGCTGGGGCAAACCCGATGATTGTCAAGCGTGGAATGGAAAAGGCGGTTGAGGCGGTTGTTTCCGAGCTAAAAAAGATGGCCAAACCCATCAAAAACAAGGAAGAGATCGCCCAAGTTGCCGCAATTTCAGCCGGAGAGCCTGAAATCGGAGATAAAATCGCCGAGGCTCTGGACAAAGTCGGCAAAGACGGGGTTGTAACGGTTGAGGAAGGAAAAGGCTTGACTATAGATATTGAATACAAAGAGGGAATGGAATTTGACAGGGGTTATGCTTCCGCATACTTTGTGACCAATCCCGATAAAATGGAGGCCGAAATCGAGGATGCCTATATACTTTTGACGGATAAAAAGATTTCTGCGATTGCCGATCTTCTTCCATTCCTGGAAAAGTTTGTCAAAGTCTCCAAGAACCTGGTTATTGTTGCTGATGAGATTGAAGGGGAAGCGCTGGCTACTTTGGTTGTCAATAAACTTCGAGGGTCTTTTAATGTTTTGGCAATCAAAGCTCCGGGATTTGGAGATAGGCGTAAGGAGAGTTTAGAGGATATAGCAATTCTTGCCGGCGGAGTCGTTATATCCGAGGATACAGGCAGAACATTTGAGTCGATTGAAATAACCGATTTGGGGAAGGCCGATAAAGTTTGGGCGGATAAAGACAATGCCAGAATAATCGGGGGTAAGGGCGAGAAAAGTGCGATTAATGGGAGAATTGCATCAATAAGAAAGCAAATTGAGGCAACCGATTCTGATTTTGATAAAGAAAAATTTGAGGAAAGACTTGCCAAGCTTTCTGGAGGGGTTGCCCAGATTAATGTTGGAGCTGCAACCGAAATTGAGCTTAATGATAAAAAAGAAAGGGTGAAGGATGCGGTTGGAGCAACAAAAGCCGCTGTTGAGGAGGGAATTGTTCCCGGCGGGGAAACGGCCTTACTCCGTGCCCGTGAGGTAGTCAAAAAGATCAAGGCCGATGGTGATGAAAAAATTGGGGTTGATATTGTCTATGAGGCGCTCGAGGATCCAATTAGATGGCTGGTTAAAAATGCGGGAGCAGATGATGTAGCTGTAGTTAAAAAGATCTTAGCTTCGAAGGATGTTGACTTTGGTTTTAATGCTCTTACTTCCGAATTCGGATCAATGACTAAAATGGGGATAGTTGACCCTGTTAAAGTAACAAGGTTGGCTCTTCAGAATGCCGCTAGCGTAGCTTCTATGGTACTTACCACAGAGGGCCTAGTGACCGATGTAATTGAAAAAAATAAGAAAGATATGCCCGCCATGCCCCCGGGCGGAATGGACTACTAGTCTCCAATGTGGAAGGAAGCTGAGAAGTTCCTCAAAAAAGATAAATATATTGGGCCGCTTGTCAAGAAGTGGGGAAGCTGCACCATTAAAACCAGGGTGCATAGGGATTATTTCCAATCTTTGTGTGGAGAGATTGTCGGCCAACAGCTCTCGGGAAAGGTGGCTGACATAATTTTTGACAGGTTTGACAAAGCGCTGGAGGGCAAGATTACACCAAAAGAGGTATTGAAAATTGACGGGCAGAAATTGAGAAACTGCGGCATGTCGTGGGGGAAGGTTTCCTTTATCAAAGACCTTGCCCTCAAAACTAAAAATGGTGAACTTCAGACCAAAAAACTGGCAAAGCTCCCCGATGAAGAGGTTATAAAAAAACTTGTGGCTGTCAAGGGGATTGGACGCTGGACGGCGGAAATGTTTTTGATGTTTTCTCTGGCCCGACCGGATATCTTTCCGGCTGACGATTTGGGTATTAGGAAAGCTATGGCAAAATTGAGGCTCAAAAAATCCGGTCGCTGGAAACCATACAGAACTGTAGCGAGTTGGTACCTTTGGAGATCGCTGGAGAATAGATAGTTTTGTGATAAATTACCTCAAATGGTTGAAAGTAGCGAGATAACAGAAAAACATGGAGTTGTTTTTATTCTCTGGGACGGAGAGAAAATTCAGCTGGAAAAAAGACTTGAAGAGGGAACTGAGTTTTTTGGATACACCATTATTCCGGGAGGGGCAATTGAGACCAGTGAGACCCAGGAAGAGGCCTTGTTAAGAGAGGTTTGTGAGGAGTATGGGGTGGTGCCTTCGGAATACAGAAAAGTGGGTATAGTTGATACTATCGAGCAGAACGGAACTTTAAATTTTCGTCATGTATTTTTGGTTACAGGATGGAATGGACAATTATCTAATCCTGAAGACAAAAATGAACACATAAAAACCACACTGGAAGAAGCCAGAAAGTTGTGCACGCACCCTATCTCTCAACGGATTTTGGATCTCGTTGGCGTAGAAATTTTTAGCGCAAGACAGATAGGGGGTTAACAGCACGGCCGTGGTCGTGGATTTCAAGATGCAGATGGTCTCCGAAGGCGTGTCCCGTTGCGCCCATTTTCCCAATTTCGGTATCCATAGTTACTTCCTGGTCGGTTTCGACCTCAATTTTGGAAAGGTGGGCATAAAGTGAACTTACCTGGTTGGCGTGTTCGATCAGGACCGAGTTTCCGTAGGCAAACCGGGAGTAAGAAACAGCCGAAACCTTCCCGGGTTTTATGGATTTTATGGCGTCTCCGGTAACGCCGTCAAGGTCAATCCCGGGATGATAGAAGCTGAATCCCTGGGTGATTTTGATGTTTTTGACAGGGTATTGAACTGATTTTTCCGTAACCAGGTTGGTTTGGGTTTCAATGACAGATTCCTCGGCAACCTCTTGAGCCTGAACGCCTGTTTGGGGGACGAGCGAGGTTGTGACTACGATTAAAGCCAAGTTAGAGGCCAAGACTTTCCTGATGTTTTTATGTTCAAAAATGTGCCTGAAAAATCTCCCCGGAAGGCTACCTTTTCTGTACTTTTTCTTCACATCAGAAACCGAAGGAATCAGGGCTTCGTCGAATATAGACTTCCGCCTCTTGATGAGCCTAAACTCCAGAAAAAGGCGGTATTTGGGCAAATTTATATTTAGCTTGCGCATAAAAAAATCCGCTCGGAAGCGGATGAACCGCTATTCTATAGTATGAAAAGGCCAAAAGTCAAATTTTTGGGGGCGCTCTAAAAAGAGATGTCGAAATTAAGTGATGGGGGAGAAAGACGTTTTTGGTAGATATCTAGATTAAAGATTTTTTCTTTAAGCAGTTTGAGTTTAGTTATATTTTCATCTTCATTTTTTTCTAACGCCTGGAGAGTAGCTTGGGGAGTTGGTGAGACTGCGATTTTGATTTGCCCTCGGTTTTTGGCAGCGGAAAAAATTAACCCGGCAATAGTAACTAAAAGCAGTGCCCCTAAAATAATTATCATTAATCTGAAAATCTTTTTGTTTTCATACATCTTTTTGGCAACTCCTTTTACCAGATCGAGGATTTTCGGCCGGATAGGCTGAGGAACCGGGGAAGGGGTAATGGGAGCCTGATTTGTATTTAGATTTTGTTCGTTCATGGCAATTGATTATTAAGGGATGTTAAAAATTCCGTCAGAAAGCTATTAAGCTCGGTAAGAAGGGTGGTTGATGAAACGAAGGGTTTTACTGCGGAATTATAAACAGATAAAGGGGAAATGTAGCTTCCCTCATATAATTTGGCAATGCCTTTTTTGGCTTTTTCGTCATTATCTTTAAGGTTTTGGATAACCAGATCAATGTCTGTCAGCCACCTATTGAAAGGGTCAATTTTTAGTTTCCCCTCGGCAATGTTTTTATCAAGTTTTTCTCTAATGGATTTATGAATATTCTCTTGCTCCACCCTTAGATTTCCTACCTCTCCCAGGGTTATGCCAAAAAGGGAGTTATAGATAACCACCGAAGTATCGGTTTTATACCTGGCTTCGGACTCTTTGGATTTGCCAAAAAGATCCTCTAAAGGATCGGAATCTTTATATGACTGCCTATGGGTTTTATACCACTCAATTTCGCTATCCAATTTATCGGGTGTCGGGACTTTGGTTTCCAGAAGCCTCATTCGAATAGCAGATAGATAAACTCTTTCAAGCTCGTCTCGGGAGGCAAGCATGGCCAAAGTCTTTTTTCTTGCCTCCTCTTTAAGTGTTAAGGTTTTGTTTTTGAGATAGAATTCCTTGGCTTTTTCGTAATCGGAGTAGGTATCCCGGTAAATTCCAAGATTATAAACATAGTCCTGATAAGCCTTTTCGGAATCAAAATCCTGCGCCCTCGCTTTTGGGGCAACAACTAGGAAGCCTAATAAAGTTATGAGCAGGGCAGCCTTTTTCATCGGGAGGCCACGACCAGAATCGAACTGGTGCATAGCTGTTTTGCAGACAGCCGTGTTTCCTCTTCACCACGTGGCCGAGTATGCATATTTTAACCTAAGTTTTCAAAATATGCTAAACTTTGCTCCTAAATGAAGTGGATTAAGGTTGGAGTACTGTCTTTTTTGGCAGGAGTTGTCTTTATTGGTGTGGTCTACTTCTTGGTCGGCTATTTTAGGCCCAAGCTGGGCGGAATACTGGTTAATACCACTCCTCCAGCCAGTGTTTTTATAAACGGCAATTCGGTGGGCACAACACCCTACGAGGGAACTTTTGAAGCAGGCAGCATTGATCTGAAACTGGTTTCCCAAGAGCCGGGCAAGAACTATTTGCCGTATGAAATCAAAGTTGTTTTAGCCTCAGGCATAAAAACCATAGTCAGAAGAGAGTTCAGCGAAAATGATGAGACTTCTTCGGGCGATATAGTTTCTTTTGAAAAAGAGGGAGGCCGGGAAGCAGGCATTGTTGTTGTCTCCGAACCCGATAACGCCCAAATTCTGATTGACGGAACGCCTAGGGGTTTTGCTCCCTATAAAGGTTCGAATGTTGCGGTGGGTGAGCATCAGATTGGCATAAAGAGCCCGGGATATTCGGACAGAACCTTGAATGTTAAAACCATTGCCGGTTATAAACTCACAATTATTGCCAAACTGGCCAAACTAGCCGAAGAACCCAAAGTAGAAGCCGCTAAAACCGAGACAAAAACATTTATTGAAATAACGAATACGCCAACAGGTTTTTTAAGAGTCAGAAGTGAACCGGGGAGTGCGGGGCGGGAGATCCATCAGGTAAAACCCGGAGACAAATTCCCGTTTTTGGAAGAAGATGCCGTATCCGGCTGGTTTAAAATTCAAATTCAAGCCCCGGCTCCGGGCCTTCCCGATGGAGTGGTCGGCTGGGTTTCCAACGAATATTCCCGAAAGATTGAGGAAGAAGTGAGGACTTCAGAATAACAGCCTTGCTTCAGATTCCGGTGATGGAAACTCCGGAGTAGATAATCCAGTAGATTAAAATAACCCAGAGGAGGATTGAGATTATTAGGGGCTTGTCCGTAAGAAGGACTTTTTCGGGAGTTTCGGACTTTCCTTCAAAGATAACCGCTTCATATCTCATTATTCCGAAAATGACTAGAGGAATAGTAATCATTAAAAGTTTGTTTATGGTTGTTGTTCTTGATATTTCAGCCAAAATTAACCAGAAAGGGAGAGCGGCTTTGGGGCTCTCAAAAAAAGTGTATAAAGACCAACTCATCCATGAGGCATTGCCAAACATCGTTACATATGAATTTAAAAGCTCTTTTTTGTAGCGCATAAGACTTGTTCTTGTTATTTCATTCGTTTCTTTGAGGACATTAAGTTCAGCCCTTCTTTTGCCAGATGCAAGAAAAAGAGCAACGGAAATTACACAGAGCAAGAACCAGACGGAAAGATGGGCATTGATCACAACAGCGCCAGCATAAACCCTGATAATAAACCCCGCAGCTATGATGAGAATGTCGATGATGGGTAGATTTTTAAGGCCCAGGCTATAAAGAGCCTGCATGGTAATGTACCCGACTAAAAGGAGGAAAAAGAGATGATTAATTGAGGAGGCCATGGAAAGGGCAAGTCCTGATAGAACAATTGCCTCGAGAATGGCGAAAGAAACCGGCAACTTACCGGATGCAAGGGGTCTAAGCTTCTTTGTGGGATGGAGTCTGTCCAGTTTTACGTCCAGAAGGTCATTAAATATGTAGGTTGCGGAGGTGGCGAAACCGAAAGCTATAAATGCCCAAACAACATCAAAGAAAAGCCCTTTTTCAAATAGAGTTCCTGTTAATAAAATTGCAGCAAAAAGAGAAAGGTTTTTAATCCAGTGAACGGGCCTTGCTATTTTAACTGCCTGCGAGATAACCATATAATAATTCCTCCGACAAATAAGGATACACCAACTATTGTATATAGCTTTGATGCCGTATTCAAATTGAGCGCCAATATTCCCAAGATTCCCGTAATAAGCCAATAAAAAGCTGCTACCTGGCTTTTGGTTAAGCCCGCGTCCAAAAGCCTATGATGAAGGTGGCCTCTGTCGCCCCAGACGGGAGATTTGCCTGACAAAACTCTCCTGACAATGACATAGCCGGTATCTGCCAGTGGAATTCCCAGAACTACAATCAGCGTGCCTACTTTGGTTGTTGAAAGGATGGAGAGAATGCCCAAGAGATAGCCGGCCAAAACCCCTCCTCCATACCCCGGCATTATTTTTTGAGGAAAAACATGCCATGGCAAAAACCCGGAGTATGCACCGGCTGTAATTGCGGCCAGAATAATTACAGGCCACTGGGTAATATCTGCAGAAAATCTTGAAGAAAGAAAAGCGATAGTAAAAGCTGCAATTAGGGTTACTCCTGAAAGTTGGCCGTCAACTCCTTTTGCCCCCATGTTTACGATATTCATTAGGAAGGTTATCCAAAAAAGTGCAAAAATGTCCCCCAGAAAAGCAGGAATGTTTAGGGTTCCGCCAAGAGGGTTGGTTAGAAAAGATATTCCGATCCCGGAGGCAATGGGTGCTGCAACCGCCATAAATCCCAGAATTAGTCTTAAATAAGGATTGAGGTTATATCTGTCATCTAAATAACCCATTATGGTCAGAATCAGGGCCCCGATTAAAATTCCTGTTAAATGTTTATCAAACGGCAAAAATATCAAGGAGGAGACAAAAAGAGCCAAAAAAATGGGGATTCCACCCCCTCTTGGGGTAGGGGTTGTGTGGATTACTTTTGGGTGCTTGTGGACCTTGGGGTCATCAATAACTTTGAGACGTTTTGCAAATTTGATGACAATAGGAGTAACTGCAAAAGCTACAATAGCAGAGATTAGCCAGGGGTAAAGAAGAATTTTTTCCATAAACTATTTTCTTGTTTAAAAAAACCCTACCAAAAAGATTATTTTGAAAATTGTAATTGCTGCAACAATGGTTACGAAAAGGGCAGAAATAATGAGAGCTTTTTTTAAAAAAGGCTTGTTGGTGATAACCGAGAGAACGGTATTTGTAAAAATTATGAGGAGCAAGACCCCCGGGACAATTAAAAGTCCCAGATTGGGAATGAGCTGCTCCTCTCCCACCGGTTTGCCGTAGAAAAGGGGAACCTCTGGAGGAAGGTAATTTCTGACAACCAGAACTATCAGTGCCAAAAAAAGGGATAATCCCGCCGAAAGGTAAAGATAGTTTTTAAGGGGTAGTTTTTCCCAATTTTGAATAAATGTCTGCATTTTCAATCTGAGCAATAAGTATATATTCTTTGTGAATTAAATCCATTATCTCGGGGAAGGGGTGATCTGAGGTCAGAATTATAAACCCGGGGGTGTTATTGTTAAGTTCTTCCGCCAGCCCGGCACGGCTGAAGTAGTCGTTAACATGGTAATCGGCAACAAATTTAACAGGGGGTAAACGCCTTGCAAGCGCATATATTGTTGGAGAGTCGGTATCCCACACAAAAACCCTTTCAGCTGGGAAACTGGATTTTGTCAGGAAATCCGCTATCTCATAGTTTCTTTTTACATCAGGGGAAAAGCTTGCAAAGTAACTATCTTTGTCAATTTTACCGACGGCAAAATTAATAAATCGCTGGTAATAGGCAAAAGTGTCATAATGATAGAACTTGTAATAGACAGGGATAAATAAGGCTATGGTAAGAGGAATTATGACCAGAACCTGCTCTTTGTTTTTTTTGATAAAAAGCATGGCCAAGAGAATTGCGATTGGGGCGGCAGACTGAATCAGGTAATGGGGATAGGGCCTTTGGGATAGTGTTACGGCAAAAAGTGAAAATGTTAGCCAAAGGCAGGCAAAAAGAAATTCCTTTGAGATTTTCCTTCGGACAAGGGCAAGTAAAGAGACAAAAACCGCGGTAGCCCCCACCCTTGCAATAAATGGGATTTTAATTTCCCAGCTACTCACATAGCCGATATTTTGCAGGAAAGCAGCTTTTACATAGTCAATCAGGCTACCCCCAATAAGGAACCAGCCGAAAGTAAAAAATATCGGAATTAAAAATCCAATTGTCAAATATAAAGTGTTTTTGACAATTTTTCTCCAGTTTTTTAGGCCCTGGGTTATAAGCCAATAGAGAATTATGGCGGGGATGTCAAAAGCAGCAGGAACTTTAAATAAAGTTGCCAGTCCAAAAAAAGATCCTGCCAGAATGAGGTTTCTGACACTTAATTTCTGGGTCAAAAGGAAAAAGAAGGCAAGGATGTTTAAGCCGATTAAAAAAGGCTCTGCATTGACGGTATTGCCCTCCAATAAGGGCAGAGTAATTAGAAGAGCAAAAATGAAGCTTGCGATTTTGCTTTTGGTCAGTTTCCAGAAGGCAATTATAGCCGCCATACTCCAAAAGGTTAAAATTGCCTTAAACCAGAAAAGGTTTCCGGCGACGGTTGCTGCCAGATAGAGAAGCGGTGGTTTGTTATCGTAAATCCCGCTGTAAAGAGCTACCCCCTGCCTGATTCCTTGACCCAAGGTCAGATAGATCATTTCATCTCCGTAATAGTAAGGTTCAAAAAAGGACGGAATACGAAGGATCAAAACCAAAGCTAAAATCCCTACAAGCCAGTTAGGTAAGTGAAGTTTATTAAGCATTATTTATTATACCTTTTCTGTTACCCGGTACTCTATATATTTTCCGAGCATGAGTCTTGTATGAGCATCAAGTCCGGGGAGAGCTCCGAAGAAAAATCCCGCAATCGGCATTAAGATGTACTCAAGCGGGGTGAGAATTACTCTCCAGAGGGGAAATTCTTTGGGCCGGGCGGGTTTATGGATATTGTCAATTACAATCATCACAACCAAGAAAGCCAAAGCTAGAGTAAGAACAAAAGATGAAAGTCTGGGAATAGTATAGCCCAGGGCGGTTCTACCGAATGCGGGGTTTAGGAGTGTGGGAATCGTTAATCCAAGAGTAATGATGAACCAATTGACCGGCCAGAGAAAATGCGCCCAGATAACATTAGTTAGTCTCATTGTCTTTTCCCAAAAAGGAATGTCGGTCAAAAGGTAGTTTTTGATGATCCAAGGATCATCGCTTACTCCCCATGCCCATCTTCGAATCTGCGAATATTGGCTTTTTAAGGTTTTCCAGAAGGATGTTGATTGAGGAACGTCTGCGTGAAGGGGAAGATAAATCGGTTCAACTTCTATCCCTCCGCCTTTTTTATAGAAAGCTTTAAAAAATATTCCCCAATCTTCCGGAATTTTATCCGCATCCCAGTAACCAACCTCCCAAAGCAGTTTAAAAGATAAAGAATAATTGGCGGTATTGATAAGTCTGTCCCTTCTGGATAATTGGGAGAGATTTAATATTGTCATCAGGGAATTTGGCACACGGGTGATAGCGGGGACCTGCCAGATGTTGTTGTAAAACATGACAGATGGTTGCCAGAACATTTTGTAGCGATTGGGGTTATCCAGAAATTTGTAGGTCAGGACGGAGAAGTGTTTAGGGTGGAATTTATGATCGGCATCACAACTGGTAACGGTAAAGTAGTCTAGGTTTAAGTCCAAGCGGTCGATGTAATTTTTTTTCACCCAGAGAGCGGCGTGTCTTTCGTTGGAAGCCTTGCCGGAAACCTCTCCTATCTCAAGTTCATGAACCGTGACAAAGATATGGCCAAAAACACCTTTGAATTTGTTTTTCAGATAGGTAACTTTCTCAATCCTGTCCTGTCTTACCTCTTTTCCTTCCGTGGCTAGAACTATGTTGATTTGCTTTGTGGGGAAGTCCTGGGAAGCAAGGGAGGCAAAAGTTCTTTCAAGAATATCGACAGGCTCTTTA
>Ga0315284_10002680_pt1 | contig 25428 bp, 17 predicted proteins | sample YL17G09_16_MG_FD_203696 | JGI IMG/M metagenome (GOLD analysis project Ga0315284, IMG submission 203696) | Sediment microbial communities from Yellowstone Lake, YNP, Wyoming, USA - YL17G09_16 | ecosystem: Environmental > Aquatic > Freshwater > Lake > Sediment | place: USA: Wyoming | collected...
GCTTCATGTTTTTATGTGTGTTTTTGACAGCCACTGCCGAGGCTGCCGAAGTGACCGCCGGGGATATTGCGAAAACATTGCCCGCGAAGCTCCAACACCCCTATCTGTTCTTTTCGGAAAATGATAAACCGGCAATCATCGACCGTATCAAACGCGACACTGAAAGCCGGGACATCATGGCGCGCCTGAAGGCGGAAACGAACCGTCTTTTGTATACCCCGGTTCAGGACCCGCCGGTGATGGACAAAAACCCCCGTTTCACCGGGGACTGGGGGTACAACCGCTACATGTTCGACTGCGCCGGGAGCGCGTTCAAGCTTGCATTCGTCTACCAGATGACCGGCGATGAGCGCTACGCCCATAAAGCGTTCGAATTCGCGGACGCCGTCTGCGACCTCAAGACCTGGACCGACCGGGCGCACCAGTTCCCGATCATCTACAGCAGGGTTATGCCCTGGAATGTGCCGGACGACCAGGTGGTGTTCAGCTACGACATCTATGCAGCGGAAATAGCGACCGACCTCGCGGCCGTCTACGACTGGCTCTACCCCGCGCTCGACAAGCCCCAGCGCGACCGTATCCGCGGTGCCCTTTTCGAAAACGCCATTCTGCGTGTCCGCGGCAACTGGGACTATCACTGGTGGGCGTGGGCCTACCGCTGCAACTGGCTGACTACCTGCGCGAGCGGTGTCGGCATGGCGTCGCTCGCCCTTCTGACCGAAAATCCAGAACTCACCGACGTTGTCGCCGAATCGTTCAACCGTATCTGGCGGACATTCGACGAGATCGGTGCCGACGGCGGCTGGCAGGAGGGTGTCGGGTACTCCTCCGCCAACCATTACTGGGCGGTCGTGTACGGCGACCCGCTCAAACGGCTCACGGGGGGTAAATATACCCTCCTTAACCACCCGAAAATCCGTGAGCATCCGGTATCATTCTATCTCTACACCATCCTGCCACCCGACTATGCGGCCAATTTCGGGGACTCAGGGTATGACCTCAGGAAAGAGAATGTGACCTTCGTATTCAACAAACTCGCGGACGAGACCGGTTCCGGCGAGACAGCCTGGTACCGTAACACCATGCTTGGTGAAGGCGAGGTCATTTACGACCTGATCTGGCCCCGGACAACAGTGAAACCCTCGCTCCCCGCAGTCGGGTCCCGTCATTTCCGCTCAATCGATTTTGCGGTGATGCGGAGCGATTTCACCGATACCGACAAGGTCGTCCTCGCCTGCAAGTCAGGAAAAAACGACGATCCCCATCACGGCCATCTCGACATCGGCAGCTTTATACTCCAGTGGCGCGGCCAGGCGTTTGTACGTGACATCGGCAGTATCCCCTATGACCAGCAGTGTTTCGACGACGCGCGGTGGAATTACATCGAGGCTTCGAGCGCGGGGCACAACGTGGTGTTCGTAAACGGCGAACTCCAGATACCCGGCAAGTGGCGCGGAAAGCCTATGGACGAGACCATCGGCGGCAGGATCGTCGAGTTTCGCACCTCCCCTGACCGTGACTACGTGATCATGGACCCCACGGACGCATACCCGAAGAAAGAATTGAAAAACTGGCGACGGCATATCACACTCGAAAAGCCTGTCATAACTGTGATTCTCGATGAAGTCGTGTCACGTAAAGGAGCCGAGATCGAGGCGCGGTTTTTCTCTGCCTCAAGGGAGACCATACGGGACGGGTACGTTCTCCTCGAAGGGGAGCGCGGTACGATGGCACTCGTCACCGCCGCCGGTGTCGATATCTCCTTCCGTCCGGGCAAACTTATGAACCTCCCGGTGAAGGTGGACGCCCGGCTGAAGGAAGAGCCTTATATCGGCGCGGTCATGAAAGCGGAAGGCGACAATACAGTTTTCACGACGCTCATTGTACCCGTCGAGGGGGACAGTGAAGCGCAGAATGTCGCGGCCTCGGTCGAGCTGAAAACAGTACCCTCCGACGGAAAGACGCTTACGTTCTCGTATCGGGGAAAACCGTATTCCTACCGGTATATACAGGGAGAAGACGGGCTGGTTCTGGAAAAGTAATGTCATGATTTGATTGTTCCGGAGTCGAAATGAAAACGTGCATGTTTATGATGATAGCAGCTCTCGCCTGCATCTATCCGGTGATATGCACCGCCGAGGTAATCCCGGAGGATATGACGCGGGCGATCGATACCGGGAACCTCAGGCATCCTTACCTGTTTTTCACCGCGGAGGAAAAGGCCGGTATCCTCGAACGCATCGATCGCGACCCGGAGAGCAGGGACATCATGGCGCGCCTTCTGGCGGAGGGAAACCGTCTCCTTTTCACGCAGGTCGAATCGCCCCTTCCCCCTTGAGTCGAAACACCCGCGGTACGAGTGGGATACAAAGTTCCTCGAGTATTACCGCGGTTATTTCAGGGCGGCGCTTCAGCTTGCGTTCCTCTACCAGATGACCGGGGACGAGCGGTATGCCCGGAAGTCGTATGAATTCTCCGAGGCGATGTGCGACGAGCCGACCTGGGTGATCCGCGCACACCAGTTTCCTGTCATTTACAGCCGTATCATGCCGCGGTATGTTCCCGACGACCGGGTTGTGTTCAATTACGACATCTACGCCGCTTACTATGGGTCGCTCACCATGGCATGCGTGTATGACTGGCTTTACCCTGCGCTGGACAAGCGCCAGCGCGACCGTATACGGGGCGCGCTCCTGGAAAAGGGTATCCTCCGCGTCCGGGGAGCCTGGGAATACTACTGGTGGGCGACATCGTACCGCTGCAACTGGATTCATACCTGCGCGGGCGGCCTCGGCATATCGTCGCTTGCGCTCCTGACCGAGGACCCGGGACTGACCGATGTCATCACCGAGTCATACAACCGTATCCGGAGGGCATTCGACGAAATCGATCCTGACGGCGGCTGGCAGGAGGGAGTCAACTACTCGATCGGGAGCCACGAGGCGGCGATCTTCTTCGGCGAACCGCTCAAGCGCCTCACCGGCGGACGGTACAACCTGTTTGATCACCCGCGGCTCAAGGCGAACCCGGTGACCTTCAAGCTCCACATGATGCTCCCGCCTGACAGGGTAGTCAATTTCTGCGATTCTCCTTATGAAAACATGGATTACCGGTTCACGTTCATTTTCAACAAGTTCGCGGACGAATACAATTCGGCCGAAACCGCCTGGTATGCCCGCAAGTTCGTGCCGGAAGAGGCGGAGGTGTTCGACCTGATTTTTCCGCGCACGAAGGTCGGTCCCGCCCTGCCTGCACAGGCATCGAAATTCTTCCGCGGCATCGACTGGGCGGTCATGCGGAGCGATTTCACCAGCACCGACAAGGTCGTCGTCGCCTGCAAGGCGGGTATGAATGACGATCCCCATCACGGGCACCTCGACTGCGGGCAGTTTATTGTATACTGGCAGGGGCAGTCGTTTATCCGCGACCTCGGGCACGGTTCCTATGACGAGCAGTATTTCGATGACGGCCGGTGGAATTACCCCCAGGCCTCGAGCGCCGGACACAACGTCGTGTTTGTGAACGGCGAGCTTCAGATTCCCGCAAAGATGAAAGATCAGCCATGGAAGGAGGGTGTCGGGGGAAAGGTGCTTGAATTCAGGACTTCCCCCGGCCGTGACTACACCCTCATGGATGCCGCCGGAGCCTATCCGGGAAAGGAACTGAAAAGCTGGCGCAGGCATATCGTCCTCGAAAAACCGGTTATCACCATTATCCTCGACGAAGTCGGGTCGGCTCGCGGTGCTGAGATCGAGGCCCGGTTCTTTTCCGAGTGTCCCATAAGCGTTCGCGACCGGTACGTTCTCCTCGAGGGGGAGCGGGGCACGATGGCGCTCATACCGGCGGCCGAGGAATCATGCACCCTGCGTCCGGGAACCCTCGCGGACATGCCGGTGACCAGGGATGCGCAGTTCACGGCGATACCGTATGCGGGGACGGTCGTCCGCGCTGCGGGAACAAACACCGTAATCGCTGCAATAATCCTGCCAGTGGAGGAAGACGGCGAAGCGCGGGACATCGCGGCAACCGTCATCCTTTCCGCCGAAAGCGGTGGAAGCATGACAATCGGGTTTGTGAAAGACGGGCGGAGGTATTTGTACCGCTTCATACGATCGGAACAGGGGCTGGTGCTTGAATAAACCGGATTACACATACACTATTTCAATCAAGGAGGGTTCACGATGTTGAGGCGATTAATTGCCTGTCTGGTGGTGCTGATTCCGGCGACTGCGATACTCTGCGCCGACCTGACGAGCACGGAAATCGAACGGGTTGTTGCACGCGACAGGCTCGTTCACCCGTACCTCTATTTCAGCGAGGGTGACAAGCCCGCCATAAAAGAGCGCATCGGCAGCGATCCGGCGTTCGGCGATGTGATGAAACGGCTCCTCGCGGAAGCGAACCGGCTCATGTACACACCGGTCAATCCCGATGCGCCTCCCCGGCAGCGGAATCCCCGCTTCGAGGTGAAGTACGAGTATGAAAATTATATTCAGAATAATACCACGGCGGCGTATACCCTCGCGTTCGTGTACCAGATGACCGGCGATGTGAAATACGCGCGGAAATCGTTCGAGTTCATCGATGCCGTCTGCGACCAGCCGACCTGGGTGCACATGGCGCACGAATTCCCGGTCATCTACGACCGCGTGTGGCCCCGTGGCGCGAAGGACGACCAGGTGGTGTTCCATTACTCCCAGTGGAGCGACCACCTCGTGTTCGACATCGCGGCAGTCTATGACTGGCTCTACCCGGCGCTCGACAGGCGCGAGCGCGACCGCATCAGGGGCGCTCTTTTGGAGAAAGCGGTGCTCCGTGTGCGCGGTAACTACGAGTACCACTGGTGGGCGGCGGCGTATCGCTGCAACTGGTGCGCCGTGCTCAATTCCAGCCTCGGGATTGCCTCCATCGCGCTTCTGACCGAAGACCCTCAGCTCGTCGATGTGATTGCCGAATCGTACAACCGCATCTCGAAAGTGTTCGACGAGATCAGAACCGGCGGCTGGCAGGAAGGGACGAGCTACATGTCATATTGCGTGGGCGAGGCGTTCAAATTCGGCGATGCGCTCAAGCGTGTGACCGGCGGGAAATACGATCTCTACAAACACCCGAACATTCCCAGCGCGACGAAGACCTTTCTCTACTGTTATTTTCCACCGGACAGGGGCCTGCATTTCGGCGACTCGGGCAGCGGAGTGGTCGGCTCATACAACCTGTACAACAGCATCATGCTCGAAACCGGTGACCCACAGGCGGCATGGCTGCATGACAACCTCGGATTCCAGGCCCCTTCCGACATCCTCGGGCTGCTCAAGCCCCGCAGCACAGTCAAACCGGCGGTGTTCCCCGAGCCGTCGATTTATTTCCCCGGTGTCAACTGGGTGATCATGCGGAGCGATTTCACCGACCCCGAAAAGGTCGCTATTGCCACGAAGGCGGGCATGAACGACGACCCCCATCACGGGCACCTCGACCAGGGGCATATCAGTATCTACTGGCGCGGCTGCGAGTTTATCTGCGATAACGGTTCGGCAGGCTACGACCGCAGGTATTTCGACAACGAGCGGTTCAACTATCCCCTCGCATCGAGCTACGGCCACAACGTCGTGCTCGTGAACGGCGAGCAGCAGCTTGTCGCGAAACGGAAAAACGAGCCCTGGAAGGAGGGGATCGGCGGAAAGGTGGTGGAATTCAGACCATCCTCCGGCCGCGACTATGCGCTCCTCGACCTGACTGACGCCTATCCGAAACAGGAGTTGAAAGGCTGGCGACGACATATAGTGCTCCAGAAACCGGTGGTCACGGTGGTGCTTGACGAGGTGCAGTCAGTAAGAGACGCCGAAATCGAAGCGCGGTTTCATTCCGAGGCGGCGTTCGAGCTGAAGAAAGGGTTCGCCCTTCTCACTGCCGATGAGGGCACGATGGCGGTGATACCTGCCGTTCAGGGAGAGTACACTCTCAGGCCGGGGAAGCACGCCATCCTCATGGCGCAGCGGGATGCGACGTTCCGCTGGGTGCCCTATTTCGGCACGGTGACCCGTGCGGCGGGAGAGAGGACAGTAATCGGCACGGTGATACTGCCTGTCGAAAATGAACGCGAAGCGTCGGAAATAGCGGGTTCGGTCGTCCTCAAGACCGACCGCTCGGGAACTCTGACCCTGTCGTTTGAAAGAGGCGCTGAGTCCTTCACATACGTTTTCACCCCGTCAAAGGACGGTCTCGTCCTGAAATAGACGGGCACCAGGGGATTTTCATGCGACCCGCAAGACCGTAAAAGGAGGTTGATTGCGGATTGAAAAGACATTGTCGATAAAACGATTCGGGAATACAACCTGGCAGGTGAATCAATAAAAAAAGGGCGCCTCGTGGGAAGCACCCTTTCAATCGAAAAGGTTCTGGGTAATCAGCTTTGACCGGGTTTCAGCATCTCGTAATTGATACCGAGCTGGGAGCCGCGGTACTTGTAAAAGCGGTAGAGTATATTCCCGCCGGTCTTGCGGACCAGATACTTGGTGAATAAATCGTCGGCGTTCCAGAGATCGAACGAATGCCTGTCGCCATTACGGATGGTGAAGGTGACGGTGACATCGGGAGCTTTTTCAGCCGCACGGGGGATATCGTCGTCCGAGGCGAACGCGTCACACTTGAGTTCCGCGAGGAGTGCGACGAAATTCCGCACTTTTCCCTGGTCAACCGGCTTTCCCTTCCCGTTCTCGGTATAGACCCAGAGCGAATCGGGGAGTGCCAGCATGCGGGTGGTTTTCCCCTCCTCGGCCGCAATGGTGATGATGTCGTCGCGGTTGAAGCTGTACAGCATTTTGTCGCGCCACGCATCCGCTTCCTTGATGACTTCCTGTGAGAACATGCCCCGCCACATTTCGACGTCGTTCGAACCGGCCCTGCGGGCATAAGAATGACCGATATCACGGGACTGCCGCCCGACGATTGCATCGAGGATCAGGTTGCCTGCGCTGGAGACTTTGACCGAAGTCCCGGTGGAATCGCCCACCGAGTAGCCGTCACGTGTTTCGGAACGTGATGACACGACGCCGTCCACGAGCGTGTCCAGAAGCTCGTTCACCATGGACTCCACGTCACTGTCGAAAGCTTTGTACTCGAACGGCGCGGTCAGATACCAGAGACCGTTCCGCTTCTCCAGAACGATGTGACCACGTCTGATGCTGTTGAGTTCGATCTTGTCGATATCGGGGCGTTCCCCGCCGAACAGAGGAGCTGCGCCTTTCGTCTTTTCCGGAGGATTGAGCGATGTGGTCAGATACAATGCAACAAGTAACAGGAATACCGCTCCGAGAATGACGATTGTTTTGTTTTTCATCTATACCCCCTTACATCTGCTTTCGGCCCGAGTGGGTGCCACACGTACAATATGCGTCCGTTGGTTTATCACGCCTGCAACATCAGTACTTTCTTACGGAAGCGGCGTACCTGCCAGAGAATGATTCCGAGCATGATCACGAGGATGACCGGCCCGATCTGGTTAGACCACTTGACGATTTTCTTCGCGAACGTCGGGATGTTCTTCAGCGGTTTCATGGGAATCTGCTTGGAACGTATCGCAATCAGGCTTTCCGCCTGGACGAGCCAGTCGGCGATGTTCTGTATGAACACGAGTTCGTTGGGGCTCGCGTAATCGTCGAGAGCGATATGACCGTCACCGACGACAAGGAGTCTGTTTTCCGCCGCAGCATCAGTGACGATCGGACCGGTATACTCCTCACCCTCTGGTTTGACGGCAGTGTCGGGCGAAGAACCGTTTGCCTGTTCTGTGGCGATCGGCTTTTTCGGCGGCCCGGACTCCTTGAAGTAGGATGTGAATTGCCCCCTGACGTACGCTGCGAGGGGTATATGCTTTTCGTTGAAATCGCTCTCCGCCCAGCGCCGCATGATATCGATCCGTACCGAAGGACCGAATTCCCTCCCCGAAAGATCGGAAGAATAGACAAGTCCTTCGGAAACATATCCCTTCTTCGCAGCCAGTGTAGTATCGACGGAGGACGGGAAGAACATCTGAAGCTGGTTGAGATCGCGCGTCACACTGTTGTCCGGGTTCATGACCATGATCGTCGGCAGGTAGGGAAGCCTGACCGGACGGCTGATCTGGAAGAATCCCTGTCGTGACTGGACATTGACTGAGGCGCACCGGTTGTCGATGACAACATCCTCGTTGATGGCGATCCCGTAGTTGTTGAGAAATCCGTTGAGGTTCAGGTTCAGGTTGCCGGCGAACTGCTGCTGGAGGTTCGGTTCATAGGAGCCGGCGAAAAAGGCCGTCTTGCCGCCCTTTATAATGTACTGGTCGATGTTGAAGAACTGCCAGTCTGTGAGCGGCTGACGGGGGGCGATAACGAACAGGCCGGTGACATCGTCGCCGACAGGCTCGTTCAGATCGACCGGCCGGACATCGAAATTGCGACCGAGGGCTTCGTACAGTCTCTGCATGGAGATCTGCTGCTCTTCCGTACCGGTCGATGCCATGCCGAGCACCGGCAGTTTCTGTGATGTCAGGCGGTTGATGAGGCTGGTGATTTCGTATTCGAGATTCGAGATGCTCGTTACGACAGGAATAACCTCCTTCTTGTCGCCGTAGATGAAGACGACGCCCATGTAGGCCAGCTTGACCTCAATCTTGTCGTTGGCGACCGTCTGTATCTGCTGGGGAGGTATCTGGAAGCTCTGGGCCTCTTTTTCGAGCTTCTCCTCGCTGCCGGGATCGATGAACTCGTATTCCAGATGTCCCCTGGAATATGCCCGGTAATCCTCGAGCATGTCACGGATGTACCGCGAGGTGGTGTTGTAGGGGCTCGGAAGATCGGGCGAAAAATACGCCTTGACGATGAGCTTGTCGGCAATGTCCCCAACGATCTCCTTTGAAGCCTTCGACAGTGAGAACATGCGGGAACTCGTCAGGTCGAGCCGGAGGAACATCCGGATGCCGATGGCGTTGACCATGACGATGATTCCCAGAAGCAGCAGCATAGTTATAATTGAAGAGCTGTTCAGTTTTTTCATGCGATTATTCTCCTCAATTCCATTTCCGGCTTTCAAGCGACAGCTTGGACAGCGAGATCATGAAAACGATGAGTGACAGGTAGTAAAGAACGTCGCGGGAATCAATGACGCCGCGGCTGATGTTCGCAAAATGGTAATCGATGCTCAGGAACTGAAGAACCGGAACGGTCCATGCGGGCATGATCATGAGGAACTTGTCTATCAGCCACAATACGAAGATCATAAGAAACGCAATGATGAAGGATATCACCTGGCTTCCCGAGATCGTCGAAGCGAAAATGCCAATGGCGACATACGCCGCGCCCATGAGGACGAGCCCCAGATAACCACACACCATCATGCCGATGTCCGGATTGCCGAGCAGCATCACGGTGAGCGCAAACGGGAATGTGAACAGCATTGCGGCGAAAAGAAGCCCGAGACCGGCAAAGTACTTGCCGAGCACGATCTCGAGATCGGTGATAGGCATGGTCACCAGAAGCTCGATCGTCCCGCTTTTCTTTTCCTCGCTCAGAAGCCTCATGGTGATGGCGGGAACGAAAAAGATGAATATGAAGGGGATGATGTTGAACACACTCCGCAGCGACGACTCATCACTCAAAAACATCTCGCTCGTAAAAAACCATCCGGTGATGAGCAGGAACACTGAAATCACGATATACGCCATCGGAGAAAAGAAATATGCGGAAAGTTCGCGACGGAAAACCGGTAAAGCTTTATTCATTGTGTTCCACCCCCCTCCTGAGTTATAGTGAGCTGCCTGAACACTTCCTCGAGGTTTGTTCTGTGCTGGCTCATCTCGAGGATGACCCATCCCCTGTCGACCACTGTCCGAAAGATGTTTTCACGGAGATCGTCGGAGGCAGCCACCGCGATGTCGACCTTCGTGGTACCGTCACTGAAGTCGGCGAGGGCCTGCGCCGATTCGACGCCAGAGATAGCCGAACAGACGTCGGCAGCATCGTTGATCTCGCCCTTGAGTATGAGATGGATGACCGTCTGACCCGCAAGTTCTCTCCTCAGGTCTTCGGTGGTGCCGTCGGCGACGATTTCACCGGAGGAAATAATGACGACCCTGTTACAGACGGCCTCCACTTCGCTGAGAATGTGCGTCGAGAGTATCACCGTCTTTTCCCTTCCCACATTCTTGATGAGATCACGGATGCCGACAACCTGGTTCGGGTCGAGGCCGATAGTCGGCTCGTCGAGGATGAGAATATCGGGTTCATGGATCATCGCCTGTGCTATGCCGACGCGCTGACGGTATCCTTTCGACAATTCACCGATATCCTTGCCGAGCATATTCCCCAGCCCGCAGAGCTCGATCATGTCCGAAAGCCGCTGGCTCCGTTTGGCTCCATTGATATCCCTGAGGTCGCAGATGTAATTGAGGTATTCGTGGACGCTCATGTACTCGTACAGCGGTGTATTTTCCGGAAGGTAGCCGATCATCCGCCGGATTTCCATGGAATTATCGCTCACATCGAGGTCGTTGAACAGTATTTTCCCTTCCGTGGGCGGCATGAAACATGTCAGGATTTTGAGGGTTGTTGTCTTTCCGGCACCGTTCGGCCCCAGGAAACCGAGGATTTCACCATCGTTCACCGTAAACGAAATATCGTCAACAGCCTTGAAATCCCCGTAGACCTTTGTAAGATGTTCAATTTTAATCATACAACATCTCCTTGCGGGATTTAAAAACTGGAATATGATTCACTTGAACAGGGATTGCAGATGGAAGAAAAACGTTATGTTATAAACGCAATAATACCCTTATGGTTTCATATAATTTTTATTCTTAAAAGTTTTAATATACTTGAAATGATACAGTGTTTCAAGAGGAAAAATGCGATTTCACCATTTCTTACAGGCAAGGGACTGTCCATGATTCCTGTGAATACCCCTGCGTGTCCCGGAAGTAAACGTTACCGTTTCGGTGTAAAAAGGAGGAACATCTTTGCCACAGTAGTGTTACCGGCTGTGCGAAGAGGTTCTTACATTACAGGATCGCTCATGCTGTCGAGCATCTCCTTGTTGTTTTTTGTCTGGCGGATTCTCTCGCTCAGATATTCCATCGCCTCGGCGGTTCCCATCGGGTCGAGTATCCTGCGTAGAATCCAGATACGGTTGAGTTCGGCCTCGGTGAGCAGGAGCTCTTCCTTACGGGTGCCCGACCGTTTGATGTCCATGGCGGGGAAGATACGCCGGTTCGACAACTTGCGGTCCAGCACCATCTCCATATTGCCGCGGCCCTTGAACTCCTCGTAAATCACTTCATCCATACGCGAGCCGGTTTCAATAAGTGTTGTGGCTAAGATTGTGAGACTGCCGCCGTTTTCGATATTGCGCGCAGCGCCGAAGAACTGCTTCGGCCAGGTGAGGGCGTTGGCGTCGATACCGCCCGAGAGGATTCTCCCGGAATGCGGGATTACGTTGTTATGGGCGCGCGCCATACGGGTGATGGAATCGAGCAGGATCACGACATTATGGCCGTATTCGACGAGACGCTTCCCCTTCTCGATCACGATGTCCGCGACCTGAACGTGACGTTCCTGGGGTTCGTCGAACGTGGAAGATACGACCTCGCCTTTGACCGCCCGCTGCATTTCGGTGACTTCCTCCGGCCGTTCGTCGATCAGAAGCACGATGAGCTTGACATCGGGGTGATTGGCGGTAATGGCGTTCGCTACTTTCTGCATGAGCATGGTTTTGCCGGTGAAGGGCGGCGCGACAATCAGCCCGCGCTGTCCGAACCCGATGGGGCAGAGCAGGTTCATGATGCGGGTGCTGAGTTCAGTCGATATGGTTTCGAGATTGAATTTTTTATCCGGGTGAACGGGGATGAGGTTGTCGAATAGAATCCGGTCCTTCGCCGTTTCGGGATTTTCGTAGTTGATCGCCTCTATTTTCAGGAGCGCAAAATATCGCTCCGAATCCTTCGGGGGGCGGATCTGGCCGGAGACTGTATCGCCGGTTTTCAGTGAGAATCGCTTGATCTGTGAATGGGACACATAAATATCGTCCGGTCCCGGCAAGTAATTATAAAGGGGCGAGCGGAGAAATCCGTAACCCTCGTCAAGCACCTCCAGGACGCCCTCGGCGAAAATCAGACCGTTCTGCTGGGTCTGCGCCTCGAGTATTTTGAAGATGATGTCCGCCTTTTTCAATCCCGATATGGAATTGACACCCAGTTTCTTTGCGCTTTCCGTCAATTCGGAGATCGTCAGTTTCTTTAATTCGCTGATATCCATTTCCATCATACACTATTCCTTTTTCAGGGTAATACCATTTTTTCCCATGTGAACGTGTTATCCCGTATAATTCATAAGTTATTGTGAGCTCATGCGGAACTTATTGTTTTCTTATCAGACTCATCCCCCGGGCCCTTCTCCTGCAAATAATGGAAGGTGAGCACGAGCCAAGACAGCCTTTCCACGCTTACACACCTGTCATCCCCCGCTTTCGTGACCGGGGGAGGGGGATAAAAGAGGGTGAGTGTCTAAAAAATGTGGATAATTCAAAGATTTATAAATAATCCGAGTTATATCAGCCAGTAAATGACCATTATCATGCACAGCAGTCACTGGGGTTTCATGGAATAACCGCGGGTTGTGTTCTCAAGATGAGTAATTATCGATGTATTATTACTTCAGCGATTAAATACTTAACATCAGCAATCAGTGAAAACAATCCCCCTTCCTGTCCTTCTGACATCCTTCCCCCAAAGGGGTTAGGAATATAACCATAGTATTTTCTTGCACTTGCCCCCTCCGGGGGAAAGTGGCGCATGAGCGCCGAAAGGGGGCTTGACATACGAAACAATGAAATAGAATGCAACCATTTTAATTGCCGGAATATTATTTCCTAAAAAGTAACGACAGTATAGCCACCGTATGACAGGGGACAGTTAATCGTGGACACATACATCCCCACACTATTCAGGGACTATGAATTATTTACGGCACAAGGATTAATGAAACACTGAAATCGGCAATAAATGATTCATGTGTGAGGAATGATGTTTGCGCAATCAGGTGCGCATAATATAGAAATATATTTATATACTTGTCAAGCCAAAAAGAGAAAAAGGTAAAAGAAAATTACTGCATACAGAGAGTCATATTTCTATAAAATAAATAATATCATGATGTTGAGAGAGTATTAATCTCCGGGACGGGGGCATGCTATTCACCCCTTAAGATGGTGTCAGGGTGTAATCAGCACGCCGTATACACGTTTTTTATGACTCCCTTTCGTTATTTCAGTTCCAGAAATGTGACCGGCCGTTTCAGAAAATATGTTACGTTGGTTACCTTACCCACATTGCAGCGCCGTATTTCGAGCTCGTTCCCATCCGCATCGGTGTACCCGTAACCGTGCTGATCGAGCACGATGGGCTCTCCGTTGTATTCGCCGAGCAGGAGCTGAGCATGATGTCCGCAGCTCTGGATGGTGATGAACGGCTCGTGTTCGAGCATGACCCGGAACTGCCCCTTCTTCCCCATTGCCGGGAGTGCGACCTTTTCCGAGTGCCCGTAATAAGTGAGCAGTTCGCCCTCGTACGGAAGCTGAAACCCGAAACAGGCGAAGATATCGCGGTACTGCGACACATGATTCCTGCCGTACCACCCGCCGGTCCAGTCGTACGGGGTGTCGAGCAGCTTGAATGCGGTGGTGACCACAGCACGCCGCGTGTAGGGGAGCCATCCCTCGCTCACATCGGAATCCCCGGCAAGCCAGGCGGTTTCCGTGATGAGCCGCCCGTTCGTCATCCGCACGGGGATTTTGATGGCGCGGGGCATGTTCGAGTCCGCCAGTGGGAGGCGCGATCCCATCCCGAACCATCCCGACGCGTATGTGCAGGATGGATCGGAATAGAACATGACACGGTCGGCGGTGGCGACGGCGAACCGCGGGGGATCGGAGAAACGTGCAATCGCCTCGGGGGTGCCGAAGGCGACATCGTCCGCCCGCACCCATCCGCATCCCTCACTCGAATACACGAAGACATACTCGCCGGTCTGTGATTGGTGAAGGACGGTCACCGGCTGAGCGATTTTGAGCACACAGACATTGAACATGTCCCATCGTGTCTTGCCGTTCTGACTGAGTCCGACCTCCTGCGGCGGGAATGTCGGGGCGATCCTGACCCGTGACGGCCTGACTGTGATGGCGTATCTGATGGTTACCTCGTCGGGCACCCTGTCGAGCGCCATATCACCGATAAACCTGCCGATTTCACGTTCGTTGTAGGGGACGGCGAGAGAGCTTCCGAATATCCTCTTTTTCAGGTACGCGATTTCCTGGGCGACACGGGCACGGACAGTATCGGCCGCCGCACGGGGTGTGACGGTCGCGAGGTCGGTATAGGCGACGACGAATCCGGGCCACCAGTGGCCGGGATTATAAGGCCCGAGGTCCGGGATACGCTCCTTCACCGCCCCGGTGAACGGCTCCGGGGAATGGATTTTTGCCTGATATGCCTCGTTCATCGCACGGATCTGTTCAGGGGTCAGGATAACTTCGTCCGGCCGTTCCATCCTCCCGATCCAGTATTCCGGCGTCCGCATCTCCGGGAGTATGCCGGGAAGCACATCGGGAGCCCTGTTGTACAGGTCGGCCGCGAGCACCTTTTCTTCGACCTTCTGAAGTGTCTGGGCCTCCGATAAAGTGCCGAGAGCCGCTGCAATCACGGCGAGTGCGCCTATGCCGGTGATGTATCTCATCTTCATGTTCATTATCCTCCTCATCTATCCACACAGTCTATACGGATCATGAGAATCCCGCCGCCTGTCAGTCCCTGAAATGGGCGAAATAAAAGAGTTTGATGGGCTTGTCGGTGATGTTGAAATTGGCGTGCGGCGTTTTATTGTCCGGCGGAATCATGTACGCTGTACCGGGGGGCAGGTCGCGTATCTGCTTGCCAAGTTCGAACTTGACATCACCTTCGAGGGTAACCCAGATCTCTTCCGTGGTTCCGTCGTGACTGTGCGGCTGGGCGAACGTGTTCGGGTAGAGCCACACGCTCAGCACGAGCTGCATGGAGGAGAGCCCGTCTTCCGGTTTGATGAGGTGCTCCCAGGCATTGACCCAGTGGCTGTCGCTGATGAATGTCTGCGCCGTCGTCTCATCGTTGACATAGATGGATGTGCGGGGTACGAATCCGGCACGTGTCGGCTCGACAACGAGGTAGAACAGAAGGCTTTCGTTGCCGGTGTTTGACATGGTGAACTCGAGGTTTTCCGGTATAAGGAAAACACGCCCCGGGAAGATGTCGAAGGTTTTCCCGCCGCCGGTGACTGTCCCTTTACCGGAGATGACATAGTAAAATTCCTGCTCGCCTTTCGGTGTGGTCGGTATGGTCGAGGCGCGGGCGGGCAGCTCGGCATAGACAAAACGATTCACATACTTCAGCACCCCGCCCCGTGAAGTCGGGTGGAGCGGGTCGCCGCTGGAGGAGGTTAACACATCACGCTCGATGAGAGAGCCGTGCGTGTGACGCGGCATGGATTCCTTCCAACTCCTGATGAACATGTCGATGTTCGGCTCGGTTGCGGGATCGTAGGGTTTGGGATCAAGATTGCCGTATTTATGCTTTTCCCTGTCTGGGACGCTTTTCATGAACCAGAACATCTTGATCGGCTCGTCGGTAGCGTTGATGTTGGAATGGGGCGTTGTCCCGTTCGGTGGGATCTTGTAGGCTGTTCCGACCGGTAACGTTCGGAACTGCTTGCCCAGGAGGGCATGGATGTCTCCCTTGAGCGCGAACCAGATTTCCTCCACCCCTTCGCCGTGGCTGTGCGGCTGACCCATAGTCATGGGCGAATACCAGACCGGCCCGGCGCCTGTTATCGAGGCAAGCCCGTCCTGGCGGGTGAAGAAATTCTTGTAGATGTGGCTCCAGTGGACATTGCTGCTTGTGAAGGGGATGCCGCTCTCGTCCTTGACCACGATGTCGGTTTGGGGCGTGAACCCGTCGGGAATCTTTTCTGTCAAAAGATACATGGAGAGGGGTTGATCGCCCGTGGTGGTCATGGTGAATTCAACGCCGGGAGGAACGAGAACACCGACACCCTCGTGAAGCTCGACGGTCTTATTCCTGGTCTTCAGGGCGCCCGTACCGGAGTCGAAATAGAAGAGCTCCTGTTCGCCATTCAGAGTCGTCGGCGTGGTCGATGCGCCGACAACGAGCGTGGCGTGGCTGAACCGTTCGAGGGCTGTGAGGACAGCACCCTTCACTTTGGGATTGATCGGATCGCCGTCGCTCTTTGTGAAGATGTCGCGCTCGATAAGGGAACCGTGAGAATGCCGCGGCATAGACTCCTTCCAGCTTCTCATGAACATGTCCGCGTTCGGTTCGACCGCGGGATCGTACGGAGCGGGATCAAGGTTGGCGTAATCAGGCTCTTCCTGGGCGATGGAAACAGCCGCCAGTCCTGCGAGAAGAGCGCAGACAAGCAGGAATTTTTTCATTGTGTTCCTCTCCTTATACGAAGCTTATTCTAACGGTTCATATCATTCTTACAGCATTCTTGTTTTAAGTATTTTGGCAACCAAAGAGTTGCCCCTACACAATGTCTCCAATCATCAATCCGAAATCCGCAATCGAAAAAAGCCCTCCCATACAGGTCATCCTACTGCGCAACCTTCATGAGCCAGAAGGTCTTTATCTGTTTGTCCGACTTGTTGATCGTCGAATGAGGCGTCATCCCGTTCGGGGGGATTTTATATGCCGAGCCCGGCGGCAGAGCACGAAGCTGCTTCCCGAGCAAAATATTGACATCACCTTCGAGCGAAAACCATATTTCCTCCACCCCTTCCTCGTGGCTGTGCGGCTGTCCCATGGTCATGGGATCGAACCAGACCGGGCCCATGCCGATAAGCGTCGCAAGGCCGTCCTCTTTCGTGAACAGCCGTTTCGACATGTGGCACCAGTGGCCTGTGGTCGTATAGAACGGTTTCAGGTTTTCATCGCTGACCCGCATCTCGGTGTTGGGGGTGAATCCCGCGGGGATTGGCTCAACCATTATATACATGGCGAGATTATCACACCCGGTGCTCGTCATGGTGAACTCTAAACCAGGGGGCATGAGAATGCCGATGCCCTCGCTTAGTTCGGCGGTTTTGTTTCCTGCGATGATTGTCCCGGTGCCGCCGACGATGTAAAAGACCGCCTGTTCCCCCGCAAACGTGATCGGAGTCGTATGGGCGCCGGACTCGAGGGTGGCGTAGGCGAACGTCTTGAGATTGGTGAGGACAGCGCCACGGACAGTCGGTTTCAGGACTTCGCCCTCAAGCGGGGTGAAGATAGTGCGGATGATCAGAGAGCCGTAGATGTTACGGGGCGGGGTTTCTTTCCAACTCGATATGAACATGTCCGGATTCGGATCGACCGCGGGATCGTACAGGCTCGGGTCAAGCTGACCGTACGGACTGGTTTCCGACCGGACTGATTTCATCATGTGAATGAGCTTGACCTGACGGTCGGTCAGGTTGATGTTGGCGTGCGGAGTGTTGCCGTTGGGGGGGATTTTATAGGCAGAGCCGGGCGGCAGGTCGCGGAACTGCTTGCCGAGCAGGAGCCTGATATCACCCTTCAGAGCTATCCAGACCTCCTCGATTCCCGCACCATGGCTGTGGGGCTGCGACATGGTCATCGGATCGATTTTTACTGCGGTGAGTCCGCCGTAAGCCTTCATACCGTCCTGTTCCCCGATAATCCCACGGTCGATGTGGGACCAGTGGACGCTGAGTGCCTGCGGGTTATCGAATTCGTATTTCATGACCAGGTTTTTATTCGGTGTGGAATCGGCTGACAACGGTTCTGAGACCATATACATGGTGAGGGGCTCGTCGCCGGTGTTTTTCATTGTGAAGGTGAATTCCGGGGTGGAGATAAACGCGACGCCCTCGTACAGGTCGTACCGTTTCCCGCCAGACTCGATGGTGCCTTTCCCGGATTGTATGTAAAAGACATGCTGCTCTCCCGTAATTTTTGTTGGTACCGTGGATGCGCCGACATCGAGGATGGCGTGACTGATAAAATTGGTCTCGAAAAGCACCGCGCCTTTCGCCGACGGTTTCAGCTGGTCTCCGGTGCCTTTGGTCAGTATGTCACGGACGATGAGCGAGCCGTAAAGGTGGCGGGGCATCGAATCTTTCCAGTGCCCGATGAACATGTCGATGTTGGGATCGACCGTAGGATCGTAGGGATTCGGGTCGAGCTGGCTGTTTGCCGGCGGCTGGGCGTACACAAACGAGGATACCGAAAACATGAGTGCACAAGCGAGGATGACGTGGGTCCGTATCATGGAGAGACTCCTTGTGTGATTACATCATGACCTTCAGGGACTTTGTGATATATATCACATACAGGATAATCAATAAATGCTCCATTGGCAATATGATATTTCAACAAATTGTTTGTGCATCAGCCCGGAATTGTGTAGACTTTAGGATTATTTCGGAAAAGGGACAACAGGCACCGGACACTCCAGGGAGGGGAAGCAGTGCGTGATATGCACAAGGAAAGCACCGTCATCAAGGAAATCACCAAGCGGAAGAACGTGGTCGTCCGTTTCATCAAGGGCAGACTCGGCGGGTACGATTATGCCGAAATCAGGCAGTATGAGAGCGTCGGCCGCGGCGACTTTCAACCGACTCTGAAGGGCATCACCTTTAAACCGGATCTCCTGGACGATATGATCGAGGGATTGAAAGCCCTGAAAAGAGCTCTCGGACGGGATGACTCTCCCCAAAAAAAACCATAGCTCATCACAATACCCTGTACATGACAGATCACATCTCCTCTAACAGCGCCTCAAGGTTTCTTTTCATAGGTTCGTCGATGAATCCGGGAGGTTCGTGACGCAGGAGTTCCTGTGCCTTCTCGTGAGCGACACGGGCCGCATCCCTGCTCCCCTCTTTTTCCCAGGGCTCGAACAGGATTCTGCAGGTTATCTCCGGATACCAGTTTTCACTCCGGAAATGGTTCAGGGTATGGTCTTCCGCAAGGTATGCGCCCCAGGTGCCGATTTTCTGAATCAGGTCGACAGCACAATGGTCCGGCGAAACCGCTATTCCGGATTGGTAACGACGCAACAGACCAAACACTTCATTATCGAGCAGAAGCTGCGCATAGCTGACCGTCAACCCTGTCGAAAACATCCCGAGGTTGACGATCATGTCGATTCCCGCCTGAACGCACACCATCGCTGTCAGCGCTTTCTCCCACGCCCCCTGCTGGTCGACGGCGTGGGAATCGGTGTCGAATCCGATGGAATGGCTCGGGATTCCATAGAAGCGCGCCATCTGGGCGCCTGCGATTCTCAACAGCATCGTTTCCGGTGTGGCGATGACCGGATTGCCCTTTTTCATGCTGAATATCGTGTGCGCATTGCAGTACACAACCGGAGCGCCCTCACGGAGAATCTGGGCGATGATCAACCCGGAAAGCATTTCCGTGTTGTGAACGATGAGATGTCCCGCCAGTGTGACCGGGGATGTGGCTCCCGCCATCGGTGCCGGAAGGACGAGAAACGGAATGCCCCGGGGCACCGTTTCGAGAATGACCTCGCAGGCATGCGGCGTCCACCTAAGCGGTGCCGATGGCGATATATGGCAGGAGACGACCGGTTCGGTGAATGGAGCTTTCTTTCCGGTAACCTGTTCTATCATCGTATAGACGATGCGTGCGACCCTGCCGGTGTCCGGGGCGACAATCAGGTGCTTTGAGGTATTTTCAAGAAGCGCCATCACTGCATATGCTTCCGCCAGTACCGGGGGGACATCCTGGGGAATTCCCTGAACTCCGACGAAATCGATATCGTCCAATTGATGGGCTATCCAGGCGAAATTCCCCACTTCGGCTCGTGTTATCGGGTGCCTTTTCCCGGATTCATGGTCGAGTAAGAATGTGGCATCGAATCCGCTGACAGACCGTGAGAAACCGTTCCCGATCTCGACAGGTTTGCGGTCGTCACGGGAATGAAGAGGAATCGTTTTCGGGGGTTTTTCGAGTGCGGCACGGATAATTTTTTCGGGAAACTTCGCGATGCCGGTGGATTCATCGACGGTCACACCCGCCTCTTTGAGAGTTTTCAAGAGCCCGGTATGCTGGATTTTGACCCCGGTCTCTTCGAGAACACGGAGCGATGAGGAGTGAATCTCGTCGATTTCACTGTCAGATAAAACCTTAATGAAATCCGGTTTCATGGTAAGACTCCTCAGGTATGTGTTATGTCATGCAAGGTTTTTCCGCGCTTTTTCTATGACTTTTTTCACCTCTCGCTCCATCATGTCGTCGAGCGGTTTCGGCTCGTACGAGGCGAGAAGCGTACGGAGACGGTCCTTCACGTTGTCCGCAGTTGTCCGGCGCCCCCGGGAATCCCAGTGATCCCAGTATTGGCGGTCGAGGATGGCGGGCATCCATACTTCCTCACGGAAATGACGAACTGTGTGTTCCTCGGCTATGAAGTTCCCCCCGGGGCCAATCCTGTCGATCAGGTCGAGCGCGAGGGTTTCATCGTCAATACTGAACGACCGCATGATCCGCTCGACATAATCGATGACCTCGTACTGGAACACGAGCATCTCGAGGCTGGACGCCTGGTCGACACCGGCGATGCCCATGTGGCCGAAGATGTCTGCGCCGGCAAGCGCACCCATGAGAAGCGATACGCCCGCTTCGAGCCCCGCCTGGCCATCGACGCACTTGCTGTCGGTCAGCCCGACATTGATGTACACCGGCAGGCCGTAGTGCTTGCCCATCTCGGTCATGGCGACCGCCATGAGCCCCTGTTCGGGACCGGAGAAGATGAGCTGGGTCGTGCGCATGTCGAAGGCGTGGGGGATGCCGCCGAAACACACAGGCGTCCCCGGACGGATGAGCTGGGTGACACAGACTCCCGCGAGAATCTCCGCCGTTTCCTGGGCGCAGGTGCCCGCAAGGGTCGAGGGCGCGCTCATACCGACCTGCGCCATGGGGCCGATGTGGACCGGGAGCGGAACTTTGCAGGTCTCGAAAAGGAGATCGACACCGTGGTGCGGGAACCTGAGCGGGCTTATCGGCTCGAGGAGAGGATAGGCGGGCGGATACTGGGCTGATTCACTTTCGGAGCCGGTGATAACGGTGAAGAGCTCACGGATGTATACCGCGCTCGCACGGTCGTGGAACCAGAAGGTGACCGGCTTGTTCGTCGTGCGGATCAGGGCCGCGGCAACCTCCACACAACGGTAGGAGACATCGATCTCGTGCGGGTCCGACATGGCACCGGCGATGTTGATACGCGGGAGGACGTCCACGAGCTTCGCCGCCATGACCACATCATCGAGTGAGGCGAAACGGCGCCTGCCCTCGAAGTCAACCCAGTACGCTTCGCCGGCGATCGTGTTGTAGTTCCGCTCACCGACGCCGAAAGCCGCACGGATGGTGCGGTCTCGGCCGTAGATGGTGAAGGTCTTGCCTGCGCTTTCGAGGCACTCGTCCACGAGGACGGAGGGGATTCTGACACGGTGGTTCGCGCTGTCCACCTTCGCACCGGCGCGCCCGAACATGGCGCACATTTCATCGTGCGGAATCTCGACTCCTGTCCGTTCGAGTATGCTCCGTGCAGCGCGGTCTATTTTTTCGACGCCGTCTTCATTCAGAACACGCAGTATCATGGGTATCTCCTTGGGGGGGAATATTGATTATCAATGTTATTCATATATATATCTGACCGGAACTCATCCCCCTGACCCCTTCTTGTGTCCGCAAGAGGAAGACCCCCCTGCCCTCCGGGCATCCCCCCTAATAGGGGGGACACGGCGAAACCGAGGGGGGTTGAATTTACGTTTGGAGCTACATGTAATTTATTAATTGTTCGGATTAGTAGTATGCCATTCCCAAAATCCGCAATCCGAAATATCTCAGGGGGTGAGTGAAAAAAAACTTCGCCAGGGGCAGCGCCCCTGTACCCCCTCATCAAATATCAATAATCAAGTGCTCAATAGTTCTAAGGGGAGGCGCGACGAAGCACCCGGAAGCCTACGTAGTAGTCCCGGAAGGCCGGGGGGCGGCCGTCGCGACGGGCTGACCGGCAGTAGCCGCCGTCGAGGCTCCAACTGCCGCCGCGAATCACACGGTAGGAGCCCGTATGTGCCCCTGTTGGGTCGGTCACACTCCCGCTCCCATAGCTCCCATACCAGTCGTTGCACCACTCCCACACGTTACCGTGCATGTCGTAAAGGCCAAATGTGTTCGCCACCTTCTGCCCCACCGGATGGGTTTTCGAACTGCTATTACCATAGTACCACCCCGCACGGGCAAGATCGCTCTCGCTGTCGCCGGTATAATATTCCGTCGTCGTCCCGGCACGGCACGCATACTCCCACTCCGCCTCCGTCGGCAGACGGAATCCGTTCATGCTGAAATCGCAAGCCCATGTGCTCTCATTATAACACCGATCGAGACCTGCCGCATCGCTCAGCCTATTACAGAATCTCATCGCATCGTACCACGATACATATTCAACAGGGTAATTGTCATCACCCGTAAAATACGAGGGATTGGAACCTATTACCGCTGTATACTGCCCCTGCGCAATCTCGTATATGCTCATCTCAAACGAGGACAGGGTAACCGTGTGAAAGGGTCGTTCATAACTTTCTCCGTCACCGGAGATATCACCCATCTGGAACGACCCGGCGGATATCGAAACCATAGTGATGTCTATTGCTTTAGTCAAAGTAATCTGAACGGTTGTAGTTTTTCCTTTTTTAATGGTGATATTCGATGTTGAACCGTAATAGGTAACCGCTCCCGAACTATCATATCCCTTAAGGCGAACCGTGTACCCGCTCCCGGCTTTGACTTTTATGGAGCCTGTCGCCCGCTTCCCCTGCATTGAGAGTTCCCGCCCGTTGACGAGGAGCGAGTTGTCGGATGCATATATAAAAACTTTGGCTTTCGTCGTGGTTTCCACGGCATTGGCTTTTGTCGCATCCTGAGTGGCAACAGCAGCTTCGATAACGGCTGTTCCTTCTCCTGCCGTATCGTCGTGACTTACGGGATTTTTATCGCTGCAGGAAAGCCCCAGACAGAGGAGCGATAATATGATCCACCGCATATCGTGATCCTTTCGTCTGTATCAATCAGGGAAGGTGACGTCGATGACCGCTGTTCCATTCTCTTCTTGGTTCATCGTGGATAGGATGTAGTAGATTACCCCACCAACAAGGACCCCACCAGCAATGTACCATTTTTTCTTGCTTTTCTTTTTCGGTTGCTGTACGACTTGTTGCTGCTCCGGTTTACGCTGTTCGACTGTACGCGGTTTTTCAACTTGTATCGGTGCAGGAGGCGCGGCAACCACCTGCAGGTCGACACGGTATCCTGCCTTGATCTCCGCCGTCCGGTCTATGACTCTCAGCGTTGACTTACTGGTCAATACTTCAACCACCCTGACCCGCGCAACAGTCAGCCGGACACTTTCACCGCTTACAATGCGTTCATAATAGACGATGCCTTCGGCGCCCTCTCGGATACCGCTGTCCGCACCCCTATCGATGATTATCTCATCGCCATTTACCGCTGTCACTTCGCCGGTGATGACCGGCTCCGCAGCGAAACAGGGGCAGAGTTGCCAGGCGAGCAGTGAAAAAATAAGTAAAATACTTATACTGTGCTTCATGTCATGATCCCTGTTCATTGTGCGATGAAGAGGAAACTGCTCCCCGGCTCGTTGCCGAACTGGAATTCGAGCAGGTGCGGCTCAGGCTCGACATAGTTAATGTGGTTCACCATGAGCTCCTCGATGGTGAGAATGCCATCGGACCCGCCGAACCCCCGGAGTCCTTCGAGAAACTTCCTCATGAAGGGGCTGTGCTGTCCCGGACGACCATCAGGGACGTATTCCTTCCCGCCCGAGGTCATAAGCAGGCGGGTCTTGTATTTAAGCTTGCGAAGGATGAATTCCTCTTTCGTTATGTTCCGGTAGGTTTCCTCGCCTCCCCGCATCGCGATCTGGATATTCATGGTGCCGCCGAAACAGGCGTCGAGCACCAGCATGATGTGGTTGCAGGGGATGTTGGCGATGATTTGCTGGAGGCTGGGATAATCGATATAAGAATCGAAGATGGTATCCTGCTCTTTTTTAAGCCCGTCTGCGCCGATGAAATAGCCGGTCTTTGAGTCATCGTCGAAGAGGCCGTGGCCGGACATGACGATGAGAAGTTCACTGTTTTCCGAGAATATCCTGTTGTAATAGGATCGTATAACGGTCAGAATTTCACGTTTCGTTGGATTGGTGAGGACTTCTGTGGTGAATCCGTAGTTGGTTTTCAGCTCATCTGCAAGGGTTGTGATGTCATGGACCGGATTTCTCAGGTCGGGCCAGTTTGCGTAATCGTCGACACCGACAAGGAGAGCATAACAGTCCATGCCCACGTTTTGTGCGAGCGATTGCGCCTGCAGCTCGATTGTCTGTTGGAACGTCCCCCGGTTGCCGGCCTTGTCGAGCGCCTCTATTTGAATGGTATTGTCACCGTCGCTGAGATTGACACGGGCCGTGAATTTAACGACATGGGTTCCGGGAAACAGACGCTGTTCTTCAATGCCGGGTTTTGCCAGATCTGCGGGCTGACCGTTCACGGAAACCGTCGCGATGGGGGAATCGTCCCGTGCCAGCCCTACGATTTCAACATTATCCCCCCTGACAATCGCCTTGATGCCCCTTGACGAGGAAGGAGAGAGCACCATGATTTCGGGCGGCGCAGTGTCTTGACGTTTCAGGGTAGTAATGACAAATGAGGTGAGCTTGTCCTTTATGGTGCCAGATTCTGTGTAGGTGATGTAGCCGTCCTTGACGATCGCCACGGTATGTTTTCCGGGAGAAAGGTCGTCGATGTATACTTCACCGTTGCTGTCGGTTACCGCCGCTTCGCTGGAATCGACGAGGACTGTTGCGCCCGGAACGCCGCAGGAGATGAAGAGGGACGAGGCTTCAATGGTCAGAGGAAGAGAAAAACAGAACAGCAATGCTGTCACACTCATAAACATTCGTCGCATGGCGGCACCTCGAAGTCTATTGTGTAATTGTGGTCAGCGTCAAAATTTTCTCGACTAGTTCTTTATTTATGTCTTTCTTTTTTATGCCTCTCATCATAACTGTGTGCTCTTTGTAATCCTCTGCCAACACAGTATCGTATGTTTCGCCTTCAAACACCACCGTTTTTTTATTAACATCATCAAATTTCTCCGTCCCCGCAAACACCTGCAGCCGCTCAACTCCCAGCGGCGGGGCGAAATAAAACGTATCGGGCAGCGTAAAGACCTGATTCACTTTTGAAATGTCGATGTAGAGATTGTTATAGAGCACCAGCCGTACCCCGTTCGCCATGTGGTAGAGCACCTGCAGG
>Ga0315284_10002681_pt1 | contig 25424 bp, 29 predicted proteins | sample YL17G09_16_MG_FD_203696 | JGI IMG/M metagenome (GOLD analysis project Ga0315284, IMG submission 203696) | Sediment microbial communities from Yellowstone Lake, YNP, Wyoming, USA - YL17G09_16 | ecosystem: Environmental > Aquatic > Freshwater > Lake > Sediment | place: USA: Wyoming | collected...
CAGAAGAACCACTAGAACCACTTGTACCAGAAGCACCTGAAGATCCGCTTGTACCAGATGTTCCGCTTGTTCCAGATGTTCCAGAAGAACCACTAGAACCACTTGTACCAGAAGCGCCTGAAGATCCGCTTGTACCAGATGTTCCGCTTGTTCCAGATGTTCCAGAAGAACCACTAGAACCACTTGTACCAGAAGCGCCTGAAGATCCTGATGTTCCGCTTGTACCAGATGTTCCGCTTGTTCCAGATGTTCCAGAAGAACCACTAGAACCACTTGTACCAGAAGCACCTGATGATCCTGACGTTCCGCTTGTACCTGAAGAACCTGAAGAGCCAGATGTGCCTCTTGTTCCTGATGATCCTGAAGAACCAGATGTTCCAGAAGATCCTGATGATCCTGATGTGCCGCTTGTTCCAGATGTTCCAGAAGAACCACTAGAACCACTTGTACCAGAAGCACCTGATGATCCTGACGTTCCGCTTGTTCCAGATGTTCCGCTTGTTCCAGATGTTCCAGAAGAACCACTAGAACCACTCGTACCAGACACGCCAGATGTTCCTGAAGTTCCAGATGTTCCACTTGTGCCAGATGATCCTGAAGATCCGCTTGTACCTGATGAACCACTAGAACCGCTTGTACCTGATGTTCCTGAAGACCCACTTGATCCACTTGTGCCAGATGATCCACTAGAACCTGATGTGCCGGTTGTGCCTGAAGAACCACTAGAACCTGATGTGCCGCTCGTGCCAGAAGAACCACTAGAACCTGATGTGCCGCTCGTACCTGAAGATCCACTTGATCCTGATGTTCCTGAAACCCCACTTGTTCCTGATGTCCCACTTGTACCAGATGTGCCCGAAGATCCACTAGAACCTGAAGTACCAGACGATCCACTTGATCCTGATGTTCCAGATGTTCCACTCGTGCCTGACGACCCTGAAGATCCGCTTGTACCTGAAGATCCGGAAGAACCTGAAGTTCCACTAACGCCAGAAGTTCCTGATGTACCAGATGAACCACTTGAACCACTAGTTCCTGATCCTGATGTTCCACTCGTACCTGCTGTTCCTGATGTTCCTGAAGATCCTGATGAACCCGATGTTCCTGAAGAACCACTAGAACCCGATGTTCCTGATGTTCCTGATGTTCCTGATGTTCCTGAAGATCCTGATGAACCCGATGTGCCACTTGTTCCTGAAGAACCACTAGAACCCGATGTTCCGCTAGTTCCAGATGTTCCACTTGCTCCCGTAGGCCCAGCGGGGCCAGTTGTAATTGTAGTTTGGATATAAGAAGTAGTGGATACTCCATTAAAATAAACTGTTACTGTTTGTGTGGCTGCTCCTGTGACTCTCGCTGTATATACTTTAAAAACTATTCTATCTGAAAGATTTAATGTATATCCCGTAGCGTCCGTGAAACTCCATACCATTTCAGCCTCGGCTGAATTTGTGAATGATGATGAATATCCTGATCTTAATAATGTTTCAGTAGAACCAGTTGTTCTCTTATATAACTCTACTTTAAGTCTGGCGGTATCAGTACCACCACCACCACCACTACCAACAGTTTGACAATGGAAGTGCCTAAATGCTGTTCCTGGTGGTAATAAGGATACTCCAGGAACTCCAGGCTCTGTTGCGAACGATCCAATTAATGTGTCACCCGTGCCAGTATTTGCTTGAATTATAGTTGTTCCACTTTGTGCCGATGGGCTTTCTAATGCTGTAACATATCCACCAATGTCCGATGAATCGAGTGGATCTAAATAAAATATTTTTCCAGCATTTCCACCATCCGTACCACTTGAACCAGACGAACCACTAGTTCCACCTGTACCAGAACTACCTGATGACCCACTCGTTCCCGATGTGCCTGATGAACCACTAGATCCAGAAGTTCCACTTGTGCCCGATGATCCACTTGATCCTGATGTACCTCTTGTACCAGATGAACCTGAGCTTCCTGAAGATCCACTTGTACCTGAAGAACCTGACGATCCACTTGTACCTGAAGAACCTGACGATCCACTCGTGCCTGAACTTCCACTTGATCCCGAAGTCCCACTTGTACCTGAAGACCCACTAGATCCTGATGTTCCACTTGTACCCGAAGAACCAGATGAACCACTAGTGCCTGATGATCCTGAAGAACCACTTGTACCTGAAGTTCCAGATGTCCCTGATGATCCTGAAGAACCACTTGTACCTGAAGTTCCAGATGTCCCTGATGATCCTGAAGAACCACTTGTACCCGAAGAACCAGATGAACCACTAGTGCCTGATGATCCTGAAGAACCACTTGTACCTGAAGTTCCAGATGATCCTGAAGAACCACTTGTACCTGAAGTTCCAGATGTCCCTGATGATCCTGAAGAACCACTTGTACCCGAAGATCCAGATGAACCACTCGTTCCCGATGTACCCGAAGTTCCTGAAGAACCACTAGTGCCTGATGATCCTGAAGAACCACTTGTACCTGAAGTTCCAGATGATCCTGAAGAACCACTTGTACCTGAAGTTCCACTTGTACCTGAAGTTCCAGAACTACCTGATGACCCACTAGTGCCTGAAGATCCACTAGATCCTGATGTTCCTCTTGTACCTGAAGATCCACTAGATCCTGATGATCCACTTGTACCCGAAGATCCACTCGAGCCAGAAGTTCCTGATGTTCCACTTGTACCTGATGATCCTGATGTTCCACTTGTACCTGATGTTCCACTTGTACCTGAAGATCCTGATGACCCACTAGTGCCTGAAGATCCTGACGATCCTGAAGTCCCACTTGTACCTGATGTGCCGGAAGAACCTGAAGACCCACTCGTGCCTGAAGATCCGCTAGATCCTGATGTTCCACTTGTACCTGAAGTTCCAGAACTACCTGATGACCCACTCGTGCCTGAACTTCCACTTGACCCTGAAGTCCCACTTGTACCTGATGTGCCGGAAGAACCTGAAGACCCACTCGTGCCTGAACTTCCACTTGACCCTGAAGTCCCACTTGTACCTGATGTGCCGGAAGAACCTGAAGACCCACTTGTGCCTGAAGATCCTGAAGATCCACTTGTACCTGAAGTTCCAGAAGAACCTGAAGACCCACTTGTACCCGAAGAACCAGATGAACCACTAGTACCTGATGTTCCTGAAGACCCACTAGAACCTGATGTACCACTTGTTCCAGATGAACCACTCGATCCGCTTGTACCAGAAATACCTGAAGTTCCTGACGAACCACTTGATCCTGATGTACCACTTGTACCAGATGATCCTGAAGATCCACTAGTTCCCGATGTTCCACTTGATCCTGAACTACCACTCGTTCCTGATGTTCCTGAAGACCCACTAGAACCTGAAGTTCCAGAAGTTCCAGAAGTTCCAGAAGTTCCAGAAGTTCCAGAAGATCCGCTTGTACCTGATGATCCCGAGCTACCACTTGTACCCGAAGAACCAGATGAACCACTCGTTCCTGATGTACCTGAAGATCCACTTGAACCACTTGTACCAGATGTGCCTGATGATCCACTAGATCCTGATGTTCCACCTATACCAGAAGTGCCCGACGATCCAGATGACCCGCTTGTTCCAGATGACCCTGAAGAACCTGATGTTCCGCTCGTGCCAGAAGTTCCTGATGAACCACTAGATCCAGAAGTTCCACTTGTGCCTGATGTACCTCTTGTGCCAGATGAACCTGAGCTTCCTGATGATCCACTTGTACCTGATGATCCAGAAGACCCTGAAGTTCCACTTGTGCCAGATGTGCCAGAACTACCTGAAGATCCAGATGTTCCACTCGTACCTGATGATCCAGAAGACCCTGAAGTTCCACTAACACCAGAAGTTCCTGATGAACCACTCGATCCACTAGTTCCTGAAGAACCTGATGACCCAGATGTTCCACTCGTACCTGATGATCCAGAAGATCCTGAAGTTCCACTTGTCCCTGAACTACCCGATGACCCACTTGTACCACTAACACCAGACGTTCCTGATGACCCACTCGTTCCCGATGTGCCTGATGAACCACTAGATCCGGAAGTTCCACTTGTGCCTGAGCTTCCTGAAGATCCACTTGTGCCCGAAACTCCCGATGTTCCTGATGTTCCTGATGTTCCTGATGTTCCTGATGTTCCTGATGTTCCACTTGTACCTGAAGATCCTGAAGATCCTGAAGAACCGCTAGATCCACTTGTGCCGGATGTCCCCGAAGAACCCGATGAACCACTCGTACCTGAAGATCCACTAGATCCTGATGTTCCACTTACTCCAGATGTTCCTGAAGACCCACTCGAACCACTTGTCCCCGAACTACCTGAAGATCCAGATGTGCCGCTAGTTCCACTTGTTCCTGATGAACCACTCGAACCACTCGTACCTGATACTCCTGATGTTCCACTTGTACCAGATGTACCACTCGTACCTGATGAACCACTAGAACCTGATGTTCCCGACGATCCAGAAGAACCTGAAGTACCACTTGTACCTGATGTTCCCGATGAACCTGAAGATCCACTTGTTCCACTCACACCAGAAGTACCTGATGTTCCCGAAGTTCCAGATGTCCCACTAGACCCACTCGAACCACTTGTACCAGAAGAACCTGAAGATCCTGATGTTCCACTTGTGCCCGATGACCCACTTGATCCTGATGTTCCACTTGCTCCAGATGTCCCTGAAGTTCCTGATGTGCCACTTGTTCCTGATGTGCCAGATGACCCTGAACTACCACTTGTACCTGACGATCCACTTGAACCTGATGTTCCAGATGACCCTGATGAACCACTTGTACCGGCGGCGCCAGATGTTCCTGAAGATCCACTTGTTCCCGATGTTCCACTTGTGCCAGATGACCCTGATGAACCACTAGTTCCTGATGTACCTGAAGAACCACTAGAACCTGATGTACCGCTTGTCCCCGATGATCCACTTGATCCACTTGTTCCTGATGATCCTGACGATCCTGATGTTCCTGATATTCCACTTGTTCCTGAAGAACCACTTGTTCCCGATGTTCCACTTGTACCAGATGTTCCTGAAGATCCGGAAGAACCACTTGTGCCAGATGATCCACTCGAACCCGACGTACCTGATGTTCCACTTGAGCCACTGGTTCCAGATCCTGATGTTCCACTTGTACCCGCTGTACCACTTGTGCCCGATGAACCTGACGATCCACTTGAACCTGATGTACCTGATGATCCTGAACTACCAGACGTGCCGGATGTTCCTGATGATCCACTTGAACCTGATGTACCACTCGTCCCTGATGATCCACTTGAACCTGATGTTCCAGCGGTTCCAGATGTTCCAGCGGTTCCAGATGATCCGTCAGCTCCCTGAGCACCGCCTAAGTTAACATCCCATGCACAATGAAGTCCACTACCAACAATTGATAATATGTTTCCAACCATTACCCCTGTTGATGGATTATATGATGTAACGGTTCCAGTCATATAATTAGATCCGTCAAATCCAATAATTAATGATTGTCCCGCACTATATGATAATCCAGTTAAAACAGTAAGAGTTTGTGTTCCTCCACTTATTGTTAAACATGTAGATGATGTGGTTTGATATTTATCACCCGAAAGTCCACTTGTTCCTGAAGTTCCAGATGTTCCTGATGATCCGCTAGACCCCGATGTTCCTGATGACCCACTTGACCCCGATGTTCCTGATGACCCACTTGACCCCGATGTTCCTGATGATCCACTTGACCCCGATGTTCCTGATGATCCACTTGACCCCGATGTGCCACTTGTTCCAGATGTCCCTCTTGTTCCAGATGATCCAGATGATCCAGATGATCCTGATGTTCCTGGAGGCCCTTCTCCACCCACTAATCCACTTGATCCTGATGATCCGCTTGTACCACCAGTCCCAGATGTACCTGAAGATCCTGAAGATCCTGACGTTCCAGAACTACCTGATGATCCAGATGTTCCAGATGTACCTGATGATCCAGATGTACCTGAAGTTCCAGATGTACCTGAAGATCCAGATGTTCCTGAAGTTCCACTTGTGCCAGACGATCCTGAAGATCCACTTGTACCTGAAGTACCCGAACTACCAGATGAACCAGATGTTCCCGAAGTGCCCGATGAGCCTGAAGATCCTGATGTTCCACTTGTACCGGATGATCCTGAAGATCCACTCGTACCTGAAGATCCACTTGATCCAGATGTTCCCGCAATTCCTGATGTTCCCGATGAACCGCTCGTACCAGATGTCCCACTTGACCCTGAAGAACCGCTCGTACCAGATGTCCCTGAAGACCCACTAGAACCTGAAGTACCTGATGATCCAGATGTTCCAGATGTACCTGAAGTTCCAGATGTACCTGAAGATCCAGATGTTCCTGAAGATCCAGATGTTCCTGAAGTTCCACTTGTGCCAGACGATCCTGAAGATCCACTTGTACCTGAAGTACCCGAACTACCAGATGAACCAGATGTTCCACTTGTACCGGATGATCCTGAAGATCCACTCGTACCTGAAGATCCACTTGATCCAGATGTTCCCGCAATTCCTGATGTTCCCGATGAACCGCTCGTACCAGATGTCCCACTTGACCCTGAAGAACCGCTCGTACCAGATGTCCCTGAAGACCCACTAGAACCTGAAGTACCTGATGATCCAGATGTTCCAGATGTACCTGAAGTTCCAGATGTACCTGAAGATCCAGATGTTCCTGAAGATCCAGATGTTCCTGAAGTTCCACTTGTGCCAGACGATCCTGAAGATCCACTTGTACCTGAAGTACCCGAACTACCAGATGAACCAGATGTTCCACTTGTACCGGATGATCCTGAAGATCCACTCGTACCTGAAGATCCACTCGTACCTGAAGATCCACTTGATCCAGATGTTCCCGCAATTCCTGATGTTCCCGATGAACCGCTCGTACCAGATGTCCCTGAAGACCCACTAGAACCTGAAGTACCTGAAGATCCACTTGATCCAGATGTTCCCGCAATTCCTGATGTTCCCGATGAACCGCTCGTACCTGAAGATCCACTTGTACCTGAAGATCCACTTGTACCTGAAGATCCACTAGATCCACTTGTACCAGAACTACCCGAGCTACCAGATGTTCCTGAAGATCCAGATGTTCCACTTGTTCCCGCAGTTCCCGATGTTCCAGATGTTCCAGATGTTCCTGAAGTTCCACTTGATCCTGATGAACCACTCGTACCGGAACTTCCTGAACCACCACTTGTACCTGATGTTCCACTTGTTCCTGAAGAACCACTTGATCCTGATGTTCCGCTTGATCCTGAACTACCTGATGTTCCTCCCGTACCTGAAGATCCACTCGAACCGCTAGTTCCCGATGTTCCAGATGTTCCACTTGAGCCTGATGTTCCGGTTGATCCTGAACTACCTGATGTTCCACTTGTGCCAGAAGAACCGTCGGCTCCTTGAGCTCCGCCTAAGTTTACATTCCAACTACAATATAATCCACTACCCGTTGTTGATGTTATGTTTCCAACTAATACACCTGTTGATGGATTATAAGATGTAACAGTACCAGTCATATAATTTAACCCATCAAATCCAATAATTAACGATTGACCAGCACTATATGAAAATCCGGTGCCTATATTTAATGTCTGTGTTCCTCCACTTATAGTTAAGCAATCAGATGATGTTGTTTGATATCTATCACCTGAAGACCCACTTGTACCTGATGATCCACTAGTTCCTGAAGATCCACTTGAACCCGATGTGCCTGTCGATCCACTAGAACCAGATGTTCCACCTGTTCCTGAAGATCCCGATGACCCACTTGTTCCTGAAGATCCACTTGTTCCTGATGAACCAGATGTTCCTGAAGTACCTGAAGATCCACTAGTTCCTGAAGTTCCAGATGATCCACTAGAACCTGATGAACCAGTTCCACCTGATGTACCGCTTGATCCTGATGAACCAGATGTGCCTGAAGATCCTGATGAACCAGATGTTCCACTTGTACCTGAACTACCTGATGAACCTGAAGTACCTGATGATCCACTTGTACCTGAACTACCTGATGAACCTGAAGTACCTGATGATCCCGAAGAACCGCTTGTTCCAGATGAACCACTAGAACCTGAAGTTCCACTTGTTCCTGATGTTCCAGAAGAACCTGAAGTCCCACTTGTTCCTGAAGTTCCAGATGAACCACTAGAACCTGAAGTTCCACTTGTACCAGATGATCCTGAAGAACCACTTGTACCAGATGTTCCAGATGATCCTGAAGAACCACTTGTACCAGATGTTCCACCTGCGCCAGATGGGCCCTGTGCTCCTTGTGTAATTGGTGTTGTAATATGAGTAGCGAAATTATTACCTGAATGTAAAAGGTGTATTATGCGACCGTTAATAGATGACGCCCCATATATTTTTAAAACAATTCTATCGGTAATATTTAATGTTGTCGCGGATAATGTATAATAATTGATATTTGATTCATCTGGCGTTAAATCCGATGTACTAAGAATATCAGTACTATTAATTGGACCAACAATAAGAGTCTCAGTTCCTCCAGTTGTTAAAGTATAAATTCTTGCAACAAGTCTGTTTGTGCCTGCTGAAATATTCACATATCCATATGAATGAAATTCCCACAATCCCGCAGGAAGTAAAGTTATACCCGGATCATTAGCATTCGTAATATATGACTCAATAAGAATTTCAGTTAAACTACCCGTAGCGGAAATTTGATCATCTGTTTGTGTTGTGATTGGGTTTGATCTTGTTAATGTAAATCCAGTAAAATTTGTTACACCCGTAACAGTTATATCCTCAGCATAATAATCTATACCAAACACACTATTTCCGGACGATCCTGAAGTTCCCGAAGAACCACTTGATCCTGAAGTTCCACTTGTACCCGAAGAACCACTTGATCCAGATGTTCCTGAAGATCCACTAGACCCAGATGTTCCACTTGAACCAGATGTTCCGCTCGATCCGGATGATCCACTTGAACCAGATGTTCCGCTCGATCCGGATGATCCACTAGTACCCGATGTTCCTGAAGAACCGCTTGAACCCGATGTTCCACTTGTGCCAGAAGTGCCAGATGTTCCTCCAGTTCCTGAAGAACCTGATGACCCACTTGTACCTGAAGTTCCATGTGATCCATCAGCTCCTTGAGCCCCGCCTAAGTTTACATCCCAGTCACAATAATATCCAGAACCAACGGTTGATATGATATCTCCAATCATTTCACCTGTTGATCCCGTATACCCTACAACCGTACCATTCATATAATTTAATCCATCAAATCCTATAATTAATGACTGGCCTGCACTATATGATAATCCAGTTAAAACTGTGAGTGACATTGTCCCACCAGTTATTGTTAAACATGTAGAAGATGTAGTTTGATATTTATCACCTGAAAGCCCACTAGTTCCTGATGTTCCACTTGTGCCATATGATCCGCTTGAACCAGATGTACCACTCGTTCCTGAAGATCCTGATCCTGTTCCCCCACCCGTTAGTTTTAAAACAAGATCAGAATCGGTAACGCCACTAAAATACCAATATTCACTAAGACTATTTCCAGAAGTTACGCCAACAGTTAAACCTATTGCTCTTTCTAGTGTTGTTACCATATAATTAGCATGCGAAACGCCAGTCCAAACCCCATATCTCCAATCTAAGACTTTTGGTGCTATGATACTAATACTGTCACTAAGCGATATACCTCTTTCGTATGCCATCTATATATTAAGTATTTAAAAATTGAATTGTATTTTGTATTGTTGCATAAACGCTCCAGTGCATTTTAAAAGTTATTCCTGACCAATATCCATCAGGGCTGTTAACATTCTTTGTTGTTGCCACAGATATAAAACTATTATTAATATTACCATTATCTAAAGCATTTACATACCATTTCGTCTTTGTTGTGTAACTATTTTGATATGCAAACCATATAAATTTTCCACTAATGTTATATGGAATTGTTAAAGTTCCAGATGCTGATGTGACAACTTTAGTTGCTGTTCCGCCTGAAATTGCCGATGCAATCATATCAACATCTGGCAAAGTATCTGAGTTACCATAAAAATATGGATATATACTTGTTATAGTATATGTTGTTGTACCATAATTATTACTTGCGGCTTGAGGAGCGGCGGTACTACGAACCGCTGGGGTTCTTACATCATAATTACCTTTATTATCTTGTTTTGCAACGCCCGCATTGTAATTACCATCTCCTTGATATGTTGTTGATCCCACTGGAAGTACATATGATTCACCATATGGCGTTGTACTGATTGTATATGTATGATTAGGATTATTTGGGTCTGCATATCCAAATTGTGCAGCAACATCTGTTGCCGATGATTCTGTTAATGTTGTATCTGTTAAAATTGCTCCTGCATTTCTTAAAATTCTTAATTGTGTATAAACATCCGCGTCATTTTTGATACCAGATAGTGTAATATTTGGAGCATATGTACTACCAACTTCAAGAGTTTGAGTTGAAACGCCACCTAATGTTATTGTGGGTATAGTATATGTTGATAATACTGTTGGAAATAATAAATCATTCCAAAGTTGAACATTCGTTTTCCCTGTTAATGACGCAACTGAAGTTCCTGAAGTAATACCGCCAACTGTTGTTGGAACAGTTAATGCAGGATCTAGTGTCGTATTATAAATAGTATATAACGTGTCACCTGTTACACCTGTTGTTATACCTAATCCTGTGTTATCGGCAACATCAATATTTGATCCAGCACCTGATGTCCCAGATGATCCAGCTATTCCAGATGATCCACTTGATCCACTTGATCCTGATGTTCCATGAGACCCAGATAATCCATGTAATCCACTTGTACCAGATGTTCCACTTGTACCTGAAGTTCCTCTTGTTCCTGATGTTCCTGAAGTTCCTGATGTTCCTGAAATTCCTGATGTTCCGCTTGTTCCATGTGACCCAGATGATCCACTAGTACCTGAAGTACCAAATGTTCCTGATAACCCACTGGTTCCTGAAGATCCACTTGATCCCGATGTTCCTGATGAACCTGATGAACCTGATGAACCTGATGAACCTGATGAACCACTTGTTCCGGAACTCCCCGATGAGCCTGATGATCCACTTGAACCTGACGATCCACTTGAACCTGATGTCCCTCTTGTTCCAGATGATCCTGACGATCCACTTGAACCTGATGTGCCATTTGTTCCTGAAGTACCACTTGTACCAGATGTTCCAGAAGTTCCACTTATTCCAGACGAACCTGATGAACCACTTGTTCCAGAAAATCCACTTGAGCCTGAAGAACCACTTGTTCCTGAAGACCCAAAATTTGTTCCATCTTGGCCAGATGTCCCGCTTGTTCCAGACGTTCCTGGTATTCCTGGTACTCCCATATTTCCCTGCTCACCTGAAGTTCCGCTCGTTCCTGATGTACCTACTCCAGATGATCCGGATGATCCCGAAGAACCACTTGATCCAGATGTTCCGTCAGTACCAGAAGTTCCACTAGACCCAGATATTCCAGATGACCCGCTAGAACCAGATGTACCTGAAGACCCAGAACTTCCAGATGTTCCCGATACTCCTGGCGGACCAATAATTCCTTGTTCACCTGATGTTCCACTTGATCCAGATGAACCACTTATTCCTGATGTTCCTGATGTTCCTGATGTTCCTGATGTTCCTGATGTTCCAACACCCGATGATCCAGATGATCCAGATGATCCAGATGATCCAGATGATCCAGATGATCCAGATGATCCAGATGACCCAGATGATCCGGATGACCCATCTATTCCAGATGTACCTGATGACCCATCTATTCCAGATGTGCCTGAAGAACCACTTGATCCCGATGTTCCACTAGTGCCATGTGATCCTGAAGAACCAGATGTTCCAGATGTTCCTGGTATTCCTGGTATTCCTGGCGGACCAATAATTCCTTGTTCACCTGATGTTCCGCTTGTTCCTGATGTACCAATGCCTGATGATCCCGATGTACCAGATGATCCAAATCCTGAAGTTCCACTTGTTCCAGACGATCCATCTATTCCAGATGTGCCAGACGATCCATCTATTCCAGATGTGCCAGACGATCCATCTATTCCAGATGTGCCAGATGATCCATCTATTCCAGATGTGCCACTAGTTCCTGATGTTCCAACACCTGATGATCCAGATGACCCACTTGACCCGCTAGTTCCATCTGTACCAGATGTACCAGATGTACCAGATGACCCACTATAACCAGATGTGCCCGAAGACCCAGAACTTCCAGATGTTCCCGATACTCCTGGCGGGCCTATAATTCCTTGCTCACCTGATGTTCCACTTGATCCGGATGTACCAGACGTACCAGATGTACCAGATGTACCAGACGTACCAGACGTACCAACGCCTGATGACCCTGAAGACCCTGAAGACCCTGATGATCCACTAGACCCACCTATACCGGATGTTCCAGATGACCCATCTACTCCAGATGTTCCAGATGACCCATCTACTCCAGATGTTCCAGATGATCCAGAAGAACCCGATGTCCCACTTGTTCCTGACAATCCTGGTGGGCCCATAACTCCTTGCTCACCTGATGTTCCACTTGTTCCTGATGATCCTGAGGATCCGCTCGTACCAGATGATCCATCTATTCCAGATGTGCCACTTGTACCAAAGTTTGTACCATCTTGCCCCGACGTACCCGATGATCCGCTTGAACCTGATGTGCCTGTTGTACCAGATGTACCAGATGTACCAGATGTGCCAGATGTACCAGATGTGCCAGATGTGCCAGATGTGCCAGATGTGCCAGATGTGCCTGAACTTCCAGAAGATCCATCTATTCCAGATGTGCCACTTGTTCCAGATGATCCATCCATTCCAGGTAATCCTGGAGGCCCAATAATTCCCTGTTCACCTGATGTTCCAGATGTCCCGCTTATTCCTGATGTTCCAGATGTTCCACTTGTGCCAAAATTTGTTCCATCTTGTCCCGATGTACCTGATGATCCGCTTGAGCCTGTTGTACCAGATGAACCTGAAGATCCTGATGTACCGCTCATTCCAGATGTTCCTGAAGATCCACTTGTGCCAGACGATCCTGAAGATCCACTTGTGCCAGACGATCCTGAAGATCCACTTGTGCCAGTTGTTCCAGATGTACCAGATGTACCAGATGTTCCAGAACTGCCAGACGATCCACTTATACCTGATGTACCACTTGTGCCAGATGACCCTGATATACCTGAAGATCCACTTGTGCCAGATGACCCTGATATACCTGATGATCCACTTGTTCCAGATGTGCCGCTTGTACCTGAAGTACCACTAGTTCCAGAAGAACCACTAGATCCTGACGTACCTGATACTCCACTTGTACCTGAAGTTCCAGATGAACCTGAAGTTCCAGATGTCCCTCTTGTTCCTGATGAACCAGATGTACCGCTTGTTCCAGATGTCCCTCTTGTTCCAGATGACCCACTAGATCCTGAAGTTCCGGATGACCCACTAGATCCTGAAGTTCCAGATGTTCCTCTTGTTCCAGATGATCCAGATGATCCAGATGTTCCATGTGATCCTGAAGTTCCAGATGTACCATGAGAACCCGATGTTCCAGATGATCCTGAACTACCAGATGTCCCTCTTGTTCCTGATGAACCGCTAGAACCTGATGTTCCTGAGCTACCAGAAGAACCACTAGTTCCAGATATTCCACTTGTACCTGACGTTCCATCCGCTCCCTGTGCTCCACCTAAATTGACATACCAACTATTATATGTTCCAGATCCACTAAATGATGTTATATTCCCAATCATTTCTCCTGTTGACCCAGTGTACGAAACAACAGTACCTTCCATATAATTGTAACCATCTTTTGCGATGATTAATGACTGCCCTGGAATATATGACAATCCCGTTCCAACTATTAATGTTTGTGTTCCCCCCGATATTGTTAGCTGTGTTGTTGATGTTGTTCTATATCTATCTCCTGATGCTCCAGTATTACCTGTACAACCAGTAAGATACCAAAAAAAGTTATGTAGTACTTCTTCATTACCATCTTCCCCAATAAATAAGGTTTCGGTATACGTCCCATCAATTGGTGTGGGTATTGAACCTAAATCTATAGTTAAACCAGAGGGGACATGGGCGGAATCAATTTGCGTCCAATTTATCTTTTGTAATGCCATTTATCTGAAGTTACTTTCAGATAAATAGTTTTATAATCATTCTTTGCAAAAAAAAAAGGAAGTTTTAACTCCCTTTTTCTATGTATTGATTCTTTATTATTTCTATTATTTCATCATTACTTTGAAAATCTCGTCCAGGTGTGTAAATAAGGCCACTATCATCATTACCGTCTTTAATAAATACTGTTGGAAGAAGATCATACCCTGTTTGAGAAATAACGTAATCCCATAGTTTCCTATTTAAGGTTATTTCCACATCATCAAATGGTATTGATAATTTCGTTAATTCTTGTTTTAATTCTTGACAATGAGAGCAACTGTTTAATGTGAAAATAACAACGGTTTTCATTTAAATCCAATTACCTCATCTCTTTTTATCGAAAAGTCATCATCTTCAAATCCGTATATATCCGATAATAACATTGGCTTATTGGTGGTATAATTCTCACCTGGAAATATTTTTTTTAATAATATATTACTATCACCAATAGATAATTCCTTAAAATGCCATTCGCATAAAAGACGGCCTTTTCGCAATAATGCAGGATCAATTCGTTCTCTTTTCATATTAAAAGTGGCTATCACTTGAATGTTTAAACAATCACCCAAAATACCATCAGTTAAATTTAAAAGATTTGATACTCCAGCTGGCGATCCTTTTCCTTCTCTATCAGCAATAACTTTCTCTGCATCTTCAATTAATAATATACTATTTCTATTATCCATTAAAAATGGAATAATTGATGGCTCTGATAACATTTCAGCCATTGAAGGCGGTATAAACAAAATATTTTTATCTTTGATTTCTCTGGTAAGATATTTCAAAAACGTTGTTTTTCCGCTTCCTGGCGCTCCATGTAAAAGAATAATACCCTTATCGCCATTGGTATTTAATCGTTTTACTATTGTATTGTGAATTTTAATAAAATCTTTTCCATAATTTAATTCAAGATCCAATTCAGGAATTGTTAAATCATATTCTTCTGTATCTAAATGCCCCATATCACTCTTAACAAGTTGAATACTTGATTTTTTAAGTGCTTTTTGATGATTCTTTAAAATATTTATGTCTATTTGTTGAAACAATTCGCCTAATTGTATATTATAAAGAAACTCAGTAGTTATTAAATCTGGACTCCTTGAAGTATCACATTGAATATTCATTATCATATGTAAATTCTTATTTACATATAATGATTCATTTGACTTGTCGAAATTTCTTTTTGATGTCATAAGCCGACATTCTTCGATAAATCCTATCTTTTTCATTTCATCAATAAGTGATATTGAATATATATTCCTTGTTGAATACTTTGATGGAATTACATCAAATAATATTACATAATATTGATGATCAGGAAGGCTTCCTCCATAAACATTGTCATATAACGAAAATTCCAATGGTATTTTTCTCATAAATTATAATTTTAAATTAATTATACGAAATATATCCATATTCGCCTAAAGAAATAAAAATTCCGGTAATTTCATTATGACGTCCATGTGTTTTTTTTCTAAGTTCTTCAAATTGATCTAATGATAATTGAGGTTCTCCGTGTTCTTCAAAATTTTTTTGAGACATATCACCTAAATGATTAAAAAAAGTTTCTTCATTACCTATTATGTCAAAATATTTTTGAGCCACTTTATTAATGGTAAAATAGTGTTTTAGATTCTGAACATAAATTAAAACTTCTGGCGACATTTCTCGTGGCTTTACCATAAATAGATGGTTAGTAATTCATAATCAATAATTCGGTTCCAGTTGATTGCTTTTTTCCCATACTGGCCCCGCTTGCCTTTTTATAATCTTTTGTTTCCCATCTAAAATTCTCTTTTGGATACCATTTTAATAATTCGGGAAAGTCATAATATGATAAACACCATTTTCCTTTAACATTTTTTAAAACATTCATTAATCGTTCATGTGTATCGTCAACAAAATTATGTTTTGAATACTGCGATTCTCTATTTTTATATGGTGGGTCTAAGTAGAAAAACGCTGTTGGTGAATCGTATTTTTCGATAATTTCCTGAAAATCAGCGTTCTCAATGAATGTTAATTTATTCAGATGTTCAATATATTTTTCATCTTTAAATTTTTTAACGAAAGATAGAAATTTTGATCTGTACTTTCCTTTTAAATCAATATACGACGATGTTGCCGGTTTCATCCCGCTGAATGTTTGCCCGAGTACATAGGAATATTTAGCTCCAATTTCAAAATTTGGATCATCATTTAATAATAAATTATCATCGAATACTTCTTTCTGAAAGTTAATAAACATTTCTTTATAATCTGAAGGAGTATCCTTTACGTGATATTCCTGACATGGATATTTTATTAACTCCTCATAAAATTTTTCATAATGTTTTGCGCATCGAAATAAATTACTATTTAATGAATTAAAATCATTATAAACAACTGTTTTAAGATTTGGGAATTGAATTAAATCCATATTGAAATAACACCACATTGCGCCAGCGAATGGCTCGATATATAATTCAATATCATTTGGATAGAATTCAACTATCCATCGTCCTATTTTACTTTTTGATCCGAAATAAGTTATCATTTTTACTTTTTTATATGTTTTCAAATTTTTTACATTTCCATCCATGACATATTTTACCAATCCCTCTACTTAAATTAGACATTGTTGAAAACACTAAATTGTTTTCGGTACAAATATAAGTAAAAACATTGAGAAAACAAAATTAATATCGTATATTACACATATGGCATGTAAAAATTGTAAAAAGAAAACGCTTACTCAACAAGAATCCAAGAAGGAATTTAATTTAATGGATAAAGGAATTACTTGGGTGATACTCATTTGGTTTCTCTTGGGTATATATGGACTTTATACATTTGTAATAAATATAATTAAATGATAGGTGGAAAATATTTTATTATTCTTTTTTGTAACAAGAAAAAATTAAGAATTTTATATAAATGCCAGAAGAAAAATACCGTTTATGATTATTGGCACGAATTTAAAACTCAACAAAGACCGCCATTTATTAAACTACAAGGAGGAAAAAGGAAACGAGAACTTATTTTTGAATTGGGGTTAATATTTCCGAATAATAAATGGTCAAAGCCCACATATATCAGAGATGAATTGGGAAGAAATATAAAAGCCGAATTAATATCCATAGAAACTCCAGCCATAAATGATAAATTTAGAATTAAAGAAATAATTCCATATTGGGATGAAGAAAAAATATATGATTTTGATTCAAAAAAAAGAATTAGATATCATGAAATGATGGAAATTATTCTTAAAGTAGAAGATATCGCTCAAATATTTACATTAAATAATAAACTTTTCTTACAGGTTGAAAATGACATCAGATTATTTGGGAATAAAAATATTGCTGATACTGATCGACTATTTGAAATTGTGCGCGAAGATATAAATAAAAGAGGAAAGGGAAACTTTATATTTGTTAAAGACATCACAACCTATCAAAGAAGTAATCTATATAGATTATTGGAATCCAAGGGATATAAAAGAACTGAATTATTTAGACATTACTCTTATTAAAAATAAAATCTATATCTCCTATCTTTAGTGAGAATGTGGTTTCATTCATATCTGATTGCGTTTTTGCTTTTTTGATAATCTTCTTAAATAATTTTTCAAAATCATCATTACTAAGTATAAAAACAACACTTTTAGATTCGGACTCTAAATTTATATTCTCAAGTAAATCTGCTATTATAGCTAATTGATTAAATATTTCGCCCCTTTTCTCCATATCCAAATGCAATTAATATTTTTTTTAAAAGGGACATTTTCTTTTTAGGCGGCGGGATAAACATTTTTGATTTATCTAAGGATTTAATTTCCTCAATCTGTTTTTGTTTAATTAGATCCGTTTGCATCTGATCCTTCTGAATCTCCGAGTTCAATTTTTCTAGCGCTCTCTGTATCTCGTAAGACATTCTTGCTTGGTTTAAATGATATATCTTTTAATTTATCTAATGATGAGTTTAAAAATAACGCCTTTAACTCTTCAACTTTATCATTAAATAATTTAATTTTTTCTTCTTCCTCTTGATTATTCTTAATAATTTTTTTAGCAATGATAAAAACTCCATCATATCCTTCTTTCGTGGCTAATCCAATTATCGAAACTAATTTATTTCGATCATTTTCGTCTTGAACTTTAATTTGAATTTGAGTTTCATCTATTATAAAATCATACTTCCAGCGTGACGGAATTTTAATATCAAGACTAATATTTTCTTTAATCTCCCTAAGTGAGAAAAAAAATGGCCTTAGTGCACTTATTGTGTCAAACACTGCGGTTCTCATTTTAAAAATATCATTGATACGATCCCCGTTATTACAAATGACGATGCCAAATATAAAAACACTTTTTCTATTACGCTAATTTTCAATGGCGCGGGATCATCTTGTCCCAATATAATTGCAAATTCAATTATAAATTTAATGCAGTATATTACAGATAAGACAAAAACAAATAATTCAATTTTCTCCTTCATGTTTTTTTACTTCTTCTAGAACTTCCTTACGAAAGGTTCCGACTAGTGTTTTTATTTCTTGGGCATATTTTCGTGCTCTAATAGCAGCACTACGATTTCCTTTAGTATATACCTTAGAGGTGTCGGCTGTCATTAATTCAACCAATTCTTTTATTTTTGCTAATGTTTCCATAATTTATAATTTTAATCTAATATAACGAATTAATTTATCTTTTTCAAGTTTTGATCAAATATTTTATATATTTCTATAAATGATTCTAGTTCAAGGGGTTTTTTTAATTTATTAAATATAAATAATTCTTTAAAATATTCTGATAATATTCTATATTTTTGTTCATTAAATGATTTATAATAACCTTTATATAATAAAGACCATAAATATTCATAATGATTGCTCTTGACGATAAAATGAATTCTTTCTTGCTCAAAATTATTTGTTATTTTATTAAAGCACCAATTAAAATGATTTATAATATCATCATCAGACACTAAAACATCAGACCCCAAATATGTTTCATCAATCAGATCAAGTAATGAAGATAAAAAATCATAATATAATTCAGATTTTTCCCGAATAATATTATGAGCTCGATACCATGTATCAATTTGTTCTTTGTAGGTTTCGAATGTTAAACGTGCTTCATTATCTTTCTCCATATTATTAAATATACGGATAAAAAGACTTAAAAAAAAGAGTTATTGCGTTTTCTTATTATATGAAGACATTTGTTTCATTCTTTCAATTTCTTTACCAACAACTGGGTTCTTTAATCCTCTTTCTGGCTCATTTCCTGACTTTTCATCTACTGGAACTGCTGATTTCTTATAAATTGGCTCTTTTCTTCTAAGTTCTTGAGCTCTTTTACCGCGTTTAACCATTTTATCACCAACATCGGTTTTTATTGCGTTTACTGCATCTGATGGATTGCCCATTTTTGAATCTCCGACCAATGCCATTTCGGCTCTTTTCTTAAAATCTTCAGATGGTTCGTGGTCATATACCAAATCTGATGGGGTGCCGCCTCTATTATCGTCAACAACCTCATCTTCTTCTTTTGAATTCTGTCTTGCAACTTTTTCTCCGCCAATTTGATGTGGAAATTCTGGATTATCGTTACCTTTAAATGTTAGATAATCTTTTATTTTTTTCTCAACAGCTTTTAATGCATCGTTATTTTGATCGCCGCTATCTTTAATTGCTTTCGCAGTTGTGGCATCCATCTTTGGAGCGGTGACTTCATTTATTATTTTCTTTAATAAGCCAGCCATTCCTGCTGTGGTAAGAGTTATTGTTTTTTTCATAGTTGTTTCGTTTATTTTTCTTAATGTTTTAGCCATATTATACGCTTTTGAGCCTGGAGGACATGTTGAACTTCCGTATTTTTTACCAGTGCATTTACCTTCGGTGCCCTTTTTTTCTATTTTATTAAATGCTTTCTGAATCCATTTTTTTGCTTCTTCATCAACTTCAATTTCTTTTACTTCATTATTACATTCACAAACCTCTTTATTACATTTTTGACAAATTTCTTTATCACCTAATATCACTTCTTTTTTTTCGTTCATTTCAGTATCTCCCTGTGAAGTATTTTTAATTGCTGTTATTTTTATTTTTAATTCTAATGAATTTTCGTCACCTTGAGTATCAATATCTACATCCATAGCGTTTCCAATTTGATTATCCTCTAAATCATGATGAAGACCTTGCATTAAACTTGTTTCTGCCTCTTCTAAAGATGATCCTCCGCAACAATCAACTAATTCTTCAGGTGTGATGTTATCAATACTAATAAGAACTCCAAATTTTCCATTTCCGATATTTTCAATATTTGATATTTTATCAAGTAAAGGAGATAATGTTTGAAAATTTTTAACAGCATCAATCATATGATCTGTCTCTGATATTTGCTCCATAATCAATTTCTTAGCTTCTTGTTCTAATACTTGATTAATCATTGCGTCTAGTTCTTTTATCTTCATATCAATAAATATTCAATTATTTTTTAATTATGTGCTCATGAAAATTAATATCATACTTATAGAAAATCATTTTTAATTTAGCTAATTCAACCTCATCATCTATTTTAATATCAATTGGATGTTTTGTTGATATGTGATAGGTTGCCTTTTCGCTTTTATCTGTCCATGATTTCATTGCTTTTCGATTGCCTGGGTCATCCAACATACCCACTGGGAGAGCTTCCTTTATGATTATTTTCTTCACTTCTTCAACTGTTATTCCATATTTTTTTGCCGCATCTTCCATCGCTTTTTTCATTCCGTCAATCTCACTAATAAATTTAAATTTCTTACCACTATCACCCTGATTACAATATGGAAATTTTTTGCATTTAGCATCTATCTGAACAAATTTTGCTTTTGGGCCCCCAAATCTTGGAAATCCTTTCTTAGTCGATATCATATCCTTAGTTGATGCTGCTGTTATACTTGCTGATTCGCTTTTTTCATCTAATTCTAAAGGATCTTTTCTACGTTTTTTTGTTTTATCCATTGGACTTGACGCTCCTGCTGTCCCAATTGGTCCATCATACATTGCCCCCGCTGATGCGCCTGCATCCATTTGTTCATTAAAATTACGTAATTTATGAATATCTCTTTTTAATATCGTTGTAGTTAATGGGGCTTCATATGATCCTGAAGCGTCAGACATTGTCTGTTCTTTTGCTTCCATTTTCTTCAATTTTTTATAATATTCGGGATCTTCACTTACATGATCTCTCGCGATTTCTTCAGCTTGAGTTTTATCGTTTGTATGCTCCATTTCAACTTTAACGCCAGCTTCCACTGCCTGTTTAATAGTGCCAAGAAAAACATTATGCTTTCTTGCTATGTCTTCGAGTGACATATTATCCGATAATCCGCCTTTTAATTTATTTGTCATTATTTTACATTTTTAAGTGATGATTCCCAAAAAGATTTCCTTTGCCACAATGTTTTGAATAATTCAACAACAACCTTTGTGGCTAGGTCGACGATTTTATCGTCAATCTTCTTTGTACCTAATTCATTTTGAATGGCCTTTATTATTACATTATGAGCTTGGGTGCTATCGAGAAAACTTTTCATTTCTCTTCTAGCAATCGCTTCCATTTCTCTTCTATCAGATGAATCAATTGCCATTACATATCTCTCCTGTTCACTAATAAATCATTTATTGTGTTTACAAATTTTGGCTCAAATGTCTTTAATCTATTAATTAGTTCAAGTACTTCACTATCTATTTTTAATAATGATGGTGAGCCTAAATAAAATCCATTATCGTCTCCTGCTGAAAATGAAAAATTAATATTTTTTCCTCCAATTTTCCCATTTAAAACTGCAGTATCTGGATATATATGCAAACCATTAAATTCGGCGATCTCCGAAACTTCAGCTTTAAAATCGTCAATTAATTGCGAAATTGTTCCTTTTTCATCATCCTCTAATACTCTTTCTTCCGGATCTTCTGAATGAATTTCAACATCAACATTATTAATTACCGATACTTCTTCATTATCTCTTCTCGATTGTTGAAAAGACGTTATGGAAGATTTTTCTGGTTCTGTTCCTACGCTTCGTGGAATTGGTTTCTTTGTTCCCGCTCCATAACCATATGGATCTGTGAGCTGTCCCCTTGAATCTTGAGGCTCTTCAGTTTCACCTTGATATGTTTGTTCTTGAATCATTCCATATTTAGGCATAGCTTGAATTTTTCTAATTCTATTAAGCATACCTTTTATTTCGTCGTAGCTATCTGTTTTTTTCTCTGTTGTCATCTTTATAAAATATATTAAAATCGAATGATGGGTTCATATCTGTATAAATATTTAGAAAGTTTGATTTACACACTATCCCAGTGAATTTTATTACTTTGCTCAAATATCCTTGTGATGGAACAGTATGATAAGGTATATCATGCTCAATACATAGTTCTTTACATAATAAAACCAAAGCATTAAGTTGTTCTTCGGAATAGGGATCCCAAAAATAATAATCCCTCCATTTTTTTATGAATGGCTCAGCCCTATATGGATCACCAATCCAATTATATAGAACGCCAGTTATTGTGTTTTTATTTAACCATCCCAAATTTTCTAATGCGATTTTTATTTGTTTATTATCAAGATTTTTTAATCCAAAAGTTTTAGACGCATAATTGGCATTAAATAGTTTATATACTTTTCCAGTTTTAGCGATTATATAATGTGGTATTTCATCATATTTCCCATTTTTACGATATCTTATTTTCATTATAAAATCATCAAATCGTCTTTGAGTATCATATAGAAAAATTTGGGTCTTTTTGGTTTTTCTTTTACTGATGTTTAATTTAACATCATTAAGTATGTCTACGCTTTGAACTTCTAACATCTCTTAAATAAGTTTTTTTGGGTTTGAAATCTCGTTTTATTTTTTCTGCGTCATCTTCATTAACAACAGTCGCTGTATCCTTTTCATAATGAATATGTAATGGATTTACATCATCAGATTCGATATATATTATTTCAACTAATGATGTGGGTGATGGAGTAATTGAGGGTGTAAGTGAGGGTGTAAGTGATAATGTAGGAAAAGGCGTAATCGTTGGTGATGGAAGAGGTGAGGGGTCAGGAGATATCTGTGGAAGATCCTCACCAGAAGTAAACGTTTCGTTTATCTCTGGGAGGTTGTGATCGATTATTTTTTTTTTAAATTCTCTCGTGCTATAGCTCGGAGTCGTTCCAAACGTTCTTCTTGTTCCTTTTGAGCCTCCGTACTTATTTCAGCACTGCCTGATAGACCTGGACTATCATTTGGTAGATCGCCATTACCTGTATTGCCATTCATTTTAGTACTGCCCATTCCTTCAACTAATCCATTTGTGTGCGTTATTATGCTTTCAAGTTCAGATTTAATTAAATCATTATGATTAATTTCTTCTTCTTCAGATAGAACATCATTTGGATCGTCGCTTCCAGTCCATCCTGGCGCGCCAGGTTCGCCAGTGGGATCTCCTTTTTCTTGAATATCTGGAGTTAAAGACGCTATATCTTCATCCATATCATCTGATTCCTGTTGATGTGAATCTTTTCTCTCATATTCATCCTGATTCATTTCATTAATGTCTTCATCTGATATGGACGGGGTAAATTCAATACCTAATAATGAATTTTCAATTTCTTCCTTAGTTAGTTGATCGGTAGGTAGATCTTCTTCTTGTTCCTCATCGTAAAATTCGTCGGGCGTATCGGGGCCACTTTCAAATTCGTTTTCCTCAGAAATAATTTTTTCTCCGACATTTCTTTCTTTTTGAGTTGCGATAAAATCGTCAAGCATTTTTTGTTGTACATTTTCTGTGCGACCAAGAATATCGTTTTTATTTATTTCGACTTCTTCAACTGGCGGTTTTTTTATTGGTTCTTTTTTGCTCAATAATGTTTCTAATTCATCCAATTCTTCTTGAGTCGGTCTTATTTTTGAAACTTCACTTATAATATCTTTAGCGTCAATTGGATCTATTGGATTTTCATTATCAAATTTTGTTTTAGCCTCTTCAGCTCTTAATATCATATTTTGAGCAACAAGAGCTGTCATTGACAATGCAATAATTGGAAGCAACGCCCCTAATATCCAAGCAATTATGACTTTAAATGTTTCGGGATCCATATCCGCTAGCCCAAATGGCTTTAAAATAGATGCGGCAAATTCCGCGACACCTTTCCCTCCATTTTTATTAATATAATCGTAAGTGGCATAAACATTACCTATCACCTGTAATGTTGTTAAAATAATCATAACTGACCATGTCAGAAATTTATGCTTATTTTTTGTGAGAAGTATACTGAATAACGCTGATGCTTGACCAACTTCTGCAACAAAACTTAATATAATCGATAGCATCATAGCATTACCAATAAGAAATAAATCTATAGCGTGATACCAAGATACAAATGCTGTTGCCCCATAAAGGATTATAAAAGTAATTATTAATCCACCATACAGTAAATTGTCTCTACTTAAATTTTTAAACCATTTCATTATTTATTTTTTTTCGTACTGTCAATCTGAGCTCCGCGAACATTAACGGTTGTAGTAGTATTAGACTTTATTTTTTCTGCAACTGATTGAATCGCTTCTGCTCGTTTATTAGCTTCTCCAACTTTTTCCTTTTGAAAATTTAATTGGAGTTTTAGTTCTTTATTTTCGCTTTTTAAATTATACACTTCTTTACTTAAAGAGTCAATAGTATGGTTATTTTTTTTTGATATCATAGTTGCGCCCATATTACGGTTACAACTCTGTATTGATTTAAAAAGAAATAATATCAAGAATGTCAATGCAACCCATTTCATATTTTTTTCGAAAAATTCTTGTGGTGTTTGTGCCATAATTTACCATTGTAATAAGTTATAATTTATATTTACCCCTATACCTAAATATGGCTTACCTGATAAAATGTTATACCCAAAAGATGGCCCTCCGCCTACAGACCATGTATTTGGTATCCATTTCTTCTTTTTCATTAATCTTTTTATATCTGGATCGGTATTTGGGTCTACCATCCACCCTTTCAACGATGTAGCGGTAAATCCTGGATATTTTGTTGTCACAAAAACTCTCAATTGTCTATCCACGACTTCTTGCCCAAAAGTTAAATCTATTTGAGTTGTTCTTTCTAAAATTTCAGTTCGGCGATGCTTTAATTCAAATGAAGAATTGAATTGTGTATCAAATTGTTTATTATATGTTTTAGT
>Ga0315284_10002682_pt1 | contig 25407 bp, 25 predicted proteins | sample YL17G09_16_MG_FD_203696 | JGI IMG/M metagenome (GOLD analysis project Ga0315284, IMG submission 203696) | Sediment microbial communities from Yellowstone Lake, YNP, Wyoming, USA - YL17G09_16 | ecosystem: Environmental > Aquatic > Freshwater > Lake > Sediment | place: USA: Wyoming | collected...
GAATTAACGAAATGGTGTTGTTTAACTAAAAAAAGATTATTGTGGAAGCGTTGAAGATGAACCTTTTTTCATACCTAGGATGTTACGGATTTTTTCTTTTGTGGATGGTTCATCTAAAGACTTATCGAGAGATTGTTTAAATTCTTTCTTATTTTGATCTGCTTCCTGCTCGGTTGGAAGAGAACGATATTTTTTTTGTCCGTATTCAGATTTTAGTTTTAGATAATGCTTTTCTCGTTCTTCATCTTTAAGTAATGACTCTTTTGCTTGTTGTGAGTGAATATCTTCATGAGCAATTGATTCTGCTTGGTATACTGCTTTACCTTCTGGATTGTTTATATCTTGTGTTTCTTTTTCTTTGAATTGAATATTTGGAAGAACTATTGATTCATGAAATGCGCCAGTTTCATTATCTTGCCATGTATAATTTGCACGTGTTTGCAATTTATCATTAACATAATTTAATGATTTATTATAACCCACTACATTTTTAACTTTGTTAAGTGGTTTCTTATTATGTTTTTGTTGCACGTAAGAATAAAGATTTAATGCTTTGTATTGTGTTGGATGTTCTTGTGCGAATTGTTCTTCAGTGACTGGTAATGTTTGTTTGGTTTTGCCTTTCATTGTATAGTATTTGATGTGTTTAGGTATGTAGGATTTAGACCTATCATCTGGGGTACCTGATGTTTTAACCATGTTAATCATGTATTGATTTATTTTACTTTGCGGAATACTTGAATGCGCCTGGGTATTGATTTTACTATACGATTGTCGTATATAATTTGTTTTTCTTCTATATATCCTGAAGGAGGAAGTTGTTTATGATATCCTGTGATTACTATACGACCTCCAGGTTCAACATATTGTGAAGATGTTTCTAGAGATTGTCCAAATCTTTCTTGTTTGGTTTTATAATATCTTCTAGCTTTTATCACCTATTTATTGTTGTTCTTTGCGTAATTGTTTCCTGCGTTCTTTCTTGTATTCGTTTATTCGTTTTTTTACTTCTGGACGACTATAATATTCTTTCTTTCGTTCTATTACTTCTGGGCGTTTCCTATATTTTCGTGCCCGTTCTTTACTAACTTCAGATTCAATTGTTGGGTCTCTGAATCGTATTGTTTTTTTGCGACCTGGTAATACTTGTTTGTTCAGTTCAACTGCTTTATCATAAGTTTCTTTATCTGTGTAAATATATGTATTTCTTGTGTGAAGTATATGTGATGGTTTTGGAAGTGAAATTGCACCTAACGCAAGACGTTGTTTGTGCCTTTTTTCTATTATATATTCTTTATTTTGTTCTATTACTTCTGGACGACTAAAATATTCTTTCCTTCGTTCTATTACTTCTGGACGTTGATTATATTCTTTCCTTCGTTCTATTACGTCTGGGCGTTTACTATATTCTTTCATAATTTCTTTCCTTCGTTCTATTGCTTCTGGACGTTGATTATATTCTTTCATATATTTTCTATTAATTTCTTTCTTTCGTTCTATTACTTCTGGACGAATATTGTATTCTTTTTGATATTCATCTAAATGTTCTTTGTTTTTTTGGTAATAATCTTTTTGATATTGTTTTTTCCATTCTTTATATTTTGGTTTTTGAGATTGTAATCTCCAATATTCATGAAGTGTCATTTCTTGTTCTTTAGGTTCTGGTTCTTGTGATTCTTGGACGATTGGTTGTTGGGGAACTGGTGGTTGCTCGGTTGGTGTTTGCTTCACGAAGTGAACTTTCTGGGATATGTCGTTTAACATTTCATCTTCTTGCATGGATTTATTTTTTGATGTAGGTGTACCAGAACGGCTTTCTGGGTCTAGATGTGTATATACATTGTTGTCTGACATTTTATTCAACTTTATATTCTTGAATAACGTTCTCCTTTCATACGTTCTAACAATTCAGATTTTCTTTGTTTTATTTGTTCCAAATTTCTTCCATATTTTTCAGGAACCCAATAAGCCCCCTGTTTTTCAGCTTCTTCTTCTTTTTTTAATAGTTCATTATATTCTTGTCGATACATGGGTATTGTTTCCATACGAATATCTTGTTCCATCTTTTCATTGGATTTGTAAACATCATCAATTTCCTGTTTTGATGGCAGGTCTTGAAGTTCTTTACGGGCTTCGTAATCTACTTTTGCTCCAGTTCTGGAGTCTGGGGTGTTGTGATGGTATTTTTGTTTTGTCATTTTTATCACCTTTTTATTCAACTTTTTCGTCTTCTTCTTTTTCGGCTACTTCTAATGGAATGTTTGCTTTTTCTTCGTCGGTTAGATGTTTTTTAATTTCTTTAATTTCTTTACTTTCAGGTTCTTCTGTTTCTGGGGAACCAAGTTTGAATGAAACCTTTTTGTGTTTGACACTACTCTTTGTTTTAAAGTCTTCTGGATTGAATACATATCCTTCTTCTTCTGATACATGTTTACCTGCAACTTTTTTAGGTGTATGTGTGGGTGGTGATACTATCGCTTGTTCTTTTTGTAGTTGTATGAGGTCTAGTTCCTCTTTGGCTTGTTTGTTGTTTGGATGTGCGACATAAAATGCTCTTAGTTCTTGTTCATGTTTCTTATTTATTGTGGATGTTAACTCTGTTGGTTCTAAATTTGATAGTTCTTTTTCTTTTAGTGCCTTTAAAGTTGCTCTTTCATGTTTGGTTGGTTTTATTTCTTCTTTATGATACTCTTTTTTTGGACCTGTGCGATTAGGGTCGTAGTCCATGAGTACAGCTGGGTATGGTCCTGTGTATTCTGGGTCGACGTATGGGTCATAAACTAATAGCAATGGTTTGTTTGCTCTTTTTAATTTTGGTTTTTCATCTGATATATACATTCCTGGATTATTTTCATCTGGAATATAGTGTTCCTCTCTTTCTATCATTTCATCTACAAGATGTTCCTTCTTTGCACATTTGGGGCAGAAGAATAAACCAGCGTTTTTAGGTGGGTCTTCTGGATACTTTAATACTTTTGGATATTTCATTTTCTTTGCTTTTATAAGTGCTTTGGTTTCATCATCTAGTTCTGGAGTAACTAAACGAGGAATTATTACATTGTGTTTATTTATTTCTTGTTCTGAATCTTTATATTTATCTCTACACCAAGTGCATGTTGTGCGTTGTACTCTGTCGGGAGCTTTAATGTTTTCTAGAGGTTCTTTTGTAAGACGATGTTTAAATTCATAGTCGTGAGCTACTCCAGCGGGGTGGATTGCTTTGCCGTATGTGTCATATCGCTGGGGTTTTGATATTTGCTTTCTGCCTCCTGTGTGAGTTATTATTCCACCTAAATTATCTAGTTTTCTATTTGCTTCTCTTGATGGAAATCGTGACACTGGGTAATCACCTTCATGATGTCTGCCTGGAACTCTGTTGTCTGATATACCTGTTGTAAATTGTTTTATCGCATATGCTTTCTTTGCTCTTTTTGTTAAGATGTTTTTCTTTGCCATTTATATCACCTGGAATGTTTTTCATTATAATGTTCTCTAAAATCTACATCGTTATCAAAATGCATATGACATACAGGGCACACGATATGTTCATTCTGTATCAAACCTACTCGTTCATACATGGCTCTTTTTTCACTTCTCGAATCTGGATATCTGTGGGTTTTTATATCTTTAGGCATTTTTATCACCTAATCTCTGTGTTTATCAGATGGTGTTTGTGTATATTTGTTATCGCTAACTTCTTCGATTATCTTTTCTGGTTTTATTGGTGTTGATTTTTTAGATGATTTTACTTTTGAAGGTTTTTCTTTTGACTTTGGTGCGAAATGTTCCATAGTCAATTTGTCGATTTGATCTTTTTTAAGGATTGGATTTGCGTGTTTTAAATCCTCCCTGTAAGATCTATATTCATCTAAATCTTTTGTATTGAATTTTGTTGATGTTGAGGTACTGACTAGACCTTTCGATTCTAGTTCTGATTTGGATGGTTGCTTCTGTATTTTATTGTATCTGTTTTCTGAGGTTACAACTGCCATCCTACTTAAGTCTGAATCATTTAATTTTATAATTCCTACTATTGGGTCTTGAGTGTCGTGAGTACCAAATTGTTCTCGGATGTATTCTTCACGAAGTTTTCTGTTGTCGAGCAAAAGATATTTTGGGTCTTTTGTTAAATTAAACATCTTATGTTTTATATATTCTTCTTTAACTGATTTTCTAGTATCCTTCTTTGATTGTTCATGTTCCTCAAATTCTCTAGCGATAGCCTTTTTGGATTGAGATTGGGAGGAACTGATGTCAGAAACCATCTTTTCAACTTCTTGGGCTTCTTGTTTTTTGGATTCTTTAGCTGATAGCTGTTTGGTTTTGAGAGCTATTAATTCTTGATGTCTGCGTTCTCTGTTGGCTTCACGAGACGCACGAAGTTGTTCTTTATACTCTTCATTGTTCTGAGATTTGTTGATTCTTTGTCTAATCATGTTGATTTTATTTATGCGTTTATTTTCAGCTCTAAGTTTAGCTGTGTTGGAAGCTTCTATTTGTGCTATATGTTGAGAGGTTTTTAATTCCTCTGGTTTTGATGGGTATAGTTTCTTCAATGGTAGAGTTTGAAGTTGTTTGACATTTTGTTCTCTAGTTTTATCTATATCTGAATGCAGTTTAAATTCTGCTTCTGCGAGTTTAGTTCCTGTTAAATCTTTATTCTGTTTTCTGAATTGTTCTATCGTTTTAGCTTCTTGTTCAGATTGTTTTTTCAATTCAACTGATTGTTCTCTGGACAATTCTTTTTGAGTTTCTTCTTTTGTTAGTTCGGAACCAAATAGTTTCTTTAACTCTGTGGTTCTAGATGGTTGTAGTTGTTTCTTTGATTTTTCCAAAGCTAATTCTTTCATACGAACTTTATATTCAACATTCTTAGCTTCCATATCTTCTGCGTGTTCCATAGATTCTCCTGGAATTGCTACTAATGTTTCTGATGATGGAGTTCCTAATTTTATGTCGGCTTTTTCTTTATCGGTTAAAGTTACTTTTGGTTGATACGCTATGTTTTTAATTGACTCTCTTCTAAGTTTATTCTTTTCATCAAAGCCCTTTATTTTTTTAGCTGATTTCACAATTCCTTCTTTTGTAGCTTTGGCTTCTGATTTTGCATATGAAGCTCCTATGGATACGTCTCTACTAGCTGAATCAAATGCTTGATCGAGAGCTCCGAAGTTAAGCATTTGCGATTTAACTCTATGAGAATGACCTTTCTTTGGTGCCATGAGTGAACCTGGTTCTGCATATTCTGGCATATAACCAAGTTCTTCCATCTTTCTAACTGGGTCATCTCGCATTTGAATGTTGTCGAATATTGTGCCGTGTTTAGATGAACGATCTAGAACTGTTTCTTGTTCTGTTTTTTCAACGAAGTAAGGATGACCATATTCATCAAAAGTTTTCTCTCCCATAGTAGGTTCTTTCATATCTACCATTTCTTTCATTGGAGGAGGTTCTGTGTTGTATTTTATTTCCTGTGTTGGAAGATGTTCCATTGTAAATGAATTATTCATTTCTTTCATGTTGGATGCATTCATAGAAGGCTCTCGCATGTCGGGAACACCACGGGTAACTACTTGCTTGGAAGTAGATCGTTTGGACATTGGAAACTTTGGTTGTCTAATGTGTGGTGTCTTCATGGTCATTACCTTTTATGTTTATTAAAACGTTCCGAACTTGTGTTCTCCTTTACCCTTTGATGCATGCATGCCTCTTGGTTTTGGCATTGAGCCTCCTAGATGAGGGATGCCTGCGTCATGATGCTTTGATGCCTTTTGTCCTTTTGGAGCTTTCATGTTGCCACCAAAGGGGTTCCATATTTTACCAATCTTCATATTCATCTACCTCCATTTTTTAGTTCTCGGTTTGAATCCAGATTTGCTTTTTCGCATTGTTGGACAACGCAAAGACAAACTTGGAGCACGAGGGCATTTTTGTCTTAACATATTTAATCACCTTGTTTATAATGATTTTAGACGTTTTTTTCTTTCGTATTCTTCTTTGATTTTGTCTTGGCGAATTTCCTCCATTACTAGTTTCTCTAATTTAGCTGCGTGTTGCTTTTCTCGTTTTTTTATTTCTTCTTTTTCTTTTTGTATCTCTGGTTGTTTTGCTAACCATACTTCGTGAGATTTAGCTAATGTTTGTCTAGCAATTAAAGCTTTTTCGTAACCTTCTGAAGTTTTGTTGATAAATAAGCGATTGCCTTTTTTAATTATTAAATCATTTGGTCTTTGGTTTCTGTCTTCATTTGCATTGCCATTGAACTGACGTTGCCATCTAAGTTCGGAGTTGCCGAAATTTGAATTGCCATCAAATGTTTTAATTAAACCTTTTTCAACTGCTCTTTCTCTTTTAGTTGTCATTAACGCATATCGCTCACGGTCTGGAAGTTTCTTTTCTTCATTGGTTAAAAATGCTTTGCCTGTTATTACATCTATATCTGCTCCTTCGTCACCTTGGTCCATAATGTAATAAAAGGCTCTACCTATCTTGTCATGAGCGTGTGGAAGATATGAATTTTTTCCATAAGCATATCGCCATTTTGATGCTGGTTCCTTTGTTTTTGCAACTATAAAGTCTTCAGCGTTTTTAGCTTCTTGTTCTTTTTGTTTGTTTTCTTCATCTAGATGCCTAGCTAAAATTTGAGCTGCGTCTTGTTTGTCGTGTTCGGCTTTTAATTTAGTACCTTTGTGATGTTCTGACCAGCTCTTAACTGACTCTACTTCTATATCTTCTGGCGTATTTGATAGTTCTCTTATATCTGATATATCAGCTTTTTTGTTTGTTTTAATGACTTTTACTTTTGGTTTGTCCTCACTAGCAACAGAATATGGGGGTATATCCTCCAAATTATGTTCTCTAACCCACGCAGGGGTAGGTAGTTCTTGATTGTTTTTATTGTTAGATTCAGCATTTGATGTAGAGGTTCTAGAATCTGGGGTTCTGTGATGGAATGCTTGTTTGGGTTCTGACATTGTTATTACCTATTTATTTTTTTTCTTATCAATATCCTGCTGTTCTTTCTTGCCAGCATCAACAGAAAGTTTTGCTAGTTGTCTAAGTTGAAGTGTAGATTCTGCGTCTTCTCCCCATGACTCTTCTAACTCCTTAAAGTTGTTATATTCATTTTGTCGTGCAAATTTATCTAATACCTTACTTGTTGAATCTCTGGAGTCTGGGGAGTTGTGATGGTATTTTTGCTTTGTCATTTTTATCACCCAACTATTTTTTTGATTTGTGCATATGGTCTTTAACGATTTGTTTGATTTGTTCCTTTGTGAAGGATGGATGTTCCTTTCGTTCTTGATTGAACATCATAAGGAAGTTTCCTTGATGCTTTTTGTGGCTTCTTGATTCGGAGACTCCTGAGGTGTATGTTTTCTTTGCCATGTGTATCACCTAATCATATTTCCATTTATGCTTGTTGGCTGTTGCGTAGAATACTGCACGACCTCTTTTAGACCCATATTCCTTAATCATTTGTTTGTATATTTTTTGGTACTTTGGTTTGAGGGGCATTTTAATCATATCCTATCTTTTCTGGATAGTGTGCGAGTTTATGTTTCCTTAGTATGTGAAGTGCTGTATGAAAGTTTTTATCTTCTAATTCATCAGAATCTTTTTCGTTTAAATGACCAACTTTCGATTCTTCAACATCTTTAAGGAACTCATCTTCATGTTTTTCAAGTTCTGTTCCTGATTTAAGTTTATGTTTTTCCGAAATGTAATAATCTATTGCTGCTATCTTACTTGACTTACTTGTTTGTGGAAAAGTTTCTGGCGATATAGGAAGCTGTGTAGTTTTGTATCTTGCAGCATATATTTTCTTTTTGCCTCTAGATTCGTATTGTCCTGTTGTGTGTACTTCATTTGACATTTGATATCACCCTTTGCTCCATTTGCGAGGTTTATCTGATGGTAGTAGAAGAGTTCTGCCTGCGAAGGGAAGAAACTCTTTACCGCAAGACATACAATGATATCCCATATCTCCATATATGGCTTGTCCACCACATTGAGGGCATTTATGATATGTTGACATAACATCAATCCAATTCTTTATAATTCATCTTTAACCATTTCCTTTAGTCTGACAATTTGTTCTTTTGACAAATTTCCTTATTCTTCTGTATCATGGGAGCTTACGAGATGTAATGACGTATTTGCTTCACCAATCAATTTTTTACGATTTGCTTCAAGTTCTTTTATTTCATGTTCTGTTCTAGGGCGTTTTGATTTGGTGTTCATGATTTTCTTTTCCAAATTAGTTTCTTCTACCCACAAACCAAGAAGTTCTGATTCAGTTTCTTTTGATTTTATTTTTACATTTTCTTTTTGTTTTATTTCTTCTTTAACCGCTTTCAAATGAGTTAAATCATCGTCTATTGTATCATGGGAGCTTCCATCATCATTTATTTCTTTTTTTTCTTTTTCCTTTTCATCTGCAATCCATCTGGCTTTATTCGCACTATTTTCTTCTTTTAAAGCTTTTGCTTCAATGGAATCAAGAGATGATCTAACATGATGTAGTTCTTCATCTGTAGGTAAACTCTGAAGTTCTTTACGAGCTTCGTAATCTACTTTTGCTCCAGTTCTGGAATCTGGGGAGTTATGATGGTATTTTTGGTCTGTCATGTTAACCATACTTCCATGATTGATTTCTTTCTTTACGTTTTTGTGAACCCACAATAAATACTGGGGAACCACAACTTCTACATGTTGTGTTTCCTTCGGATATATTCATTTCATTGCCACATACTGGACAAGCAACATATTCTTTTGAGTACATGTTAACCATACTTCCATTTTATGTTTTTGCGTTTTTCTTCTGATATTGGTTCGTAAGCATCTGCAAGTTCAATTGATTCTTTGTCGGATGGGTCATTTACATTCCTAAGTTCATTTAGACGTTTGTCTACAAAATAATGTTTGCTTCCTATTTTAACTACTGGTAGTGCTCCCATTGTTATCACCCAATTTAATGTGTCCATTTGCGGGGCTTTTCTTTTGGTTGTGCTTTCTTTTTACCACCAAACACTTTGTTCTTGCCTGCATTAAAGATTGAACCCCACAGTTGTTGATTCTTTTCCATGACTGTTGTAGCGATTCCCATACTCAAAACCTTATATGCTGTACGATATGATATTATTATACACATTGACCTATATAAAGGTATCGACTTGTTTATGTGCGTTAAATAAACACACAAATATACCATATAAGGGTACCTAGTTTTTTAATTTACACAACATACCAATATGGTGTACCTAGTTTATTTAATTAAGACAGTATACCATATAAGGGTACCTAGTTTTTTTGATAAGACAGCATACCATTATGGTATACCTAGTTTAATTGTTAACACCTTCCTATCTTAGCACAACAAGTACATGCTTCTATCCACAAACCTGTGTCTTGTGAATTGCATGCGTATTCTACATCGAGACCTTTGCCGAAGCCTTTGTCACGAAGGTCCCAGTAGCATTGATAATTTATCTGCCAGGTGTATTGTGATGATAGTTCATTTATGTTGCGAACTTTGCCTTTAGAATCTTTGAATGTTGTAGTGGTTGGAGTTGTTGGAACTGTTGGAGTTGATGGTGGGTTTACTGATGAACCTGGATTTACTACTATTGGTTTTGGTTGTGTGGTTGAACCTGGATTGACTATTATTGGAGCTGGTTGCTGATAGACTGGTATTGGTTGATTACCTGGATTGTTTGGATTTATGGTTGGTGTTGTGTTAAAGGTTTGTGGGTTCATTGTGTCATTGATTGCTGTTAAATTAGATGTTTTAGGAACATACTCGACACCACCTACAATCCATTCAGGCATAAATAGAGCTGTGAAGATGAAGCCACCTACTGTAATAAATCCTAAGGGGATAAGGATTACGAGTAATGCGATTGATACTTTTAGTAAGGATTCTGGGAGGCTTGATGTGACTATTGGTTCGAGTTTGGATTTGAGGTAAGATGGCTTTTGTGGTGCAATTATGGGTTCTGAAATTTCTAAACCAGCTTCTGACATACCAGTAGGTTTAGTGCCTGTGTTGCTTATTATAACTTCATCTTTTAATGGTGATTGTTTGGGTGGTTTAGCGATTGATGTTTTTGGTTGTGTAAGTGCTCTGTATATGTTTAATGGAGACAATGTAATTAAAAGGGATTTATTTTTTTTCTTTGGTATAATTTCTTCTGGTTCTGATGTTATAACTGGAATTGACTTTTTCATTTTTGGCTTTTTTGGAAGCACTTTATTTATTTGCTTGAGATAACTTGTTGTGTAATAAAAGTCTACTACTGGAATTCTTTTGGTTTCTTGTATTGCTTCACGCTCGGCTTTACGTTCTGCTTTAGCTTGTTCTTCTTGATACTTAAAGTAGTCCATTGGTTCATCAATTGTTTTTAATACATCTTTAAAAGTTACAGATGGTTCATCACAGGGTTTTTGACCAGCTGAATAACGTGGAGTACATTCAGATTTAGTCTGTTTACCACCTGTAATAGGAATTGTAACTGTTCCTCCAGACATTAATGGAAATGTTTTGGTGCTAGGTTTAAGGATTGAAAGTTTCATTTCTTCTTTAATTCCTTCTGGACCTATGAATTCTTGTAGACGTTTCTGAGAGAAGTGAACTCCTGTCTTCCAAGGAACTGGGTATATCCATTTGCCTTTGTTGAATGATATGTATCCCATTGTTACCACCTACATAAATGTGTTGTTTGCTTTATTAATATAGTAATGCGTTGCTAGTTGCGCATCATATGATGAAATGATATATGCTGCAAATAATATGATTAATATTATGATGACTACATATCGAAAGTTCCATAGGAATTTTATTTCTTTGATTGTATGGTTTAATATATCTTTACAAAAATGAATCACGTCCATCTTCCTCCTTTCTTTTTTCATTATAATCTTGATTGATTAGGAATGGGTAATATATTTCTATAAGTTTGCGTTCATAATCGGTTATTGATAGACCAACTTTAAATCTTTTGAAGGCTCTGTGTGCTGTTTCTTTGACGCTGTGTGTGCTGCGTTTTGATTTGAAGTCCTCTAAATTTATTGTTACTTTATCATCCTGATTCATCTTCATCACCTTTCTTCTTTTTCAATGGTTTTGTAAGTCCTAGGATTCTATGTTTCTGTCCTTCTGCGAGTCTCATGTAACCATATCGTTCATCTATATATTGAAGTCTTTGTTCTTTATTTTGTAAGTTTGTATACTTTGGGTCTTTGAGACATACTTCTGATATTTGACGAAGCATTGCTGAGCGTTGGTCTACCTCTCCAGAGAAGAAGGATTTAAGTCCTTCGTCTTTGATGTGTTTTGTGTATGCTTCGATTACTTCTAAGCTTGGTGCTGGCATAATTAAAGCTCCTCTAAGAGCATTATCGTGTGAGTACACGAGGAAGCGAATGCGTTTAAGCTTCCAGATGTCTTTGGGGTCTCGCTCTGCATCGTATGTTTCCAAGACGACTGTTGATTGATGGTTGGATTGTAAAATGGTTGATACCCATATGAAGTGAATCATTGCTTTCCTAATTCGGATTTCCATTTCTGTAGTTTGTGTTGCTGCGTGGACTGAGCCCAATCCTGTTTGGTCTCTTGGATTTTCGTCTACAAAGATGACGTCGTTCTTTTGTAAGTCTTTCTTTCTTCCTTCTCTTGGGAATAAATCCAGGAGTCGATTGTATAGAAGAGCACCATTGGTGAACATGTTTCTGGTTTTAAGGGTGACTCCTGTAAATCGAGATATGTGTTCATATACGCTGAGACCTCCTAGTGACTTACCTGTGCCTGGAGCTCCAAAGACGGACCAGTTCATGTTTTGATTTGTTTTAATTCGGAACTGAATCTCTGGGATTAAGAGTGGATATAAGTCTATTTGAAGAGCGGTTACTAAATCTATTTTTATGTTCTGAAGTTCCACGGCGTGAAAGTATTGAACGAATGGTGATGTAGAGAAGTTTTCACACTTTGATAATTCATTAACTGTCTTAGATAAATTCATTACACTATCGGCATCTGGCATTATAGACTTTGATGTTTGAATTATATCAAGTGGATTTATTAGTTTACTCATCAGTGTGCACCATCCATCCATGTCTGTCTAGGAGGTGTGAAGTCTTTTTTAACTGCACCTAGTTTCTTTGCTGGCATATGCATCTTAATATCGAATGATATTTTATGTATGACTACAAGAGTTGCTACTATTGTTGAACAATCGAGCCTTACACGTTTGAGTGCTTTGTGGAGTTCATCAACTGAAAATATTCTTATTGAACCATCAGTATTGTAATATTTTATCTTTGAAATGCCATTTACTAAACTTCTATTTACATCTGCTTCTACACGGTATAGTTCTATATTAATGTTTTCATTTGTTATTTCTTTCATCTTTTGAATCTTATTTGCTTGTACTTCTTCTCCAAGCATAAGGGCGAATAGTTGAGCGAACTCTGTTGAATTGGTGTAATACATTTGACTGGATTCTGGTATTGATAGGAAGCTTTGAACGAATTGCGTTGGCTCAATTTGCACTGGCATCTAGAACACCATACTGTTGTCTATAGGTTTTGTATGTTTTTTACTTGGTATTAATTCTTGTTTGAATAAATATGCATTCTTTAATGCACTTTGTTCATCTATTATTACACGAGTTAATGCTGTGAAACTTATGGCTATATGATACTTATGTGTCACTTCGATGATGTCATCCATGCAGTTGAGGACTTGTTCATTAATTTCATCTTGACTTTGCATATAGACATTTTTAAGTTTCTTTTTTGACAAGTAATCACTTCTTGAATGGTAATGATGGGAACTTCTTTTTTATTTCTTCATCTGACATGTTACACCATTCCTTAACTACATTGACTGATTCTTCGTAGAAGATTGGGTTGTCAATGTACTTCTTCCAGTTGTCTTTGTTTTGTGCTATGTAGCTTGCTATCAGGAGATACCTTATCTGATTCGGTTCCGTCACTTCGTGGACACTGCCCGTTGATAATTCTATTTTTTGCATGTATTTCAACTCCTCCATCTTTTTTATCTGTTACATATGGGTCTACATATTTGTTGTTTCTTTGTATATTTAACAATCTACTTAATTGATTAAAATCATTCTTTAGAAGGAACTCATAGCCTGAACATGTGTCGAAAGGGCTATGTGCTTTGTAGCCTTCTGGACGTGTGGGATGCATGCACCACACGAAGAACATATCAAAGAATCCTCTACGACATGTTAGACATGTTCCTTTTACTTCATTTTTGTCAATTTTTAAATCTCCTAGTTTCTTTGGTTCTTCCATTTAAATCACTTCCCAGAGTTTACTCTGGATGATGGAGGCTTACCTTTTTGAGCTTCTGGTTTTGCGTCCCAGTATTCCTCTGCGAGACGGGGAAGTAGGGAAGCCATTTCTCCATGAGACCTTGCTACTAGTTCTGATTGTTCCATTTTCATTCTGGTCGCTATGTCGATAGTTGTTGTGTTGATAGCTTCATAGCCACTTTGAACGAATACAACACCTGAACCATATAACCAAATTTCAGGACCAGGCGCACTGTGTTCTTCATTTGTTAGTTGTATAATGAAGTCACGAGGAATTGATATATCTATTATTGGTATGTTCAACTGGAATCTTGGTCCTTTAATCATCTTTAATAGGAATAGATAACCTGGAAGACCAGTGTGATAAGTTATGTAATCAAATTCTCCCTCTGCTGCAAATCCTGAACAGTAACCTACTACAGTACCTTGGATGTTTTTCTTATCACCGAATAGACGCACGATACCTAGATTTGAACCGTTCCAAGATTTACAACGACCTATTCTTTCTTTCTTTAGTATTTCATATTCAGGAACTCTTTTGTTGAAGAATAGTATTTTGATAACAAAAAGAATAATTGCTATAAAAACTAGAAACATAACTGCTGCAAATCCTAATCCTAGAGTTCCTCCGATTATCCACCAGAAGATTGGTGGTATAGGTGATGGTGTTGCTTTAGCTTCTAATTCTTGTTCTGTTCCAGGATAAGGCTGAAGACCAGTATTAGATTGAGCTGATACAAGAGCGATTAATAACAGTAGACTCAAAATTGCATATTTCATATTCATATTTACACCTCTTTCATATCACCTAAAGCATCTAGCTCATTCAATTTCTTCTTCCTCATATTCGTAATCTGGACCTCTCACTTTTGTTTCTAGAGATTTAACACGAGTAAATATGTGCATTGCTAATGTCCATATTATTCCTAATACTATTGTTAATATGAACAATATTAAAATTGCTGTGACTGATCTTATCATTAGTGATTGACACGGTTTATTTATGTCTGGAGGAATTGATGTATCACAAAATAATGGCATAGTTGTACTAACGTGTATATCAGTTTTTGTTAGTGAAGCATAATATTGTTGACACTCTGGGACTGCACTATTTATAACTCCTATATATAATGTATCCCAAAGGATTGCTGGTATGTCTGTTATTGATTTAGGTATTACTAATTCAACTCCAAGTTGTCTCATACCGAATATTGTTAATCCAGATTTTGTTGCGCAATATGTAAATGTTTGTGAAAGAAGATAATACATTGATATTGCTATAAATAAGAAAATCATTAGTTGCATAAATATTATAGCAGCTTTAGTTAATGATGATTTTAATGATTTTCTAAATGATAAAAATGCCACTGCTACTTTGTACATAACGAATAATATAATTGATACAAATAAGAAGTCAACTACTAAACTTATCATTTTTATTATTGAAGGAACTGGTTCTGGCATTATTCCAACGAACTTAGTTGAACCATCAACAAGATAACTAATTATACCCATAACTATTCCGCCAAGTGCTCTTGATATTTGAGAACCAACGTCTTGTGGTAGTGGAGGTATACCATAAACAAGTTGTATTGTTTTGTTATCTAAACCAGTTAACATATTTGTTTGTGGTGTTACATATGGAAAAACTAAATTGTTGTAGGGTATCCAACTTACACTCTTTGGTTGCCAGTTTTCAGGCGTTAACTCCCTACCACAAACTGTTTCAACATTTATATATACTGATTTTCCTTGTATTGGATTTGTTACATCAACCATACTAAAGTTGCTTTCTTCGGATGATGTATTTAAACATATATAACTTTTATTAATCATATCTGGTTTTAAATCTGATGCATACTTTGCATAACTATACATGTCACCATACATCTCATAATAATCTGATGTTCCACTTGCAAAATATATTAATATGTTTTCATTGTTAGTGCATAGTGTATTAAAATTAGGAGTTGAATTTATGTCTGCAACATATGATACAAAGTAGTAATTATCTCTGTTTAAGTTATTTATTGTTAATAAGTAGTTAAATGTATTTGATGGGTCACGAAAATCATTAACTCCATTATCGTTGTGAGCTGCCATTACCCATCTACTTGTTTTAGAGTTGCTTGTGTTAGAACTAGTATAAACAAATCTTACCCAACATTTCACGTTGTCTGCATTTGATATATTAGTATAACTAATAGCAAAAGGAATTAATGCTGGTTCGCTAGATATAGTTTTTGATGGAGGATTTGTCCATGTATAACTTTCTTGAATAGTTCCGGTTGTTGCTAAACCGGCGAATGAGATATTTGTTAGTATAAGAAAGAGAAATGCTAAATATATTATTTGTTTCATATTCATCTTCCACCAAGAGAATCTATCTCTTTATCATCGTTTAATTAATCCATAAGCCAAATGCATTCCTGCGACTACTAAAGCTATTATCATAAATAGTATTGCTACTACAAAAGTGTAGAATGCTAAATTGATTAATTGATTGAATAAAAGTTCTGGATTAATTGAAGATGTTTTTGGAGATACTGGAGCTTGAGTTGGAGTTGTACCACCTGTTAACTGACAATCCATAGATGATGGTAGACATAATATATTCATTGTTTTGTTTACTGCATGACAAGCTTTTGTTGTTGTGTAACTATAATTTATTTTATTATCTCCACCTGTCTCCGTATTATAACAATATGTACATGATGATTCTGAAGTTTTACAGTTGTTTGGATAACACTTTCCAACTGTATTTGTCCCAACTATTGCACAATACTGATCAAAATTACCTTCTAATCCAGAACCACCTGAAATACATTCATCATTTGTTGAACATTGTCCTGTTCCACCACCACTTCCAGTTGAACACTTATAGACTGTTTCATAACAAACATTACTACTAAAGCAATCGCTACCTGTATTACAACAATAATCTGACTGAATATTTCCTGTGCAACAAACTGATTTAGAAACATTTGTTTGTGTTTTTCCACAATATTGTGATACACATTCCATATTAGATGAACATTCTACACCATTTTGTTTCTTTTGTTTGTTGCAAGTAAATGTTCCAGGGTTGCATAGTAATACATTTGAAGAAGGACATTGTTCATAGTTTGCATCTGCTCCAACTTCATTGTAGTCACAACAAGTGTAACCATCTGTAGCACAACATATTTTATACGCATTCCTTCCACAATACCCTTGATTTTTACATACTTCATCTCTGCATAAATAACCAGCTGAACAATCTGTCTCATAATTGCAATTTCCTGCGGTCATTTGAGCTGTACAAGTGTATCCTTCAGTAAAAGCACAATCCTTATTCCAGTAACATGTTTGTTCTGTTTTAACTCCTTTTACTTGTTGACATCTTCCACTTAAACATTCTGTAGATGAATTACATATTGTACCAAGACCAAGGTTTGATTTACTTGATTGAATTTCTATTTTTATTTCATTACCTACAATTGTTAGATGGTTTGCACTTCTAGCCCACATAAAGTATTCGTATTCTCCAGGATACTGATAATTTATTTGGAATGTTTGATTGCAAGAACCTGATAGTATTGGATTATATATATCTGAAGATAGATATAAACCACAAGTTGTTGGTTCTGGAACTGAACTACCATTTAAAAGTTTATAATTAAATTTAATTGATGCATTTACTCCAGTGCCAGGACAAGTAGTGCAACCTATTACATAACCAGGAGTTACTGTATATGAACCAGTTGTTTGTATTTGTAGTCCTTGACATACACCACTTGAACAGTTCCCTGTGCCACATTCTTTATTTTCTAGACAGTGTGAACCAGATGAACGTTTATCCCAACAAGATGAATATAAGGCAGTTCCATACCAACCTGTATTTGAAAAGCAAACTCTCCCAAAAGGACATTGTGAATCTTGTGAGCAACACGCTAATCCAGGACCACAACATACTCCATTTTGACAATTATTTGAACCACAATCTACATTTGAAGTACATACATCTCCTGTATTTCCACTTGAAACGCAAACTGGAGATGAACCTATTGGGTCATTTGGAATATCAACACTTATACACTTTTCTGGTGAAGTACATTCTAAATCGTTAGAACACCAACAACCATAACCAGATGCTGTGCATCTACTGTATGTTGATGTACCACATTCAGGAACACAATTTCCAGAATAGCATCTATCGCCATCATAACAATTATATAATGCTGGTGCTGTGCAATAAGTAAATGGAGAAACTCCTTTACCAAGGTTCTTACATTTACTCAAAGAACCACAATCTGAATCAACTACACATGTTGGTGCACAGCTACCTATACCAGTTAATACATCTTTATTATAACAAAGACCACCTGCGCATTGATAGTTAGATGTACATGATTGCTGCGATGATAATCTACATACATTACTTATACAAGTAGCTCCAGTTTCACACTGTGAAGTATTGTTGCAAGGACTACCAGCTTTAACTACGCATACATTGTTTACACAACTTGTTGGCGAACCAAAAACTGCAGTGCAATTACAGTCGTTTGTGCAACTTCCACCAATAGGAACTGCATAAGAACAAGAAAGTGATGGTGATAATGAATAATATGAAACAAGTGACACTGATTTATAACTTGGATTTACAAATTGAACAATATACTGATGTACTGCCGAAACATTTGGAAGATATTTTGTTTCATATACATTAACAAGTCCACCTAAATTAGTGAATGATGTAATATCATAATTTGCATTTTTTATTGGATTATTTGAAGCTTTAAATATGTTGTAAACAGTTCCATCATTCACTTTAACATATCCTCCACTAATAGCAGATGTATAACCAGATATACTTAAAAAGAATCTTCCTATTGAACCAGATGTAAATTCAAACATTCCAGAACCATTTGAACCACCATAAGTTGAAGATGGATGATATACCGTAGAAGATGTGGTTGGAACTTCAACTTGATTTCTGTAAAGTCCTGTGCCAGCATCACATTGAACCATCATGTAATTGTCGATATTAGAAGATACTAAAGCCGATACATTCGCAGAGTAATAACCTAAACCAGCATAAGTCATATTTACTCCTTGCTGATAACCACCAGCATCCCAAACATAACCATTATAAGCGTGAGAACCAGAAGGACAATAATCTGATGCTAGTGAATTTCCAAAATAATCACTAAAACTATAACTTCCTCCGCCAAAACAATACCAAACACCTTTGTTATTCATGACTACACAAGATGCTGATGGATTGGCAGTTTTTATATCTACTGGACATATTTGTTGAGAAGTCCAAGGGAATGCTGGACAACTATTCCATGTGCAAACAATTTCTTTATTGAGATTATCATAATCACATATTAGAAGACTGGGTTCTGAAACTGCGTGAACTGAATTAATTAAACTAAAAAGTAGAAGTAAGAATAATGGTACTTTGTACTTTAGATTCATTGTTGTTACCTCCTTTGATGAATATAATAAAGAAAAGAGAAAAGAAAGGGTGACTTTCGTCACCCTGCTTTAGCTCTTGATTGTTGGAGTTTACCTCCACCCACCGAAGCTTCCCTTTATAGCAGAGAAGACAGTGAAGAGGATAGCCCCGACAATACTCAGGACAGCACCCAGGACGATTACGAGCACCATCAACGTAATCAACGGCGAGAAAGCATCGTTGATGAACGAGGAAAGGTCCGTAAGCACCTTAATGACTGTACACATATCAATCATTTGATATGAAGTGTTCGTCAGTGCGCAGACAGTTGCCATGTGTTATCACTCCTCAGTACTCGACCTACACATTTATTATACACTTACACCTATATAAAGGTATCGACTTGCATTTGTGTTGAATGTTTAAACATATCAACCTTGTTTATTTGTTTATTACAAGTTACTTCCATTTCTTAACTGGTGCTTTTCCAAATTCTCCAGATGGTTTATTGCCTTTGAAGTCATACCCTTTTGTGTTTGTATCTTTAAAGAATCCACCTTGTTGTTTTGTTTCGTACCCTTTACTTTTAGTGGTTCCCATAAATGATGTTCCCTTTTTGTTCCAGACGAATCCACTCAATTGACTGAATCCTCCTTCTGTTATAAACTTGTAGAGTATATATATCACAGCTGCTATAATTCCTGGTATACCAACTATTAGAACTAATGGGATTAATATCATTATGAATATCCCAAATGCGCTACCAAAGAACGTTCCAAGGTCTTGTATTGGTTGAGCTGCTGGTCTTGTCATATAGTGACCACACTGGTATGGTACTAAACTACAATGTGTGTAGTTGGTACAAGAACCTGTTAAGTATTCGCATGTTAATGGGTCATAATAACACGAGTAGTAACCACTACAGAATGGACTTCCTAATGGACAAGGTGTGTTTAAACATAAGTTTATCATATTCGTTGATACTGATATACTTGTGTTTGTTGGATATCCATATCCAATATTAGCAGTTAAGTTTATAATGAATGTTCTGTTATTAGCTTCTGGTAGATTAGCGAATACACTTACGAGTACTGGATAAGTACCAGCTCCTGGGAAGTATGTTTGATTAAGAGTTAACTTTGTATTTGTATAGTTGAAATAAGTTAAGTATGCGGCTCCTGGACCAACTTTAGTTACGTTTATTATTGTGGAATTACTACTTGTTAATATTACGTTTATAGTTTTAGATGTTGGAGATATTGATAGCTGATAGTTTGCTATTATGATTACTGTGTTGTTATGTATAGATGAGTTCTTTGGAGTATATCCAGTATCTGAAGTTTTGTGTTCACATATTACTTCATCGTAAGTATTGAATCCTGCGGTACCATATGTTATGTAAGATGCTGTGTTTGGTATTGAGACGTTGTTTATGAACCATTTATACCATTGAGTACCTTCTGGGTCGTTATCTGCGTCTGAATATGCTCCAGTACAAGTTAATCTCGATGTGTTATAGTAACCTGATTCGTTTGTTAGTATAACAGATGTTGTTGTAGGAGCGGTGTTGTTAACTGTTATTGATGATGAGTAAGTTAATGTTGAATTAAGATAACCATCATTTGCATATGCTCCACAAGTCCATGTATCGGATTTGATTGAATTCCATTGTGGAACTGTTGGTGTCCAACATATGTTTGTGTTGTTAGTAACATTGATTCTGGTTGTTACATCTACTTGTGTTCCATTTCGGTATAACATTATTTTTACATAATCCAGAATTGCACTTTCTCCATCTTGAGCTGTTACTGAACATCCGAAAGTGCTTCCTACATATACTGGACTTGGTAATGCTGCACATAGACCAGAGCCACTAGTTAATGAAATTAAAGTTATGGTTGGTGCTGTGAGGACTGCGGATTGAGTGCTGAACTTTTCGGTGGATAACTTTGTGTCGTAGCCACTGTCGTATTGAGTGGTAGAGCAATTTATCTTATCTCCATATACTGCACCTATATCGCTTAATATTAGAGTGCTTAATGTTTGTCCTCCTTGTACAACTCCATTCTTCCACCATCTGTATTGAGCTGAGCCTGCTGGGTCACTATCTACATCAGAGTAACCAATGACTGAACATAGTAATATATCTGTTAATCTTGGAGCTGTGTTATTTATTACTGGATTTGATAATGTAGGAGCTGTGTTGTTTATTGTGATGGTGGATGAGTTAACCATTGATGAATTATATACACCATCATCCGCCATAAATTCACACGTCCAGCTATCTGATTTAATGGTTATTGCGCCAGTTGAAACTCCGAAAGCGCAAGCTGATGAACCATTTGCTATGTTGGTAAGTGTACTAGAGCTGAAAAGTGTTCCATTTCTGAATATTTTAGAGTACACAAATGGTATAGTTGAACTTTCAGAATCTGTGATGGTGGCTTTACATGATAAGTAATTGCCATAGTATACTGGAGATGTGAGAGTTGTACAGGTATCTCCATTAGTTATTGAAACGCTTGAAACTGATGGAGCGATGTTTCGTTGTAGTGTTATATTTACAGTTGAACTAACTCCAAAGTTATAACTTGTGGTACTTAAAGTGTAAGTTGGATAAAATACACTTATTGTGTGGTTATTGAAAGTTGTATTTTCAGTATAATTTGAGTATAAATCTGTAATGATAAACCATGGAGATAATCCACTTACGCTTAATGTTCCTGAGTAAACCATTAATCCATTTTTATCTGATACATTTACATTCGCTGGTAATGAAGAACCACTTACGTTAGTTACATTTATTCTTTCATACCATTTTATTGTTAAGTTGCTAGTTCCTGTTGCGCCAAATACAACCCTATTTTTATTCATTGTTACGTTTATGAATGTATTATTAGTTGCTCCAACTGTTGAATATATTTGAGTTGCTGAACTATTTGTAATTGTTGAGTTGTAGAAAGTATTATTGTACACTATTCCAATACTACCATCTAACACTATTGCTGCTGAACCAGCAGTTGTACCAGAAGTTGTATATGTGTTGTTATAAAATTCATTGTCCCAAGACCATGCAAGTACATATATATTATTACTAGTTGGACCTCTTGTTGTTAAGTTGTTAGAATACACTTTGTTATTGTAAGCATATGAACGCATAAGGATGTCATATGCTTCAGAACCATATGTTAGTATGTTATTTTCATAAATGGAGTTGTTGTATATATACCAACCAACTAGATATATACCCCAACCAAAAGTTCCAGATACTGTTATATTATTTCCATAAATATTGTTGTATCTGAAATATGCACTTCCTAATATTCCATATTTGTTACTATATGTTGAATTAATTGTTATTCTGTTATAAGAAATGGTGAAATTTCTAGTATAATTACTAAATAATAACGCACGTTCATTAGATATAATTGTGTTGTTTGTTATTATACCATTTTCATTACTTTGATTAAATTGTATTGCATAACCATTAATTGTTGAACCAGTTGGTCCATCATGGAATATAACACAATTTTTAATTACAGTATTATTCCATTGATAAGTATAAACACCTGAACTATTACTATAAGTAGTGCCATATGTTATTTGATATCCATTACAATCAAGAGTTATATCATTTGCTCCAATAGTTATACAAGTTCCTGTTGAAGTAATGTTATTATATAATATTGTGTTGTTTGTTATAATTCCACAACTTGAAGCGTTGTCTGTTATATTAAATACACCAGAGTAACCAAAACTTGATAGTCCATTTACATCTTTAGCTTCAACTCTAATAATATATTCACCTATACTTGTTCCTGTACTATTCCAATTATAAGAAAGATTAAGTGAATTATTTGTATAAATTGTTTTATTGAATGTAGTATCAACGTTCACTAAAGATATATTATAGAAACTAATTGCATATGCATTTGGTGATATAGATGCTGTGTAGTTGATACTTATTGTTGTATTTATTGTGTAACTCATATTTTCCACAGGTGAATATACTGATGGAGCTGTAGGTGGTATTCCTCCCAAATCAAGTAAGTCTGTTCTAATTGAACTATTAGTACATATATTAGTTGGAGTTGCATTGCTACATGCTTCTAAGAAGTAACGGAAAGTATCTGTTCCATCATATTGATGAATATGTGCATCTGCTGTTCCAACGAAATTAGACCATGAATTTCCTCCATTTCCACTGGTCTGTATTGCGTTAACATCACTTACATTACTTATATAATAAACTACCCAATTTGTTCCTGTATTACCTCTTAGAACAAAATATGAAGTTGATGAAACTTTTATTCCATTTATAGTTCCAGTTGTAGTGTTAATACCAAATGAAATGGCATAATGATATGAATTTACACCATGTGAATGATTCAAAGTTTGAGTTGTTGTTATTGTAGCTATTTGAACACAGTTTGATGAACTAGATACCAAACCAGTTGTATAAGTTGAGTTACAGTAATAAACCCTAAGAGGATTTGAACCAGAGGTGTCATTAGCATAAACTTCAAAGAAACCATATTGTTTTGAATTACTTATATTGAACAAACGTATCTTGTAAAGATCATTCTGATTTGATAGTGTTGATGTACTTTTTGCAGTTGCTTCCATATAAGGTTGATTGATGTTGTAACTTGCTGGATATATTGCATTATCTGCAAGTTTGAAAGTCCATGTATTTGATACATTTGAAACTAAAACTTCAGTTGAAACAAATCCACATACTTGAGTTCCATTGATGTAATATCCACAATCGTTTGTTGATGTATTTGTTTTATGCCATAACTTGACAGTTGAAGCATTTACTGATTCATATGAAGCAGTTGTGATATTATATGTAACATTAAGTGTAATACTTAAAATATTTATAGATGATATGTCAGCTGGAGATTGTGAAATGAAAGTAAGTATTGGAGCGAAAACAGATTCACTATTGATTCTTGTTCCACTGTTCCCCCAAGTACCATTACTGTTGTTAGCATATACGATATAAGTATAATTATTTCCTCCTGATGTTGTTTTGTTTGTCCAACATGATACAGAAGTTCCTGAGCCTACCTTTGTCATTGATTCATTGACACCATTCCAATTAAGAATGCATGTATCTATAGTATAAGTTGTAAAATCTTCAACTGTAACATTAACATATATCCAACCATCTGAAGTTGTTGCTCCTGCATTTGGAGTTGGAGGTACAAAAGTTACAATTGAACTGTTTGTAAGTGTTATGTTATAAGTTCCTCCGTATGAGAATGTAATATACTGAGAGTTAAATGGATACTCTGTATTTGAAGGTGTGGCGTTAACATTGTATTGACTGAATGAAATGTTTGAACTAGATGTGAAGTTAGTTATATTAACTAACAACCAACTTGTTAATCCTCCACTTGCAGTTCCAGATTGATAGTTGTTTTTATATACATCTACCATATTCCATACTGCATTATCTGGAGTACCTCCTGATGTGAAGTTTAATTTAACATACTGTTGAGTCCATAATTCTCCTGCGTCAGCTCTAACTTTTGTTAAGTAAGTGCTGTTTCTAATTATTATATTTGTACCAGCAACACTGAATCTAACATCATTAGCTGTTGTGGAACCAAATGAACTATCTTTAATTATATTCCCAGATGTTGAACCAGCTACATACATTGAATCTGTGTTGTTCAATGTTGACATATTCGTAACTATTGTATTATAACAAGAAGATAAATGTAATGCTCCTCCTGTACCTGAAGCGCTTGCTGTATTGTTTGAAATTACTACGTTGTTGACAACTGAATTGTTTATACCAAGTGCAATACCAAATTTAGTGTTGCTATACGATGTGATACTATTTAAAGATATGTTATTTCCATTGTCAATAGATAAACCACTTTGCACACTTTTACTAATTGTTATATTAGTGAATGTTGCATTATGCTGATATCTTGTATACATACCAATATCTGTTGAATTATAAATTGATATGTTTTTATATGTGTTATTATTTTCAGCTAAAGTTCCTGTAATTCCACCAACATATACTCCATAAGTAGTAGAATTTTCAGATGTTACATTTTCAATTAAAGAATTTTTCATTTTAAAAATGTATAAAGATGAACCATTATATAATCTTGTATTTATCACTTTAACTTTATCAATCGCAATATTACTATCTCTAGAAGAAATCATTGCTGAATCAGGACCATCATTTAATAATGTACAGTTATCTACAGTTATATCATTTGCTATTTCTACAAACCAAAATGCTCTATTAAATTCTTTAATTATACAATTCTTAAGCGTAAAGTTATTAGTGTAAACTGATGTATCACCTTTCCAATTTACAATAGCTGTTTCTAGACCAACACCATCAATAGTGTGACCTGCGCAATCAAACACTACATTATCTGACAAAAATTGGAAACAAACACCAGTTCCTGTGTTTTTATCTGTTAAATCAGTAGTTAATACAAGATATCCAGAACTATATATATTTACTGCGCAATTAGAAATTCCTCCTGAAACATAAGCATTTGGCGAATAAACTTCTGTTGAATTCTTTGGTTGATATCCAGAATCGTCTTGTTTAACAGAACATTGAATTCTATCATTTTGAGAAGCTGA
>Ga0315284_10002683_pt1 | contig 25407 bp, 24 predicted proteins | sample YL17G09_16_MG_FD_203696 | JGI IMG/M metagenome (GOLD analysis project Ga0315284, IMG submission 203696) | Sediment microbial communities from Yellowstone Lake, YNP, Wyoming, USA - YL17G09_16 | ecosystem: Environmental > Aquatic > Freshwater > Lake > Sediment | place: USA: Wyoming | collected...
CGCCTTTGGCTCTTGGCTGTTGACCGTCAACTGTGGACTGTCGACTGACTGCTACGCCAACGCATTAAACCGCACGGTTAGCCGTGACTTGTAACGCGCGGCGGTGTTGGCGTGGAGGATCCCTTTGTGGGTCGAGTGGTCGATGAGCGCCAGGGTCGGTTTCAGCAAGGTCTGTGCCGCAGCCTTGTCCTTGGCGTCGAGGGCGGTGCGCAGCCGCCGGAGCTGGTGCCGCAACAGTGTGCGATGCGTGCGGTTCAGCGCCGTGCGCTGGCGGGTTTGCTTGATGCGCTTGAGGGCAGACTTGTGACTTGCCACGAAGACTCCTTTTGAGCAGAATGCAAGTTTCCAATGTAACAAATACCCGCCGAAGCGTCAACGGTGAAAGCCCATGGCTTACGATGCTCAACACAATGACCTTGAAGTTCTGCTGGACACGGAAACCCTTGCGCGTCGCGTGCGCGAGCTTGGCGCGCAGATTTCCGCTGACTATCGCGGCCGGCCGCTGCGTCTGGTCGGCATCCTGAAGGGCGCCTGGGTTTTCCTTGCCGACCTGATTCGACACCTGGATCTCGAGCTAACGGTCGATTTTCTCTGCATCGCGAGCTACGCGAACCATTCGCATCCCACCGGCGCGGTGAAGATCACCAAGGACCTCGACCAGAGTATCGAAGGGCTCGACGTGCTGGTGGTGGAAGACATCCTCGACACGGGCGACACGTTCGAGTACCTGCGCGGCCTGCTCGAAGCCCACAAGCCGCGCAGCCTGAAAGTCGTGACGCTGCTTGACAAGCCCTCGCGGCGCGTCCGGCCCGTCCAGGCCGACTACGTGGGTTTCACCATCGCCGACGTCTTCGTGGTCGGATACGGGCTCGATTACGCGCAGCAGTATCGAAATCTTCCTGATGTCCGGGTTCTGCGGAAAAGCCAATAGGAGCTATCAGCTCTTAGCTCTTAGCTCTTAGCTCTTAGCTCTTAGCTCTTAGCTCTTAGCTCTTAGCTCTTAGCTCTTAGCTTCCAGTCGAGTTTTATTTGTTGGTCTTGCTGACAGCTAACGGCTAACAGCTAATGGCTGACCACCGATAGCTCCTTTACAAAGCTGGCTTGCGCGCACCATAATTGCTCTCCAATCCATCACGTCCATGAGCGAGTTTTCCACGCCACTAATGCGCCAATACAGCGCCATCAAGGAGCGCCATCCGAACGCCCTGCTGTTGTTTCGCCTGGGCGATTTCTACGAACTCTTTTTTGAGGACGCGATTGTCGCCTCCAAGGAGCTCCAGATCACGCTCACTTCGCGCAACAAGGAGAAGGGGCAGGCGATCCCGATGTGCGGCGTGCCGTATCACGCGGTCGAGGGTTACATCGCCAAATTGATTCGCAAGGGCTTCCGCGTGGCGATCTGCGACCAGATGGAGGACCCCCGCGTCGCCAAGAAACTCGTGAAGCGCGAGGTGACGCGCGTCGTCACCCCGGGCACCGCCGTGGACGCGCAGGTGCTCGAGCCGCGGGAGAACAACTACCTGGCGGCGGTGGTGGAACGCGACGGCGCGCTGGGGCTGGCGCTCGCCGATCTTTCGACGGGCGAATTCCGTTCCACGGAATTCTCCGGCGCGGACGCGACGGCACAGTTGTACGAAGAACTGGCGCGAATGCGTCCGCGCGAGATTCTGCTGCCGGGTTCACCGCGGTCCGGGGACTTGGAGTGGCTGCCCTCCTCATCTCCAATTCCAAATCTTAAATTTGAGATTGCGGATGTCACCGAAACCCGCCTGGACGATTGGGTGTTCAGCGAGGAATACGGCGGGCGGCAGTTGCGCGACCAGTTCCGCGTGGCCACGCTGGCCGGCTACGGGCTCGAGGGCCACCCGCTCGCCGTGGCCGCCGCCGGCGCCATCCTCCACTACGTGCGCGAGACCCAGCGCGGCTCGCTTTCGCATTTCGACGGCATCCGCTTTTACGAACAGCAGGACGCGCTGGTGCTCGACCCCGCCACCCTGCGCAACCTGGAATTGCTCGAACCGGTCTTTGGCGGCACGCGTGACTCGACGCTGCTCGCCGCGCTCGATCAATGCGTGACCGCGCTCGGCGCGCGGATGCTCAAGAACTGGCTGTTGCGCCCTTCGATCAGCCGCCCCGAAATCGCCGCCCGCTGGGATGGCGTGGGCGAACTCGCTGCGAACACGATTGCGCGCGAGGAATTGCGCCGCGTGCTGGGCAAGATTCAGGATCTCGAGCGCCTGCTCAGCAAGGTGACGCTCGAGACCGCCAACGCGCGCGAGATGCTGGCGCTCAAACAATCGCTCCGTCATCTGCCGCTGGTGCGGCAATACCTGAGCCGATTGCAGGCGCCGCGGCTGGCCGAACTTTACGGGCGCCTGGACGAGCTGGCCGATGTTCACGAGTGTTTGGAAAAGTCCATCCATCCCGAGCCGCCCGTGCTGCTGACCGAGGCCAACCTGATCCGATCCGGCTACAATGCCGAGCTCGACGAGCTCCGCAGCCTGAGCCAGAACAGCAAGCAGTTGATCGCGCAGATCGAATCCCGCGAGCGCGAGCGGACGCGCATCGCTTCGCTCAAGGTGCGCTTCAACAACGTTTTCGGCTATTATATCGAGGTCTCGAAACCCAACCTGTCGCTCGTGCCGCCCGATTACGAGCGCAAGCAGACGCTGGTCAACGCCGAGCGCTACACCACGCCCGAGCTTAAAGAACTGGAGGCCAAAATCCTCAACGCCGAGGAGCAGATGCAGACGCTCGAGCGCGCATTGTTCGTCGCCATCCGGCGACAGGTGGCTGGCGAGTCGCGGCGCATCCGCCAGACGGCACAGGCGCTCGCGGAGCTCGACGTGCTCGCGTGCTTCGCGTGGCTCGCGGCGGAGCGCAACTATCGCCGGCCGGAATTCTCCGACGACGGCGAGTTCCTGATCGAGCGCGGCCGCCATCCGGTTATCGAACGCATCTGCGAGGCCGAGCAGGGCAGCAGGTTCATTCCCAACGACCTTTTCCTCAACTCGACCTCCGACCGTATCCTCATCATCACTGGGCCGAACATGGGCGGGAAATCCACCTACCTGCGCCAGGCCGCACTGATCGCGCTGATGGCGCAGATGGGCAGCTACGTGCCCGCCGAGCGCGCCAAGCTCCCGGTTTTTGATCGCGTCTTTACGCGCATCGGAGCTTCCGACAACCTGGCGCGCGGGCGCTCGACGTTCATGGTGGAGATGACGGAGGCGGCGGGCATCCTGAATATGGCCACGCCGCGCAGCCTCGTGCTTCTCGACGAAGTGGGGCGGGGCACGGCGACTTTCGACGGACTGGCCATCGCCTGGGCTGTGGTCGAGCACCTGCAAATTCACACGCAGGCGAAAACCCTGTTTGCGACGCACTATCACGAGCTGACCGAACTGGCCGATCTGCTGCCCGGCGTGCGGAACTATCACGTCTCGGTGAAGGAATCGGGTTCGAACATCGTCTTCCTGCGCAAGGTCGAACCGGGCAGCGCCGACAAGAGTTACGGTATTGAAGTGGCGCGGCTGGCGGGACTGCCCTCGAGCGTCATCGACCGCGCGCGCGAAATTCTTGCGCGACACGAGCAGAGCGAGCACACGCTGAGCGAGCGGCTGACCGCGCGGCCCGCTTCGCCCGAGCCGGGGGCGGTGCAGTTGACCATTTTTACGCCTCTCAACGCGGAGGTCGTCCGCGCCATCGACCAGGCCGACCTCGATAACCTGAAACCGCTTGAGGCGCTCAATCTTCTCGCGGAGCTGAAAAAGCAAATCAAATCATGAGCGCCTTGCACGCCACTTCCCTCGGCCAGTTGCTCATCGTCGGGGTGCGAGAGTCCCGGTGGACGAGCAGCCTGGAGCGAATGCTGCGCAACCTGCAGCCGAGTGGAGTCTTGCTCTCTCCCAGGTGTCTCCGAACTCCGGGGCAGACGGCGGAGTTGTTTCACAAAATCGCGCGAACGCTGAGCAATCCTCCTTTTCTGGCCATTGCTGAAGAAGGCGGAAGTGTGAATCCACTCAAGGCGCTCCTACCGCCACTTCCTGCTCCGCGTGCCCTGGCCCGACAAGGGCCGGCTGCCGTGAGACGTTCCGGCGAGCTGATCGGGGCCGCCTTGAAGCTGCTGGGCTTCAACCTGGATTTCGCGCCGAGGCTGGATCTCTCGAATCCCCGCGTCAAGCCCGCTCTGGACGCGCAGACTTTCGGAACTGATCCGAGGCAGGTTGCGCAGTGCGGAAAAGCTTTCATCGAGGGCCTGCGCAAGCACAAGATCCTCGCGTGCGGGAAACACTTCCCGGGACGAGGCGTGCCGGAAAGCGACGAGCGCGGCCTGCCCGTGGTGGGAAAGACCATGGTCGAACTGTGGCGCGAAGACCTGCTACCGTTTCGCGAACTGCTGCCGCGTCTCCCTTTCATCAAGCTGAGCAACATTTCCTACAAGGCGTACGATTTCGAAGCACCTCAGCCGGCGGCCATGTCATCGAAAGTCGTTCATGACTTGCTTCGCGTCAAACTTCGATATCACGGCCTGGCCGTGGCGGACCTGTTGGAGCTTCTGTTCGAAATGTCACCACAGCGCATGAGGCAAGAAGGCACCACCATGAACCTCCGGGCTCTCCTCCTCTCAATCCAGGCCGGGTGTGATCTGCAAATCGTGAAATGGGGACCTAAGATCGCAGAGTTCCTCTTGCCTGGAATACAAAAAGAACTCGAGAGTGGCTCGCTGACTCAGGAACGCGTCGCAGAAGCCTTGCGGCGCGTTCGAGCCGCCAAGAAGGGTTGGAAGCGTCCGACCGGGAAACTCTCGGCGCGCCGCTTTGATACGCTCGCACGGGAGTTTGAAGAATTCAACCGACTGGTCAGGGCGGGAGGCGAATTTGAAGGTTAAAACGCTCAGGCAGAAACCGCGTCTCGCCGTGGGGCTGATGTCCGGAACTTCGATGGACGGCATCGACGCGGCGCTGGTGCGCATCAGTGGACCGCCGGAGAAGCCGCTGGTGTGCTTGCTCACCTTCACCACAACCCATTACCCGCCGGAGGTGCGAAGGCGGCTTGCGCGCGTGGCCGCTGGCGATCCCGTCAATCCGGGCGAGATAAGCCAGCTCAATTTTCTGCTCGGAGAACTATTCGCGGACGCTGCGCTCGCAGTCTGTCGTCGCGCCAGAGTCTCCCCCAAACGCCTCACCGTCATCGGCTCGCATGGGCAGACCATTTATCACCAGGGAGCGTCGACACGGCTGGCCGGACGACAAATCTCAAGCACGCTTCAGATCGCGGAACCCGCCCTCGTCGCGGAGCGGGCCGGAGTGCCCGTTGTGGCGGATTTTCGCACTGCTGACATGGCCGCGGGAGGTCAGGGCGCGCCGCTCGTGCCGATGGTGGATTACCTGCTGCTCCGCGACGAACTCGAAGGCCGCGTGGCGCTCAACTTCGGCGGCATCGCCAATGTCACGGTGATACCTGCAAGCGCGAAGCCCGAAAACGTGTTCGGCTTCGACACCGGTCCGGGCAACATGGTGATGGACGCGCTGGTCCGCCACTTCACCAAGGGCGCGAAGACTTATGATGCCGATGGGCGCATCGCGTCGCGAGGCCGCGTGATCATGCCGCTCCTTGAAAGGATCCTGCGCCTGCCGTTTTTCCGCCAACGTCCGCCGAAGAGCGCCGGGCGTGAGCAATTTGGGCAACATTTCGTGCGGCGCTATTTCCTCGCCCCACGGACCACGCGCTTCGAAGACCTCGTGCGCACGGCCGCCGAACTGACGGTGGCGACTATCTCCGACGCGCTGGAACGTTTCGTCTTCCCGCGCTCCAGGATTCAGCGCTTGATCGTTTCCGGCGGGGGAGCCCACAATCGCATCTTGCTCGCCGGCCTGCAGGCTTATTTGCCTCAACTCGCCATCGAATTCTCCGACCGCTACAACCTTCCGATTGACGCCAAAGAAGCCATCGCTTTCGCCGTACTCGCCGACCGGACGCTGCACGGCCTGCCCGGCAACCTCCCGAGCGTCACCGGCGCGCGTCGGCCGGTCGTGCTGGGGAAAATCGTGAGGCCGTGATACGACCCGAGCGCATGTCGGTCCCGCAAGCGGGACCGGCGCTACCCACGAAACCCCACGTACCAGAGGGTTGAAACGAGCGCCTCACGCACGGAATGGACTGCGCGTTTGAGTGGGTCGGCTTCGATGGGACTGGCGGGCGTGGGGGAGGCGTAAACCGCGATTTGCTGGGACGAAAACATCAACTTGATGCGGTAGAGATGGAAGCCGTCGCTGACGGCGAGGCAGCTTTTCGCGCCGCGCTTGCGGAGCAGGCGGGAGGCCGCGAGCACGTTCTCGTAGGTGGTCTGACTCTCAGTTTCGGAAAGGATCTTCTCCGCCGCCACGCCTTGTTGGATCAGGTAATCGCGACCTACACCGCCTTCGGTAAAGTGGGGATCGCCACCGCTGCCGCCGGTCGTGATGACGAGCGGCGCCAAGCCGCGTTCTTCCAATTTCAAGGCGTGGTCGAGGCGGGCCTTGAAAACGGGTGAGGGCACGCCATTGTATTGGGCGGCCCCGAAGACCACGATGGCGTCGGCGGGGCGGGTTTCGTCTCGCTCCGCTTGCTGCCGAATTGCCAAATAGATGGAGCGCTCCGCCAGGACCGCGCCCAGCGCGACCAGAACGCAGCCCAGCAGAAGCCAATGGCGAAGGCGCAGGAGAGTCAGCCGAGGAACTCCTTCAATTCCGACGCGGGGACGCCCCCCGGGCGGATGATGCGCGCGCGGCCACCGACAAGCTCCACGACGGTGGAGGGAATATGCGCGGGCGTGGGACCTCCGTCCAGGATGAGCGGAATGGCGTCGCCGATTTGCCGCTCCACTTCCTCCGCCGTCGTGCACGCTGCTTGTTCCGTCAAGTTCGCACTGGTGCCGATGAGAGGGCGAGCACAAGCAGCAATCAAGCCCACGACGACGGGCGCCTTGGGCCAGCGCAAGCCGATCTTGCCGGTGTTGCCGGTGACTTTCAGGGGGAGTTGCCGCGAGGCGTTGACCACCAGCGTCAACGGACCGGGCCAGAACTTTTCGGCGAGCTGGAAAAAGATGCGCGGCGGGTCGTGACTGTAGTCGGCGGCCTGGTCCACCGAGTCCACGAGCAGCGGCAGCGGCCGGTCGGCCGTGCGGCGCTTGATGCGATTCACCTCGCTCACCGCCGCGAGGTTCAGTGGGTCAGCGGTCAGCCCGTAGAGCGTATCCGTGGGCACGGCCACCACCTTGCCCGCCAGAAGGAGCCGGGTGGCGTACTCAAGCACAAACTCCATTCGAGTCGGATCGACTTTGATGATTTCCGCCATGCAGTCGCCAGGTGAGTGGTTTCGCAGAAACGCGTGCCAGACCGTAGCACAAGCCTCGGAGCCGGTCAAGGAGCAGCCCGCCGCCGCCGCGTGGCCTCCCGGCCGCGCATACCCGAAACCAACTCGGGCAAAAATGCGCTTGACTTACGCCAATTGCCTGGATAACAATCTGGGCACCATAGCAACGAGTGGGCTCTCATTAATCTTACCCGGAAATGGGGGTGTTTATCATTTGGCTGAAGTACGACTTCAGGAAGGTGAATCTGTAGAAAACGCCCTTCGCCGTTTTAAGCGGAAGGTGCAGCAGGAAGACATCATCAAGGAAATCAAGAAGCACTCGTTTTACCTGAAACCCGGGGAGAAACGACGAGTCAAGGAAGCTTTGGCTCGCAAGCGCAGCCGCAAGAAGGCCAGACACGAACAGGATTAGACCTGCTCCGGTAAGGCGAGGGTGAGAACGAGACAGCCTGCAAGCGTTCTCACCCTGCGCAACCGTGCCGCAGGTGGGCCCAGTTCAGGGCAGGGAGCCAGGCATGGAATACCGGGATAAAGCCCTCAAGTGCATCGATTGCGGGGCTGATTTTGTCTTCACCGCCGGCGAGCAAATTTTCTACGCGGACAAAGGTTTCAAGAACGAGCCCAAGCGGTGTAAGTCCTGTAAGTCCAAACGGAGCCAAATGGTGGGTGGACAGGAGCGCCAGCGCGCCGAAACGACCACCACGTGCTCCCAGTGCGGCAAAGAAACGACCGTGCCTTTTAAGCCAACTCAGGGCCGGCCGGTGTATTGCCGCGAGTGCTTCCAGCAACGGCGCTCCACCCCTGCCCCGGCTTGATCCCGCTCCTTCGCCGGATTACCCGCTAGTCGGTTGAGGTGTGCCTGAACGCAGTTCCTCACAGGCAGGCACGCACCATTGATCCGCGCTTCGACTCGCACTGTCGTTTCTCCATTGACCTCCCCATCAAGATGCTGGCGACCGGTGACGCGCGTCGATTAGAATGGAACCTAAGCTGATGTCCACCTTTCACCTCATCAATTTCGGCTGTCGGGCAAGTCAGGCGGACGGCGCGGCGCTCAAGCGGCAATTGCTCGACGCGGGTCTTGCGGAGGCGGTGAGCTTCGAGCAGAGCCACGTGACCGTTCTGAACACTTGCACCGTCACCGCCACGGCCGACGCCGAGGTGCGCCAGGTGATTCGCCGCATCCATCGGGCGAACCCGCAGTGCCGGATTCTGGTCACGGGCTGCTACGCCCAGAGGGCGCCGGAAGAGATTGCCAAGCTGCCCGGGGTGGCGTGGGTCGTTGGGAATTCGCATAAACATGTCATTGCCGAAGTGCTTAGCCAAAAGGTGGAGTCAGAAGTTAGTCCGTCAGCTGACGGACAGGAGTCAGAAGAACAGAATTCAGAAGTCAGTCCGTCAGCCGACGGACAGAAGTCAGAAGAAAACCAAGGAACTGGTCTAGTCCAAATCAAATTCCGTGCCACAGGTTCAAGTGCGCCGCACGAGGAAGAGACCGAACCCCGAATCCCGAACCCCGAAACCCGAGCCACGGTACTGGTGGGCGAAATCACGGAAGAATTCCACTTCGCTCCGGTCTTCCCCGACGACTGCACGCGCCCCACACTCAAGGTTCAAGACGGGTGCGACGCGCGCTGCTCGTTCTGTATCATCCCGGAGGTTCGCGGCGCGAGCCGCAGTCTGACTCCCGAAAAGGTCATCGAGCAGGTTCGGCAACTGGCGCGGGACGGATATCAAGAGCTCGTGCTCTCCGGGATCAACCTGGGAAGCTACGGAAAGGATTTGGACCGGCGAATCACGTTTTTGGAGCTGGTCGAGCGGATACTCGCGGAGACTTCCATTCCGCGCCTGCGCATCAGCTCGATTGAGCCCATGGACGTCAGTCCGGACCTCATCCGGCTGGTGGCGAGTGAACCGCGCATGGCGCGGCACTTCCACGTGCCATTGCAAAGCGGCTGCGATCGCATCCTGCGCCTGATGAACCGGCGTTACTGGGCGGCCCACTACGCGGAACGCATCCAGGAAATCGATGCGCAGATTCCCAACTGCGGAATCGGGGCCGACGTGATGGTTGGGTTCCCCGGCGAGACCGCTGAAGACCATCAAACCAGCTTGCGATTCATTGATTCCCTTCCCTTCACCTATCTCCATGTCTTCCCCTATTCGTCCCGGCCAGGCACGCCGGCGGCGGCGCGCGCGGACCATTTGAACGGACGCATCATTCACGAGCGCGGGCAGGAAGTGCGCGCCCTCATGGCGCAGAAGCGCCAGGCGTATCTGCAATCGCAGATTGGCCGGACGCTCTCCGCGGTAACGCTCGACGAGGACGAAGATGGCGCGCGCGTGGCGCTCAGCACGAACTACCTCAAGCTGGTTCTGCCGGGCTCCGATGTTCCTGCCAACACGCTTCTTGAGGCGCGCGTAGGCCGCGTCTATGGAGGCCTCGTTTATGCCTACCCCGAAGTGGAAGTTGCCTTCCGCTCCGTCCGGTGCTAGAGTTTTCCCCACAAGCCCAGGGTCAGTCGTTCAGACGCAACAGGAGAAGATGTCATGCGGCCGACTCGCTTTCGGCGTTCCGTCACTTCGGCGCCGGCGTTTCTGTTGATCGCAGCCGTCCTTCTCATCCTCCCGGGGTCGGCCAAGGCGCAAGGGACAGCCACGCTGGAAGGCCGGGTCCGAACCGACGACGGTCGCACGATCCCCTCGGGCGTGCAAATCCGCGTCGAGAAACTGGACGGCGAATTGGCCGCTGCCCTGCCTCCCAGTTCAGATGGTCAATTCGAGATCAGCGGACTTCCCAAGGTCGTCATGCATGTGATTGTGACCGCGGAGGGGTTCCAGACCTACCAGGAGAGCATTGACCTCGGCCGCGCCGCAAGCCGGATCATGGTCAACATCTATCTGACACCTGCCGGCCGGACGAAGCCGCCCGCGCCTGAATTGACAGCCCGCACCGACGCCAACGCCTCCAAGAACGCTCGCAAAGAGTACGAACGGGGCGCCCGCGCGATGGAGAAGAAGAATCTGCCGGAGGCACAGAAGTATCTGGAGCGAGCGGTCACCGAGTACCCCTGCTACGCGCGGGCGCAGGCCGATCTGGGGTTGGTCTTCAGCGCGAAAAAGGAACCCGCCCCCGCAGTGGCTGCGCTCCGCAAGGCCATCGAGTGCGACCCTGACTACCTGGCTCCTTATGGTCTGCTGGGAGAGATTTACAACGCGGAAAGGAAGTTCGGAGAAGGCGAAAAAGTACTCCTGGAGGGCTTGCGGCGGTCTCCGAACACCTGGCAGTTCCGTTACCACCTTGGCTCCGCCCATCAAGGGCTTGGGCAATTCGAAACTGCCGAAGGGGACTACCAGAAAGCGCTCTCTTTGAATTCGAACCCGCCACCTCAGATTTACGTGAAGCTTGCGGATCTGTACACGAAGTCAAACGCCTACGACAAGGCGTACGCCCAGATGCAAGCCTACCTGCGCGCCGAGCCCGACGGCCGCTTTGCCGCCCGCATCAAGAGCATCATGCACGAGATGGAATCGTCCGGTGTCCTGCGCGCCGCCCAGAGCGGAGCCCCCCCAAGCCCTCCGCCCAAGCCCTGAAGCCCGCCTGATGTCGCCGCACGCCCACACTTGGGCCATCAACAACATAATCCGGCACACCCGCGGGCGGCTGGATATCATTGCCTTCCTCACCGCACAGCCAAATCTCCGGCACATCATCCGATCGCCTATGGACAGATGGCCGGGAATCGCTCAGAATGAACTCGTGGGGCGTTGCTCCACACCCAGGAAAATCCCGTATGGAGATCCGTCAAACATCGACCCGCGAGAACATCCCCGTGGCCGAGTACATTCAGGGCCCCTTCGTCCCTTTGTCGCACCTCGCGCACGACTGGGAAATGCACTCCTCCGTGACCCTCACTCCCGCTGAGGAACGCTCGATGGTGCGCGAGCCTTCCCAGGCTGTCCCCGCCGCCATCGCTCAGCGGCTGGGCAAGCTGCGGGTGCTGGTGGTGCCTTTTGTGGCTTGTCAGGAGTCCAGTGATGCGGTCAGCTTTTCTAAACCGGAGGGAGAGACCCACTCCGCCGTTTGGCTGGAGGCGGAAGGGCGCATTCACCTGGTGCTCCCCTGCCGGGAACTCAATCCTCACGATACGGGCTTTGAGTTCCTCGCCAGCGTGGCCGAACTGCTCTGGCCGCGCCTGACAGAGCACGAGTTGGACGAGTACACCCGCTTGCTGGACGAAGAAATCCGGATGGGGGTGTCCGGCGAGATTGATGAGGAAGCGCTGGCGGCCAAGCAGGCGCTATACGCCGGCCGCACGCGCCCGACTCGGAGCCGCGAGAAGCTTGACCATTACGCGAACGTGTCTTTCGTAAGCACGTTGGCCGAATACATGCATGGCTTGTGGCACGATGTGCAAATCCGCGTCGGCCCCGAGCACCTGCCCCTGCCGCAATTGCGTCGCCGCATGATGATGATGGCCGACATGTTCCCGCCCAATCCCGGCTACACCGTATTTGCGAAAGAACTGGAAGAAGAAACTCGCCCGAATACCGGATGATCAGGGCCTCTCTGCCAGTACTACATGAACCAGCCCGCCTTTGCGTGCACCACGTCCCCGAACTTCCGCATGAACTCCATTTCTTCTTGATCGAGCGGTCCCTGGCGAGCCGCCGCCAGATTTTCTAACAACTCTTTCTCATTGCGCGGCGCGGTGAGGCAGACGTGGACGTGGGGGTTGGAGAGGACAAACCGATAGCACATCCCAGGAGTGGGAATGCGTTCGTTCCGGGGCCAGGTGCGCGGCCTGCGCACGAGATAAGTCCACCGCGTGGCGGTATAGCTGACCACGCCGGGATTAAACCGGTCTAATTGAGGGAAGATATCCTGCTCAGCGCCTCGGTGCGCGGCGTTGTATCGCATCATCAGGAGATCAAGTGCGCCCTCAGCCGCCAACTTGCCGGCGAATTTGCGGTCGTGCGTGGAGATCCCGATCCCGTGCACGCGCCCATCCTCGCGCAATCGTCCCAGCTCATCCCTCACCTGCGCTGTGAATTCTTTCCTCTTCATGACCCCAAGAAACAGGAAAGCATCGATGTAATCAGTCTCCATCTGACGGAGTCGTTTCTCCAGGGTGCGACGCAGGTTCTGGTGCCACCAGATGTAGTTATAGAATCCGGTAACGACAAAGAACTTCTCTCGATGGCTCTTAAGAACTTCGCGCAAGACACTGGTCATTTGGGTGTCAAAGCCAAAAAAGAAGAACACATTTACGCCTTCATCCAAAGCCTTGTAGATCGCCTTCTTGCCTGGGCGGTAGCTGGCCGAGAGGCCCAGTCGATGCACGTTCCTTCCGGTTCTTCCGAGCGTGACGTGGGCAAATTCAGGATTCATGGTGGGTCTCCCGTTTCAACGCCCCTTGCGATTCCCAATCCTGCGGGAGAGGCTTCAAGGGCTTTCCAGGGGCGGCGGCGCACTTGGGATACTCCAAACATGCAGTCAGACACAGCCTAGGCAAGTCGTTCCCAGCTTAGATGTGGACGGCCAACACGGGGCAGGGCGCCTGTTGAATCACGCGGTGGGTTGTGGAGCCAAACAATGCAAGATCCAGCGCGTTGCGCCCGCGCACGCCGAGGATCACCAGATCGGCTTCCGTCTCCAGCGCGTAGCGCACGATTTCCTGATAGGGTCGGCCGACGCGCATCCGCGACTTAAGCTTGCACCAGTCCCGGGTCTCGGCAGGGATCCTTTTTTCGAGCCGCTCCACGATGTCCGCCGAAACAGTCGAGAGGTCCCACGAGGGCGGGATCTCCTCCAGAACGTGCAGGAGGGTCAACTCCGCTTCGTATTCCTGGGCCAGCGAGAGCGCATAGTCGAGGGCGCGCTCAGCGTGCCGGGAAAAGTCCGTGGCGAAAAGGATCTTGCGGAGGTGGACCGGGTCACCGCCGTTCGTGGGCGCCACGAAGCCGTGTGCCGGTTGGCGCACCGCCAGCACCGGGCACGGCGCCTTGCGCAGCACCTTTTCGGTAACCGACCCCAGGAGCAGGGTGTCAAACCCGTGGCGGCCGTGCGTCCCCATGACAATCAGGTCGACGCCGCGTGACCGGGCAAAAGCCAGAATCGAATCGGTGACCGCGCCCTCGCAAACGCAAATCTCCAGCGGGAATCCGTTCGCCGTCCGGGTCTTGGCGAATTCCTGGAGCTGCTGCTCCGCATGGGCGCGCAGGTCCTGGTAGAGGTCATTCGCCATGTCCGGGTAAACATAGGAGGGATACGACGCAAACATCGGCGAGAGAACGTGCTCCAGAAACAGCTTAGCTTGATAGTGGCGCGCCAGCGACTGGGCGTAATCGTAAGCTTTGATGGAGAAATCCGAGAAATCCAGCGGACACAGGATGCGTTCGATTTTCAGCATACTCGTCTAGGTTACCGTTGCCACGGCCCCCGTGGGCTTCTCTTCCAGACGGAAAAGGCTGCGCACCACATCCAGGAACTCGGAACGGTCGGGCCGCGACGCGGCCTGCTTCAGCTCGGTGAAAGGAGTGTGCAGGATCTTGTTCACCAGGCTCTGAGTGAGGAGTTCGAGCACCTCCTCCTGCTCTGGCGTCAGTTCACCGAAGAGGGCACGGGTGCGGGCGAGTTCGCCGCGCCGGATTGCCTCGACGCGCTGGCGCAAGGAGACGATCGTGGGGGCGACCCGCTGCGCTTCCTGACGCTCCCGGAAGGCGGCCATTTCTTCCTCGACAATCTGGTTCGCAGCCACCATGGCCTCGTCGCGCAGCTTCAGGTTTTGACGCGTCGCTTCCTTTAAGCCATCGATGTTGGCCAGTGTGCATCCCGGAACTTCGCCCACCGCCGGGTCGATATCGCGGGGCACCGCGATGTCCACCAGGAACAAAGGACGGTTCCCGCGCGCCGCCATCAGTCCTTCCATATCTCCCCGGGTGATGATGTAGTGGGGGCAGCCGGTGGAGCTGATGACGATGTCCGTCCGCTTCATCGCCTCCCAGATCTCATTGAAGCGAACCGCGAGCCCGTGCAACTCCTCGGCCAGCACCACAGCGTGAGGATAAGTGCGGTTGCTGACCAAAACCGTCGCCGCACCCTTGGCGACCAGGTGCCGCGCTGCCAGTTCACCCATCTGTCCGGCGCCGACGATCATCACGGTCTTTCCGTGCAGATCGCCGAATATCTGCTCGGCGAGATCAACCGCCGCAGAGCTGACGGAAACCGAAGCTTCGGCCACGTGCGTCTCAGTCCGCACCCGCTTCGCCACGTTGAAAACTCGGTTGAAGATCGCGTCTAGTGCGCTCCCGGCTGTTCCTGCTTCTTTCGCCAGGGCATACGCTTTCTTGACTTGTCCGAGGACCTGCGGCTCGCCAACCACCATGGAATCGAGCCCCGAGGCAACACGGAACAGATGACGGACCGCCTCGTAGTCGCGATGCACATAGAAGCAGTGTGCAAACTCGTCGTAATTCAGGCTGAAAAAGGAGACCATGAACCTGCGGAAGATTTCCAATCCATCCGCGCCCCCACGTAAGGTGATAAGGAATTCCACGCGGTTGCAGGTTGAAAGAATCAGCGCCTCTTCAACTCCCGGCTCCTCACGGAGCATTCGGAGGGCGACTGGAACTTTGCTTTCCGAAATCGCGAATCGCTCCCGCACCTCAAGCGGAGCTGTCTTGTGGCTAACGCCAACTAGAATCTGATTCATCAACGCTTTCCCCAGCTTTCATCATCTGACCACTGGGACAAAAAGGAACCGTCGCACATCCCGACAATCGTTTTCCCAGCCTTCGCGGGGCACGTCCGATGCCAACTCAAATCGCGCTGGAAGGCGTTGCTCGCGAGGACGCCGCAGATCACATCCCGCCTTTGGGTTCAAAGGGATAGGTCACAGGCCCTTGAAATGACAAGAAGTCCGACCGTTGAAAAATTCAAGAACTATTGAGTAATTTCCCGCAAAAGTGTCCGCCATTTCGCGCAAATGGTTTGATTACAATCAAGTAGCGTCTCTTCAGGACTGCTAAGTTCTGCAATAAGTACCTCGTAGCATTGCTAAACACCTAGGGTGCGCTGGTATTCCGAATGCTTCATTTAAGCAATGGGATCCCTTCGGCGACAAAATGTGAACTTCGGAGGGATACTATTACTGATGGAGGCCAACTTCTATGAGGCACGTTCGTGTGTTTTTGCTTGGCTTGCTCGCTCTTTTCGTATTTGTTTCCTTTGGGATGACGAAACAGGAGTACGCCAAGAAGGAAGGAAAGACCTGTACTTTCTGTCACCCCGCAGGGAAGTTCAAGGAGTTGACGGAAGCTGGCAAGTACTACAAGGAACACCACAACTCGCTGGAAGGCTACAAAGCTAGCGAGCCGGCGAAGTAGGAAGTGAGAGGCGGGCGGATCGCGGTCCCGCCTAGTCATCCGCCCGTCGTCTCAACCTTGGGGTAAAGCAGGGCATTAAGAATCGCAGTTGTCACAGACCGCGAGTCGAAATTAAACTGAGACCTCCGTCAGAAAGAGGGTGTAGCTTGAAGACAGCCGTGGCGGAAGGAAGGATGTAGATCTCGTGCCGGCAGCGGGCGAAATCCAAAACGGCGACGGTCCACCCCGCTTTCTCTTCAAGCTAAGAGGGCCGCTGGTATCTCATTATCTCCGGCCGCTGTTTTATCTCAGCCGCAATCTCATCAGCCGCATCGGTGTGGTACTGACGTCTACCGCTGCGATCACCCTGCTCGTGACCTTCGCCTTCGGCTCGGCCTCGAACCCCTATCTCGGCATCCTGGTTTATCTCGTCCTCCCGGGAGTATTCGCGATTGGCCTCCTCCTGATTCCCGTCGGTGTCTTTCGAGAGTACAGAAAGGAGCGGCGGCTGGGTGTCCTGCCGGCCACCTATCCCAAGATCGATTTCTCCCAGCGTGAGTTGCGTCGAACGGCGTTGTTTGTGGCGGTGATGACTGCCGTCAACGTTCCCATCTTCGCCATCGCCAGCTACCGCGGAACGGTGTACATGGAATCGGTGGAGTTTTGCGGCAAGACATGCCATCAGGTGATGGAGCCCGAGTACACGGCCTATCAGCGGTCCCCGCACGCGCGCGTGGACTGCGTCAATTGTCATATTGGTCCCGGCGCGTCGTGGTTTGTGAGATCAAAGTTGTCAGGCAGTTACCAGGTGTTGGCCGTGACTTTCAACCTTTATCCTCGGCCCATTCCGACGCCCGTGCACAACCTCCGCCCGGCGCGTGAAACCTGCGAGCAGTGCCACTGGCCGGCGAAGTTCTCCGGTGACAAATTCATTGTAAAAACCAAGTACGGCGACGACGAGAAAAACTCGCCGGTTAAGACCGTTCTGCTGCTGCACATCGGGGGCAAGAGCGCGGGGAATTCGCTGGTCGGCATCCACGGCCGCCATTTGGGTGTCTCCACCTATGTGGCCACCGACGACAAACGGCAGGTCATCCCGTGGGTGGATTACAAGGATGCCAACGGCAACGTCGCGGAATTCCTCACTACGGAAAACCCACCCTCCTCGGCGGATCTTGCCAAGGGGGAGAGGCGCGTGATGGACTGCATGGACTGCCATAACCGCCCGACGCACGCCTACGACCTTCCGGAAGACGCTGTCAACCGCGCCATGGTCGCCGACCGCATCAGCCCGTCGCTTCCCTTCGCTCACAAGGTGTCGGTCGAATTGCTTAGAGGGAATTACCCCAGCCGGCTTGCCGCGCAGACGCAGTTGCCAGAAGCCCTGCGCGAGTACTACCGGAAGAACTATTTTGCGGTGTTTAACGGCCAGCGCGCGCAGATCGAGCACGCAGCCGAAACATTGCTCGAGATCTACAACGGAAACATTTTTCCGGAGATGAACGTAACCTGGGGCACGTACCCCAGCAACCTGGGCCACGCGGATTTCCCCGGCTGCTTCCGTTGCCACGATGGCAACCACAAATCCAAGGACGGCCGTGTGATCACACAGGACTGCAACGCCTGTCACAACCTCCTGGCGATGGAGGAGCCCGACCCCAAGATTCTACACGACCTCTCGGGAGGGAGTTGATCCGGAGAGGTTCGGTGATTGGCCGGCGGGCAAAGCTGTCCCGCTGGAGAACAGCGCAACACTGGACTTGACTTACAAGGTAAAATTCACTCGAGGAGTCAAACGATGAAACTCTTAAAGATTTTGCTTGCCACGGCAGTCATCAGCGGAACCCTGCTAACCCTGGCCACGGCCAAGCCCGAGTATGCCAAGAAAGAGGGCAAGAACTGCGCCTTCTGCCACGTCAAGATGGGCTCCAAAGAACTGAACGACGCCGGGAAGTATTACAAAGAGCATAACCACTCGCTGGAAGGCTACAAGGCTCCGGAGAAGTAATAGTCCAGCTTCCCAGGCCGGTGATGGACAGAGTGCGCGTAGGGTGGTCCCCACCGACTTGGAGGCATCGAGCCCAAACGGAGAGAGGCATGTAGCATTTCGGTCCGAGAGGGCCAGCGGCAGACATGCCGTCTCGGAGTGTGCAATTCTCATTCGGGGGGACGATGGAAACTCCTAGCCGTTCGCAAACCCCAGGTGTGCAACCTGGCCGTCGATGGGTAAACCTCCTCCTGGGCAGCGGTGTGGTGGCTTCCATCGCCACGTTTATCTATCCCGCCATCCGTTACATCATCCCGCCATTGGTCGGCGAGTCGACGAGCCGTGCGGTCGTGGCGGCGAAAATCAACGACCTGAAAAACAACACGGGGAAAATCTTCAAATTCGGTTCCAAGCCCGCCCTGCTGGTGCGTACGACGGCGGGCGAATTCAAAGCCTACTCCGCCGTTTGCACGCATCTGAATTGCACCGTGCAGTACCGTGAAGATCTCCACCAGATCTGGTGCGCATGCCACAATGGCCTCTACGATCTGGAGGGCCGCAACGTGAGCGGGCCACCGCCCCGTCCGCTGGAGACCTTCGAGGTGCACGTCCAGGGTGAGGACGTGGTGGTCACTCGCGACGCCTGATCATGAACGCCCTCTATCGCCAAATCCGCAACTGGCTCGACGAGCGCTTCGGCACCGGCAGCGTGGAGGAATTCCTTCGCCACAAGACGGTGCCCATTCACCGCCACACCCTCTGGTACTACTTCGGCGGCATGACGCTCTTCCTCTTCGTCGTCCAGGTTCTGACCGGCATCCTGCTCCTGCTTTATTACCGGCCCACTCCCGAGGACGCCTTCGAAAGTGTGCAGTACATCGTGACCCAGGTGCGTTTCGGCTGGCTGATCCGTTCCGTGCACAGTTGGTCCGCCAACCTAATGGTCCTGACGGCTTTTATCCATATGTTCAGCGTCTATTTCTTGAAAGCCTATCGCAAGCCGCGCGAGCTGACCTGGATCAGCGGGATGATTTTGTTGTTCGTGGTGATGGGCTTCGGCTTCAGCGGATACCTGCTGCCCTGGAACACGCTGGCGTTCTTTGCCACCAAGGTTGGAACGGAAATGGCCGGCGCCGTGCCTTTCGCAGGCAAGTGGATGCTGACCTTCCTGCGTGGGGGCGAGGAGGTCACGGGAGCAACGCTCACCCGTTTCTTCGGATTTCACGTGGCCGTCCTGCCGGGGCTGGCGACGGTGCTCCTGGCCATGCATCTGCTGCTCGTCCAGCAGCTAGGAATGAGCGTTCCGCCTTCGGTCGAGCAGGCCACGGCGGAAGGCCGCCAGGCGCCCCGCGTGATGCCCTTCTTCCCCAATTTCCTGCTGCGCGACATCATCGGATGGTATGCGGCGCTGGGAGTGCTTGGCGCGCTGGCGGCGGTCTTTCCCTGGGAACTCGGCGCAAAAGCTGATCCCTTCGCTGCCGCGCCCGCCGGCATCCGGCCTGAGTGGTATTTCCTTTTCATGTTTCAAACGCTCAAGCTGCTGCCCGCGAAGATCCTGTTTCTGGAGGGTGAGCTTGCCGGCTTGGTGGGCTTCAGCCTGGCGGGAGCCGTGTGGGTCGCGGTGCCGTTTCTCGATTACCGCGCCGGCTTTGGGCGCGTGACGCGCTTCTTCACCGGTCTGGGAATCTTTGCGCTGGGATTTATCGTGGTGATGTCCGCCCTGGCTTTGCGCTAGGGCATTCGCGGAGAGCTCTTGATGAGAGTGTTGGTAACATCCTGCGTTGCGTTCCTCATGCTGCTGATTTTGGCGCCGAGCTCTGCCGCGGCCGCGCCTCCTAAGGACTCATGCATCGCGTGCCACGCGGAACTGGAAGGCAAGCAGAGCGAGCCCGTCAAGAAGTTTGATACCGACGTCCACCATCAAGCCGGGTTGAGCTGCGCCGACTGTCACGGCGGAGACCCGGGCGACGAATCGATGAACGCCATGAGCCGGGCCAGAGGTTTTCGTGGCGCTCCCACCAAAGCCCAGACACCCGAATTCTGCGCCCGGTGCCACTCCGACATCGCTTACATGCACCGCTTCAATCCCAAGATGCGCGCCGACCAGCTCAGCCAATACCTCACCAGCGTCCACGGCAAGCGGCTGAAGCAGGGCGACACGAAGGTGGCCGCATGCGTGGATTGCCATGGCGTCCACGACATCCTCCCGGCCAGGGACACGCGCTCGCCGGTCCATCCCACGAACGTCGCGTCAACTTGCGGACGCTGCCACGCCGACGCAGCGCACATGAAGGGCTACAACATCCCCACTGATCAGGAGGAAAAATACCGAAAGAGCGTGCACGCGGAACTGCTGGCCAGCGGTGATACCTCGGCGCCGACTTGCTCCACCTGTCACGGCAACCACGGCGCCACGCCGCCGGGCGTGAGCTCCGTCGCCAACATCTGCGGCACCTGCCATGTTTTCTTTGCTCAACTCTTCGAGAAGAGCCCCCACCAGGCTGCGTTTGCCAAGATGGGCTTGCCCGGTTGCGTGCAATGCCACTCCAATCACGAAATCGTGAAACCTTCTGACGATTGGGTCGGAACTGGTTCCAGTGCGGTCTGCACCGGCTGCCATTCCGCGGGTGACAAGGGTTACGTGGCGGCGCAGAAGATGGCAGGCGACTTGGCTAAGGTCAAGACTTTCCTCGGGCGCGCGGAGGAAATACTCGGAACCGCCGAGCGCTCCGGCATGGAGGTCTCCAGTCCCAAGGTGGAACTGACCACTGCGCACGAAGCTCTCATCAAGGCGCGCGTGAACGTTCACAGCTTCAATGACGTGGAAGTGCAGAAGCAGACCGACCAGGGAGTGGAAATCTCGCAGAAAGCTTACCAGGCTGGCGTGGCGGCGCTTGCCGAACGCGACGTGCGCCGCAAAGGGCTAGGCGTCTCACTCATCTTCATCCTTCTCGCCATCAGCGGGCTCTATTGGAAGATTCGCCAGATCGAGTCCGGCTCACGAACGTAAGCCACCCCTTAATCCACTTGCCCGCGGTCGCCGTAGGGTCGGCATTCCCACAACCTCATTGTTAGTAGACGGAGGTTTTCGTGCACGAGCCATCGCCGTAGCGGGCAAATGTCCTGCCGCTGACAACGAGGTCTGAACCCGACCTTTGGTACTCGTGCCGTTCCGTGTTGCCGTTTGGATAGGTGACGATGATGACCCCCTGAGTTTCGTTACCTTCCGATGTCCACTGGGCGCTTTGGCCACCCTCACCATACGCGGTGCCCGCGCCTCCCGTGCTATACGTCCCGCTTTGGCTACTGAACCTGCCATCACTACACATGTTGATGTACCGCTCGCTCGAGCCATAGCTGGAAGTGCTGATGTAGTAGTACTGGCCGGCAAGGAATTCTGGCCCAGACGCCGCCGGTGGCGGGCGGAACGAGAAGCTCGAGGCGAGGGACTCCACGCGCGGCTTCAACTGCTGATACTTCTCCTCCGTCGTCAGGCCCATCACCACCGCCGCATCGCCATAGGGACTTTGGACGCCGATAGTTCGGACGCGAATTCGGGCGCCATCCTGAGCCACGCCAGCCATCTCGCCCGCCAATCCCCGCGCGCCCCCGGCGGTGAAAGTCTCAAGCTGGCTGGCGGGCGTCAATTGCAGGCCCTCTTCCTGCATGCCTTCCTGGTAGCCTTCGGCCAGAGCCTGGAGAGTGGTTCGGCGCATGAAACGGATGATCATCAGCCCGGCCTCGGTATCTGACCCGAGCAGCAGAACGCCGCCCCGTTCACCGACCTTCCAATTCGGCGGGACGGCGAAGCTGAGCCCCCACTTCTCCTGGGTGTGACGAGGCCCACCCGCCGCTGCCGCAAGCCCACCTGCGCCAGGAGTTTTGGCAGCGCCTCTGGACGCGATTGGATTCTCGGGAGTCGGCGCAGCTGCGGTCCGCTGTGCTGCACCGGAACTCCGCAGCGCCGCAAGGAGGTCATCCGTGGCTCCTTTGGCCTTGAGCTTCGAGGCCAAGGCCGGGGACATGGCGAAGGCGATTCCGCGCTCATCCACCAACCCCGCCAGCCGGCGAGAGGAGACACCGGCGTCGAGGAGTTGAGTCAATTCTGTTTCCGTCAGAGCCCCCTGCCGGGCCGTCGTTTGTTTCACGGATCGCGCGGGTTGGCGCGCGGCAGGAGACATTTGCACGATCGGTCGTGGCTCTCCATCGCTTTCTTCAGGCTCCTGCGCTGCCGGCGTCGCCGCGGCTCCCCCAGCGCGCGTCAGTATGAGGGGTGCCATCAGGTCGCCGCCGGAGATCGTCAACTGCGAGCCTTGCAGCCGGAAGTCATAGGCGACCGTTTCACCCTCTTGGGTAAGCAGCAGCTTGTTGCCCTGCGTTCGCCATTTACCCGGGACGCCTTCGTAGTCCGCCGTCCCGTTGGCGTTGAGGACAAGTTTCATTTCAACTCCAAAACCCTGCACCTTCCCCACCCACGTCCCGACCAAATTCGATGATTGCTGGGCGAAGGCCCAAGACCCAAGGGCAAGGAAGAGGAAAACCAGGAAGAAAGAGCGCTTCAGCATGGCTCCTCCTATCGAGTAAGGATGAGAGAAGTAAGTTCGTTCGCGCGGGGAAGTATAGATGATGCGCGGGGAGATTTCTACCTCAGGCCGCCTTGGTTCCACACTCGGGGCAAAATTTGGCGGCAGGCGCCAGCTTGGCGCCGCAGTTCGTGCAGTGGCGCTCGCGCGGGACCGGCGTGCCGCACTCGGGGCAGAATTTGGCGACGGACTTGAGCTCCGAGCCGCACTGGGCGCATTTCAAAGTGGCTGGCGCCAGCGTCGCAGAAGCCGGCGAAGGCGAAACTACGCCAGTCCCTGCTCCGGCTGCCGCCGGTCCTTGAGCACCCGCCACAGCGCCGAAGAGGCCTCCCAGCAAACCGCCCAGGCCGCCCTGCGAAAGGAACTGTTGCGCCTTCTGCATCTCCTGCTGGTTCTTCGAATGGTCTTCTTGCTGCTTCTGAAGCTTGCGTTGCTCGTATTCGGGATCCATGCGAGCGATCTTGACATCCGCCAGGCGCTGCTTGACCGAGCGCAGAGACTCCTTGGCCTGCTCTTCGATCCCCTGCAGGTGCTCGCGCAGTTCGGCGTCCTGCTCCGTGGCCAAGCTCTTGGAAGTGTTGGCCAAGATCGCCTCGCAACGCCTCTGGAATTGTGCCAACTGTTCCAGGTCGTCGGATTCCTCGGACTTTATTGTGATTTCGCTCAGCTCATCTTGCAGCGACATGTCCGCCCCCATACTTGGGTTCTCGCGCGTGACTCTCAGCGCAGAGGACAACAGGTCCGTTGTAACAGGTCGTTCGAGACAAACTACCACACTGAAGGCAAGCCAGCAACGCGGCACTTATCAAGGCCGGCAGAGTTCCCGGCGTCATTCCGTCAGCCGCACGCGGGCATCCACGGCGCGGAAGGCCTTGGCTTCGGGGAAGACCAGGAAGGGGTTGATTTCGATCTCTGTGATCTGCGGCAGGTCCTCAACCAGCTGAGAAAAGCGTTGCAGGCTCTCGACAAGAGCTTTCAGATCGATCGCCACTTCACCGCGCACGCCCTCCAGCAGTCGATACCCGCGCACCTGGCGGATCATTTCTTCCGCATCGACATCCGTCAGCGGCGGGACACGGAACGTGACGTCCCTCAGCGCTTCGACGAAGATACCACCGAGGCCAAACATCAACAAGGGGCCGAAGTTCGCGTCCTGAGTCATTCCGAGAATGACCTCCCGGCCTCCCCGCACATATTCCTGGAGGAGAAAGGTTGGCGCAACGCCGCCGTCCGACTGGCCTGGCAGGGCGCGACGCTGTGCCAGCGAGTCGAGGATTCGGCGGGCTGCGCTGGCGAGTTCGTCCGGGGTGCGGAGGTCCAAGGCGACGCCGCCAACCTCCGTCTTATGGACGATGTCGGCGGAAACCACTTTGAGGGCGGCGGGAAACGGAAACCCGCGCGCTCGCGTGCTCAGTTCACGCAGGTCGGAAGCCACCACCGAACGGGCGACGGGGATCCCGTAAGCTCCAAGCAGCCGCAAGGCTTCATGTGCAGTGAGCTGCTGCCGGCCCTCGGCGCGGACGCTTTCCAGGAGCTTTTCGGCAGCACTGCGATTCACCTCGAATCGTCTCAACTCCCCGAGCGGCCGCTCGCGCCACTGGCGATGCCGCTCCAGCGCCCATAACGCCCGGACGGCTGATTCCGGAAACAGGTAGATCGCCATGTGTCCCGGGTGCTTCTCGTTCAACGCCTTGAAGAATTCCTCCGGCGCCATCATCACCCCCAAGACGGGCTTGGGGAACTGGTGGCGCAGTTCTTCCAGGCCCATGACGATATCCATGGCGCTGATCATCATGGGCGGAACGAAGACCACCAGGAGCGAATCGATGCCTTCGTCTTCCAGCATTACACGCGCACAAGCTTCGTATCGGCTGCGGTCGGCTTTGGGCGTCATATCCACGGGATTCCCGACGCTCGCTTCGGGCGGCAGCAGCCGGCGGAGTTCCGTCGCCGTGCGCTCCGAAAGCTTCCCCACCGCGAGGCCGAGAGCGATGGCCGTATCGGTGGCCATGATGGCGGGGCCGCCGGCGTTGGTAAGAATCCCCAGCCGGTTGCCGCGCGGCAACGGGTTCTTGGAGAATCCCATCGCCAGGTCGAACAGCTCTCCGACCGTGTTCACCCGGATCACGCCGCACTGCTCGAGCAGCGCATCGGTGGCGATGTCGAGCCCCTGCTCCGACACCAGGGCACCCGTGTGCGACGAAGCGGCACGCGCGCCGGCGGGCGTTCGGCCGGACTTCACCGCCACGATCGGCTTGCGCTTTGATATGCGCCGCGCAATCTGCACGAACCGCCGCGGGTTCCCGAAAGATTCCAGGTACATCAGGATCAAATCCGTGCGCGGATCATCCTCCCAGTAGAGCAGCAGGTCGTTGCCGGAAACGTTGGCTTTGTTCCCCATGCTAACGAAGTGGGAGAAGCCAATATCAAGCTGGCGCGCGATGTTCAGTATGGCCACACCCAAGGCCCCCGATTGCGACATGAACCCCAGTCGCCCGGGCAGCGGCAGGGTGGGAGCGAACGTGGCATCCAAGCGGACCTCGGGATCGGTGTTAATGACGCCCATGCAGTTCGGCCCGATCATGCGCATGCCGTAGCGCTTCACCCGTTCGCCCAGTTCGATCTCAATCCGCCGGCCCTCGTCACCCATCTCTCCAAATCCCGCCGTAATCACGATCAGGCCCTTCACACCCTTCTTGCCGCAATCGTCGACGACCGCCAGGACTTCGTCGCGCGGCACAACCACAATGGCCAGGTCAACGGGATCGGGAATGGCGGAAACGCTCGGGAAGGCTTTGATGGAATGAATGTAGTCCGCTTTGGGATTTACCGGAAACACTTTGCCGTGGAAGTTGTACTCGATCAGGTTGTGCATAATCTCGCGCCCGATCGAACCCACCTTGCGCGAGGCGCCCACAACAGCGATAGATTGCGGCTTGAAAATGGAATCAAGAGGAAGCATGGAAGGTCCTTTGGCGAGGGCGACCTCTCGTAGCGGCGGGCCTTGTGCCCGCTCCTAATCGTACCATACGGCGGTTGGCACGTCTCACCCGACCTGGTTCAGCCTCGGGTCGTGTGGTGGACGGTCGCGGTGGTTGGTGCATAGATGGGTGC
>Ga0315284_10002685_pt1 | contig 25399 bp, 27 predicted proteins | sample YL17G09_16_MG_FD_203696 | JGI IMG/M metagenome (GOLD analysis project Ga0315284, IMG submission 203696) | Sediment microbial communities from Yellowstone Lake, YNP, Wyoming, USA - YL17G09_16 | ecosystem: Environmental > Aquatic > Freshwater > Lake > Sediment | place: USA: Wyoming | collected...
TTTACGCTTATTTTTTTCGTAGTTCAATGGATTGCTTTGTTATTTGCTCCTGTAAATTTAATAGCTCCGTTAGACGGTTTAGGATTAATCGTTTTATTTACCTTTTCTTATTTTGTTTTGAAAGAAGAAACAAAAAAGGTTGAGATTTTAGGAATAATCTTAATAATAATTGGCACAATTTTCGTCACGCTATTTAATTCCAATCCTAGCGAAATTGAGAGTGAAAATTTGAATTTGTTTATTTTAATCGTTCTGTTTATCTCGATTATAAGCGTAGAAATATTTATCATTTTATTTTCTAAGTTGAATAATTATAAAGGTGCAGGCATTATATTTGGAATAGCAGCAGGAACTTTTATGGCATTTTCTACTATTTCCAAAAGGATTACAGCAATTCCAGATGTTATAATAAAAATTGCATTTATTATTATTGTGCTGATTTTTAGTTTAATTCAAATGATTTTATCGAATATTGGATATACAAAAGCTAGAGCAAATGTTGTGGTTCCATGTTTCACTTCGTCGAGCATTATACTTGCCGTATTAATTGGATATCTTTGCCTTAACGAAAGAATTGTGTTTATCCAAATTATAGGAATCATTCAAATAATTTGCGGAATAATCCTATTGATGGCTTTTAAAAAAAATAAGTAATTAGATAGAATAATTTATTCTTTTTCTATAACAATCTCGCTTATCCCTATCCATTCTTTAGCTTCGTCAAAGCTTCCAACAACCTTTCTTTTAGGAGAGTTCGCTTTTTCAAACATAATTTGAGCTTCTTTGTTTAAGACGGGATTTTTACCTAAAATATAAGCAGACCTTTCAAGTCGATTATTGTTTTTTTTTAATAAATTTAAAACAATTTTAAAAGATTTTAAATTCAGCATAATTAAATCCAATCCATCAACGATAACAGAAAATTTAGGTAACTTTTTAGTTTTTTCTCTAAATTCTTTAACGAATTCTTTCGCTATAGACGGGGGAAATGTTCCTACAGCTTTTAAATAAAAGGTATTTTCGCCGATTTTTGCAATTTTATACGTTTATGGCACCTCTATGTTTTATATCTTAAATATTAGTATATTATCAATTTAAATCTTTTTTCATTATTTTAAATGACTAATAAATATAAAATTATTTACAAATTATCAGGTTTATTTCAAGTTGAATACTCATATTCAACAATTTTATAAAAATTAAGAGAATTAAAATGGGGACTGAGGGAATTGAACCCTCAACCTTCAGGTAACTTCAGCCGATTATGCCAAAAAAGGGATCTGGAGCCTGCTGCGCTACCAGGTTGCGCCAAGTCCCCATTCTGTATATATAACACTGTAATTAAAATATGTATTATATATGGTTTTTTTTAATAATCCATAATATTTGAGTATAACGAAATACACGGCAATTTAAGCTTTTATCGAATTTTTTATGTATTTTAAAATAAAATAAAATATAAAAAATTATGAAAACAATTAAAAAAGTTTAAAAAAAAACTTAATTATTTACCCTTTTATTCTCTTTTGCATTACCACATGTTTTCTTACGAGTTTAGTGTGCGGAAATATTTTTTCTATCACTCTCTCGTTGTTGGACCATATACTAGTACCTTCGACATAATCGAGGCCGTATCGTTTGAAATTCATTTTCCGCTCTGACCTGTTTTTACCATCATAGTATCAGCGTTTACTTGAGTAATCGGATCGCCGTTCCATAGTTGATATAAATTAGGTAAAGCGTATGCAGCTCCTAAGATCTCGTCTGTTGTCTTGTCGAACGCCACGCCCACCCATAATAGTTGTTTTTTAGGATCAAACGATTCCAACGCTTCAGATATTTGAGGCACTTTATCATAAAAGCTTGTGTTTATTTCTTTTCTTACAGTATAAAAAGAATTAGGTACTTTTGAATAAATATCTGCAAATTCTCTTAGATTATCTTCGCATCCAGAAGTATCTGGTAATATTCCTCCAAATGCGTCTTTACCAATTTGAAGCAGTTCTTCTTTTCGATCTTTTAGAAACTCTTCCTTTGATAAATATCCTAATCTAACGCTCTTATCAAGTTTCTTTGCGTTTTCCCAGAATTCTTGATATATGTGTAGACAAGAATAATACGATTCTTTTAAATAACCTAATTTTTCTAAAAAATCAATTATTTTAAGACTTGAATCGCTGAGAGCGACTCCGTACATAGGAAATTTGTCAAAGCCCTCAATTTGGAGCCCTATACCCCCGAGATGTTTCGGAAAATTAATAGGACCTCGTATTTTTTTTAAACCTTGTTCTTTTACGAATAATTCGACTCGTTCCATAAGTTCTTTGCAGGAGATATAATCCTTCGCGTATAACCAGCTAAAAGTTCCACAATTTCTACCGTAGCTCGTATAATTTGGATTTACTTGAACAGAGACTACACCTGTAATTTTACGATTAATGTACGAGACAAAATTCTTAATCTTTAAAGCGTTATCGTTTAATTTTGCTTCAAGATATTTTAGAATTTGGTGTATTATATTCGGTTTTAATTGTCTAAAAGGAATGTATATCATTTCGTCAAGAGCGTCTTTAATTTCTTGAAAATTTGTTGTTTCTTGAACAATTAATTCTTTAAATTTCGATTTTTCTAATACTTGAACCAATTTTATTACAACTCCTTATTTTCTTAGACTTTAAGAGTTGTAACACAATTAAATAGTCATTTATAAAGAAAAACAAGAGAAAAAAAAGTTCCTATTATCTTGAGTTAGACCTATAACAGCAAATTTTATAGAAATAATATCAAATGTTATCGGGAGCGCACTTGAATTTATTCAAAATTTGTTTTTAAGATACATATCTTAACGCAAATTACTCGATTGAGCATTATTTGCGAGCACTATCGTAGGGTATGTCTATAATTTTAAATATATAAAAAAAAAAGAGTTTATTTTTTTAAGATTTAATTATAATTTTTATAGCAGTTTATTTTTCTTTATCAAACAAAAATTTCCATACAAATGCAATTAATATGGCACCTATTAATGGAGCTACCCAGAAAAGCCATAATTGAACAAGTGCAATGCCTCCAACAAATACTGCAGGTCCGAGACTTCTTGCAGGATTAACTGATGTACCTGTTATAGGGATACCAACCATATGAACAACGAAAAGAGCTACTCCAATTGCTAAGCCGGCAAATCCTTTAGGGGCTTTTTCGCTCGTAGCGCCAAAGATAACCAATAAAAATATAACGGTTAAAACTACTTCCGCTACAAAACCAGCAAGAAGCGAATACCCTCCTGGAGATTGTGAATCGTATCCGTTTTGCCCTAATCCATTAGCAGCTGTTGAATATCCGGGTAAACCGGAAGCAATTATTAATAAAACTAAAGCTCCAAGAATAGCGCCAATACATTGAGCTATAATGTAAATTATTGCGTCCATTTTTTCAATTTTCTTTCTTATAAACATTGCAACTGTTACAGCAGGATTAACGTGACAACCAGAAATAGGTCCAATAGCATATACCAAGGCTAATAAAGTGAATCCAAAAACTAAAGCAATTCCAAGTATGCCAATTCCAAGTACGCCAGCGATTGTTGCGCTTCCGCATCCCATAAATACTAAAGTAAAAGTGCCTAGTAATTCCGCAAGATACTTTTTTATATCTTTAATTTTTATTACCTTTTTTTTATTTCTTTTTTTATTTAAAATTTACTTTGGTGAAATTGGGTTGAAAAAAGTTATATTTAAACCTTTTTTCTTTAAAAATTAAAAATTAAAATAAAATTTTTTTATTTTTTTCTTAATTTCACTGATATAGAATAAAAATTAAGAATATTATATCTAAACTATACAATTTAATTGCGGGTTGAAATCCTCTTATTTTAGTTTAAACTAAAATTTAAATAACTAATAATAATTATAGAAAACTTATGGTTGAGAATAATTTAAAAAGTACAACTAACGAATTTAATAAGTTTTTATTACCAAATTTAAAAGATAGGAAAAAAGGCTTTTTTTATGTAGGTTTAATAATAAGCTGTTTATGCTCATTTCCTTTTATATTTCTTTTATTAATTCAACCCGAATTAATTTCTCTAATAATTCTAATTATATTACTCGTTTTTATAAATGTATTAATTAGTGTCGCTATTAATCGTTCCAAATTTATTTCGGTTTCGCTATATAGTGATTATATCGAATTAAAGCCAATTTTTGGTAAAAAAAAGATTAATTATTCTGATATTAGCGCGTGGTATTATACAAACGAACGAATAGCATTATTAAAAAAGAGAGGTACTGCTATTTCAGGTTATCGCGCGGGATATTTTTCTATGGAAGCCGCAATTAACAACGAAAGACGCTATTTTCCGCGCGTATATCTTCTTGGTACAAAAAGCAGAGAAGATGGTTTTATCCTAAAAACGAAAGAGAATAAATATTGTTGTATATCTGTAAATAAGGAACAAAATAAATCGTTAGAATCGATTTTTGAAAGAAATGTCGGTCGCAAGACAGGAGATATAGGAGGTTCACTTTCAAAACCATTAACTCAAGAAGAAAAATCTCGCGCAAAAATTCACGCTGTCGTTTTTCCTTTGATAAGCATAGCGTTAATTTGGATATTCTCCGTCTTTTTATTCCTCGGTCTTTCTTCCCTAAAGACAATACCTTTGCATTGGGGATATTCAGGCGTGGATCGATGGGGCTCTATTTACGAACTCGTACTTATTCCAATAATTTTAACTGCGGTAAATGTTATGTTCTTATTTATATCTTATCGACTTCGCAATTTATTATACAAGGAACGAAGCTGGAAATTAATAAATTCATTCCCATTATTTCTAACGATTGGAATAATTGTCTTACTATTTTTGCTTTACTTACCGTACATTCGACTTTAATCAATTATTCAATTTTTCTTATTTTGAAGAAAAAATTTAAGAGTTTAATTGTATTTTAATTTTTAGTATTAAAAAAAAGATAAATTAATGATGAACTTATGTTATTAAAGGATTCGATTCCATTCGTCTGCGTCTTAGAAAATATGTTCCCATTAGCGAATTGGGGTGAATAGAAACACGCCAGGCTCGCACGGAAGTTTAACTAAGGCCGGAAAGGTTAAAGCACAGACCCCGAAAGTAGAAAGAACGGGAGTAAATTCTATAAAAAAGAAAACTCCAAGAGTTCGATTTCGAGAAAATTACAAAAAAAGAGTACTTCAGGGGAAATTCGGAGGTCAAAAAGAAAGTTTAGCTGCAAAGAGATCTTCTTTTGGACCAAATAAATAAATTTTTTTTATTCGCTTATTCCAATCGCTCGTAATTGGTTTCTTAAATTCTCGCTTTGAGTAAAAAATGCTTTGTATTCCTCGCTTTTAACGAGAAATTTGTAATAATCGCTCATTAATAAATTCCATCGCAGCGTTTTTTTAATTTCCAAAAGGTTTTTTTTTGATAAATAGGGCTTTATCGTGTCTAAAAAATAAAACGCTTTTTTCGTGTCTTTGCGATGATGAACGTAAAATTCAGCCAGTTCTAAAAACAGTTCTATTAAAATGCTTATATGTTTTTCGTCAAAGCTTTTCAAACTTTCGAACGCTTTTTTTAATAAAATATGAGTTTGGGATAAATTTCCTTTTTTTTTATACTGTTTTGCTCTAAGTAAATGGTATTTTAACAATACTTTTTGACTTTTTGTAGAACCTATGTGAAACGCGTTTTTAAAATTAACTTTAGAATTAGAAACATCGTTTAATTCTTGGTATATTAATCCCATGTAAAGAAAAGATGTTCCCAAGTAATTGTCTCTTTCGATAGATTCTTTTTCGTTCGCTAAAAACTGGATTAATACTTTAAAGTGGTTTAAGGAATTGTTATAATCGCCGAGCTTAAAATATATTTTACCTAATTGATATTGAATTCTTAAAACGTACTTAAGTGGAATATCTCCAGATTTAGAGATTTCTAAAGCGGTTTGTAAATGGTTTATTGCGAGTGAATCTTGGTTTAAGGTGGAAGCTATTTTTCTTAATTGTAATAATATCAAGACGATTATCTTTTTTTGACGATATTTATTATACATTTTTAAAGCGTTCTCTAAAATCTTTGACGCTTCTTTGAACTTGTAACTGTTTATCAATTCTTTTGCTTCCGACAAGCAATATAAAGATTCCATTACTTCAAAATGCGTAGCTGGTGTGCTTAGTAATTCCGTATTAAGCGAATATAAGTCTTTTGACATTGAACTTTCGTAAGATATAGCACTAAACGGGAAATTGTTTTGATTTTCTTCGAAATCTTTTAGTTCTAACAGTTTCTTTTGTTTAAATTCTATTAGTTCGCCACTTTCTATTTTACTCGAATCAATAATTTCTATTAAAGCGTTTAAAATTAATCGAGAAAATTTAATCCAATTTTCTAAATATATCTCAATGTTAAAATTTAGATTACTAAAAAGACTCTCTAAAATGAACGGAGAATAGCTTTCAAATAAACTTCTGATATAAAATTTTTTATATTCAATGTCCTTAAAATACGTAAAGAAACCTTTTTCTAATATAAAGAATTCCGACTCTTCGTTAGAAAAGAGCAGAATTTCGGAGATTCTTAATTTGGGAATCCCTTTTTCTATTTCTAGGGGCTTTTTAAAAGTGGGATTTAATCCGCTTTTTTTTAAAGACTCTACAATTTTTTCAATATTTTTGTTTTCTAAGTCTTTGAAATGATCCCTTTTACTTAACAACGATACTCGAATCCGATTTATCCAAGCGCTCTCGTTTTCGCCCTTAATAACATCGGGTATAACATGGTTTAACAAAATTCCGAGATTTTTTTCTAATCCCTCTAATTGAAAATTATGTTCAATCGAAGCTTTCGTTGATATTTGCTTAAGAGCTTTCATTAAATATATTAAAATTTTATACGTTTTTTCCGAAAGATTCCACAGATTAAATACTAAAGAAATTTTAAACGAAATTACTTCGAAAGGAAAGTTTAATTGTAAGTGAAATTGTTCAGGCAATTTTACGGGTAATTTTAGCGTAAAAACGATGATTTTTTCCTTAGTAGAAATGCTATATCTAAAATAATTCTCAATTGTACCTTTTACTTTGAATCCATTGTTTTCAATTATTTCTTTTAAATAACCTAATTCGTTTGTTGAAAAGGGTGATATTGACATGATTTATCAAAGATGACAAATTTAAAAATTAAATATATTCAATATATTAATATCAATTGTTTCGTTTTAAGATTACCTTCAAATACCAATAATGGACTAACACATTTGCATTAGTTTAAAAAAGGTGAAAATGATTCCTTTTTTAATTTTTCAAAAGAAAAATTAGTCATTCCAGATTAAAACTCAGTTTTACACTTTTTCGAGATTTCATCTTTTTACCAGATTATTTTATAATATCTATAAAAAGTTAGGTTTACAGAGAAAAATAATTTGTTTTTAAAAAAAAATAAAGGTGTAAAAAATGAGAAATGTATATAAATTATTGGGATTATTTTTAGTCGCAATTTTTCTAATAAGCGCAGTTTCGAATGTCGCGTTAGCTGCAGAGGACAACAATAACAATGGCGTGAACGACAATGTGGAAGAATGGAACAAACGAAATGCGGAGGTCGAAGTAAGCGACGACGAAGTTCAAATTCAAAGTGTATTAAAAAGCGATTCAACGAAACACGAATTACAAATCAATGTCGAGCTCCAAGAAGAAGGCCTAAAAATTAAAGTGGAATACAAGTCAGGCGAAAATAATAATAATAATGAAGGTAATTCCGGGGGAAACCAGGCAAATAAAGCAGATTTAGCGTTTAAAGTCGTTTTTCAATCATTAATCGAGTTTGTTGATGTCAATGGGGATGGAATCTACGATCCAGCGACTGATATCACAAACCAAACTATAGCTATAAACTCTTTCGACAATCCTTATTACAAAACGACCGAAGATTCTGAGGGAAACACAATACATATCATTAAAATTAATACTATTGACGGAATCTTTACGGCAATTTTGCATGTTTCCGAAGGATTTACCATGATTGGAGAAGACCAAATTACTCCAACTGAAGTTAAAATTGATATCGGAATAAACAAGGTCCCATATTTAAACAATAACTCTATGATCGCTTTAAAGATAAAGTTAGAATCGGAAACAGATTACGAAAGCGAAAGTGAGACTGAAGACGAAAAAGATGGCTATAGCAAAAACCAAGACGAACATGGTGTCAATACCAAAGTCAATGGAGAATTTGGTTTCTTTACATGGAAAGATACGGCGATGGTGGATGGAGTTGAAACCCCCGTATTATCTAGCGGCGTTGTTACTGACCCCGAAGACGAAGGCGAACAAATAACTTATTTCAACTATAAGAACGGAACTAGTATTTTCCATGACCCTAAGATTGGTGTAGAGGATGTTTTACTCACAACCGCACCTATTAACACACCGATTACCATCGGATTAATTATAATTGTTATTTCGATTGTAGTTGCAGTTTCGGTAGCTGCGATAGCTTTTATAATCTACAGAAGAAAACGCTAAATTACTAGATAATTTTTTTTCTAATATTTTTTTTTTCCAATTCTTTTTTTTTATTTACTAAATTTATTTACTATTTTATTAAGATTTTTTAGCATTAATTTCAATTTTTTATTAAATTCTCTATTTCACATTTTTACCAAATAGATTTATGAATTAGAGTTTGCGATATTCTATTAACAGTGTACTATTTATTTAAAATTGGAGATGAAAAAGCGGCAATGATAAAAAGAAAAAATTTAAGAAAAATAATCATAATTGCTATATTTCTAAGCATTGTTTTAACCTTCTATTGGAACTCTTATAATTTTCAAAATTCGGAATCGTTCGAGAATCGAGAAAATCAATTTCAGAGCAATAAAAATAATCTAAAATCGGAGCCTTTTAATAAAATTCCCTGGATTAATTTATATGAAAATTTAATAAATAATAAAGATTCCATCGAAGAAAGTAATGAGGGAGAGCAAGGTAAGAAAGAAAATCAGGAAAATAACAATGCGAAATCAGAAGAAATAAACAACACCGTCGCATCATTGCTATTGATCGGGTCAGTAGTTGCTGTTGCCGCTTATTCTTATCGATTAATTAAAAAGAAGCAAGCTGCGAAACGTATATCGTTGGAAAGAGAAAAGGGTTTGTTCAAAGATGGTCAAAAAATTAAAGGACCATCTCAATCTTTTATCCAAATTTTCAGAGAAGAAAACGCAATAGATAAACTCTCGAAATTGGGAGATATTAATATCACGATTTTACCCAGCGACTTTCTAGAAACCGTAGAATCTTTAAAGTGGGACGAAAACGAGAAAGAAGAATTCGTTCGGGAAATGCTTTCGTTAAAGCCAAGCGAGCGCGAAGTAATCTTAGAAAAAATGGTCCAGAAATTTAATCAAAAGAAGGAAGTGTTCCTTTAAAATGCCTGTTGCATTAACCGATCAAGAAAAAATTGTATTGAACGTGGTTCGAGAGTATTTGGATAAGAATAGGTATTTTAACATGAAAAAGATACTTCCTTTTATTAGTTTTCGATTTAAATTGGCTAAGATCAACATTAACCAAACGGGTATCGGAAAAATACTCAAATCCTTAGTGGAAAAGAATTTATTTGTTGACGGTTCAAAATTAAATCAAGAAGATATTTTAAACAATTCTAAGCGCCATCAAATATATCAATTTATTCTTAATAATCCAGGCGCGTATTTGAACAGAATAATGTTGAGTTTGGAATTAGCGAACCATATAGTTGTGTGGCACGTGGAAATCTTATTAAAATTCAATTTAATTCAAAAAATCCCTTTTGATAATAAAGAGATATTTTTTACGAAGGAACATACTCTCGAGAGCGTCAAGAAGAATTATTTATTAACAAACGCGAAAGTAAAAAGAATTATAAACTTTCTGTTGGCAAATACTAGCGTAGGTTTCACCAAAACTCATTTAGGCGAACTATTAAAAATGCACCCAAATACAATTACAAAATATCTCGACGCTCTCGAAGAAATCAATGTAGTCTACAAACAACAGAACCTGAAAAAAATTGAATATTATCTCAATCAAGAATTTATAAATTTCATAAATTCAAAAAATACTAAATTTAAAAAATAATTAATTTATTACGTTTAACTCTCTATTTCTACGATTTCTGACTTGAAGCCCTTACTAAAATGCTCGCAGTAAGCAATATCTTGCGAAATGAAATTAATAAAACACAGTTTAATCGTCTATATAAGGGATGGTTATTAGGTCTATGTTCCTCTTAGTAACGATTACAATAATAATATAAACTACTCTTAATTTAGATAAATTGACAATCTCACATCTGGTTGTATTGTATTAAAAAATGTTTAGAGATTGACAATTATTATTATTTATAATAAATGGACTACAATTATTATTTATATCAAAATCATCTTTTTATTAGTAACTTTTTTATATAATAATGAGATTCCATGGATATAACGAAATTTAATACGCAATTAGGAGCTAAAATTGCAAAGGCTAAAAGTTCCGAGAAGAACGGAGATAAAGAATCTGCTATAAAACAATGGATTGAAATTTCTGAAATGACGTTAAATTTTTCTAAAAGTCCTGAACTGGATTTTTCGTTTAGAAACATGTTAATCAGTAGAACTGAGCAAATTTTTCAACATATTAAAGATTTAAAATCGCCTAAAAAAAAGAAAGAATTGATCGTAGCAGAACCCAAAGTGGAAGAGATTTTGGTTCCTAAAGTGGAACCATCCGAAACAATTACTCAAAAAACTTCTACTTCTAAAAACTTAAAATCAACTTCGCAGGTAGCACCAAGTTCTTCTAAAAATAACAAGAAGAAAGGAATAGCTGACGACGATTGGATGGATAAAATTGATTTTAAGAGTCCATCGAAAGGAATTGTAGAAATTAACGCTCCGAAAGAATTTAAAATAATTACACCTCACGATCCCGAATATGTGGAAAAAATGAAAAAATTAAGCGACGAAACAGACATAAGCGGCCTTAAACGAGAAGAAAAACCAGACAACGAAAAAAGCATCGAAACTGAAAAAAAGTTTTGCGAGCACTGTGGTGCAATACTTTCGCCTAATGTAAAAGAATGTAAGGAATGCGGAACTAAAATAAAATAAGATTATTAAAATTCTGTTTAATTATTTAGTTGAAATTATATTTTAAAACTAATTAAGTTCGTAGTTAATAATTATAGGATCACTTGATTTAAGTTTTCAACAATTTTTAATTTTTGAGAATTCAAACTACTATTCTTGTATAATATTACCTCATTTAGTAGTATCTTTAATTTCATATCTCAACCTTTCAAATTGGTTTGGATATTTAATATATAGGTGTTTTTATTTCAATTAAATTCTATTTTAAATTATACAAATAAAATATTACAAAAAATATAAGATAGCATTAAATATATTAAATAATATATTTTATTTATAATATAAAAAATGAAGCAAAGTATAGTATAAAAATGTCACAAAAATTTTTTGAAGATATTGATAAGAATAAGGAATTCTTGAAATATTTAGATAATAGATTCAAAAATTGTGAAACAAGTTTAAAATCAGAAATTGAGGAAAAAATTAAAAATAACTTAACTTATTTTGAAACAAAATTAAAGGTTTTAGAGGATCTAGGAGATTTAGGAGATTTAATAACTATGGAATATTATTCGGATAAGAAATTATATAAAAAATCAACGAAATCGTTAAAAAAAGCAATGTCGGAAAAGTCGTCTCCATATGTACCTCTTTAATCTTCAAGAATCAAAACAATTTAAAAAAGAATTCAAAAATTTTGATCGAAAAACACAAGAAAAGATTAATAATACAATTTTAGAAGAAATACAAACTAATCCTAAAAATTTTCCACTTATGAAATATGAATATACAGGATTAAGAGAAAGTAAGATTGTTGGAACTTTAAGACTTTTATTTGCTATTTGTGATGAATGCCGAGAATTGAGAAATAATTTAAAAAAATGTATTGACTGTAACGAGATTGAACAAAATACTATTAAATTATTATCTGTTTTTTATCATAAACATAAATATCCTAAAATCTTTTAAATTTTGTCAAAAATTCTAAAATTGGAAAAATTACTAAAGATTTATGAAATTTTCAATTATTCCAGGATGGATCAAAATCAAATACATTATCAACATAATATATCCCAATTTCAGAAGTCTTGATTCATGGCATGTAAAATTGACTATAAAACCATTATATAATATCAATCAAATAAACCTAATATTAGGTTAAAATCATACCTATATAATTAGAGATAAAACCTTATAACCTGCAAGTTACTGCAGGTTACACGAAAGTTACATCAATCTTTTACACTTTAACACATAACCAAGCTATTAGCTCCCATTTCTCAAAATTATGTAACTTTGTAACCTAAAAAATTCAAAAAAAATTATATCAGAAATTTTTCTTTTTTTTACAATCATAAAATCATAATAAAAAAAAAATAAATATTTACACCCACACGAAGCCATAAATATGAAGTTACTAAGTTACAATCATAATAATAATATTAAGATAATAAGTTACAATCATAATAATAATATTAAGATAATAATATTAAGATACGCTTGAAGTTCTATCGCTTCTTGAACGCTGGAGAAAAGCCAATGAACTTGCCAAAACGATATAAAACGACCTATCTCTTTCTTTTTACGGTGCGAGGAAAAGCGTAAATCTTCTACCTTAATAGTATCTACTCGATAATATTTGGCTATTTCTATGATATCGTGGCTCAATAAACGAATGATCTCTAAATTGATGTGTCGAACGCGCTTCCACAATAGAGATAATTTGTTTTCTAAACGCTTATATTCAAGATCTAATTTAAAATCTAAAATACCATTTTTCTTTAATTCGTTTTCGCGATTAGCTTTTCTAGTTTGTACGTCTTTTATTTCGTTGTGACTTTAGGAAGACAAATTCAAAACAATATTCAAATTACTCCTGAACTTACCGAAGCTATTAAAAGATTAAACGAAAAATTCGATAATTATCAAGAAATTATAAAAAACCAAGCTGATATTATAGAAGCATTCAAAAAAGAAAAAGAGATTGACAATTCCAAAAAGATTATTCGAAAGAAATTGAATTAATTAGAAAAACAATTTCACAATATCCTAATTACAAAATAAATAAAGGAAGTGTACCTATACCTAAAATTGCACAAGTTACTAAGTTAAATCCGAATATTATTTTTAAAATAGTGTCTGAAACACCTAAATTATTCGAATCAAATGGTAAAGGAGTGAAGTTAGTTGAGTAGTTTATCAAATGAACAAGTTAAAAATGTAATTTTAGAAGCGATTGATAATAAAAGTATAAAAATGAACATGGAATCTGCTTTAACTTATTTCTTTAGATTTTATTTCTTTAGATTTTTATTGTTTTGGGATGCTTTATGATTTGATCGCCGTTTAAAAAGTTAGATCAAGGCTTACTTATGAATTTAAATGGGAAAAAAGCACCAGAAACCTTTTAGTCATATTTATAAAGCAACAAATAAGATAAAAGGAAAAATTTATATTGGGCAGACGGTACAAGGCAGCGCAAAGAATGGGCAAGAAGCGATTGAGAATCGCTGGAATAAAGAAATAAATGAATCATATGGAAAAAGTAATCTTTAAAATATTTAAAAAATATTTTTTTTCTAAAGGATATTTCTCCTCAGAAATTAAAAAAAATGAGAAAGAAACTTTCATAACAAAATAGCCTCTCAAAGGTTAAAAAGAGATCCGATACCAAAAAACGAATTTCTTGAAAAAAACTCGAGTCCATTCTTAACGGTGAATCCTACATCTAATTTCTTTGATGGATTCAGCATTGTTAAAACAATTGACATTGGTTTTTCAATACTAGACACGAAATATTCAAAATTGGATTTCGGCTTAAAATATATATTTTTTATTTCATCCGGGACCACATACTTGACATCTCTAAACATGGGATTAGTTTTCTTGTTGCCAACCATTAAATCATGAAATGCTTCGATTCTTGTTCTAAGTCCTTCAAAACCAGAACTTCCATCAAGACTGAAATGAATGTGGGGCATGTAAAACTTGTCCATGTTTTTCTCAGCTTCTAACATTCCCATGAGGGATATTTCAGGCATGCAAGTAAATGGGAATATATGGACAAAACCATCAAAACCTTTTTCTTGAGACTCAATATAACTTCCCATGTTCCATACTGCTTCTCCACCAATATCCATTGGAATATACTTTCTTGCAGTATGTTCAAGCCGTCTTCTTCGTTTGCTGGCGTTAAGTTTGTACATGAGCCAATCAAAGACATCATACTGCTTGTGAACCTCGATACCCATGACGCCTAATTCTCCCATCAGATCATAATTAACCCATTTCTCCAACATGACTTGGATTTCCCCAGTATAACAAACCCTCAAAGGTTCCATTTCCTTGTCAATAGGAATCTTGCGAAAATTTTCATCTATCGTTTTATCAAAATTAGATAATTTCATCAAATTATTTTCGTTATCAAGTAAATTCATCAAAGTATGAACTACTTTGGTAGTCATTGCTTTGTTTTTTTCTCGACATCTAACAAGTCCTTCAATATGGCTTATTCTTTCAACATAGTATGCTTTGACCAACAACAAGAGTGTGTTTCTTAAAATTTTATAGTTATCAAATTTTCTTCCTGTTCTTTTTTCTAAATCAGGAAATACCCTTAGCCATTCAAGATTTCTGAAATCATCTTGACGCAGATAAAACATTCTAACATCCTTGAATCCCATATTTTTCATGATTCTTTTCTGGACAACACCATACATTCCTGCTCGACAAGGGCCGTTGTCAGCAATCATCATAAAATCTTTAACATCATAATTACGATACAGGTTTATCATTTCACCAAGAATGACTTTAAATGGAAAACAAACGAATTCAGGAGAATGTTTGACTCCTTCACTAACGATTTCAGTGTTTACTAGAGGGGGATCAACAACTTCAATACCAGGAAGATCATGGAATAAAGCTTTGAAAAAAATATAGCTCCAACCCATTCGTGAAAATGAAACTCTAATATTTACCATTTACCGCACCTACTATTCCATCGTGCAAATATCTCATCATTCTTTTCTCTTCCAGTTACTCTACTTTTATCTTCTTCCCTGACAAGGTATTTAACTATACATCTATTTGCACAATCAGGACAGACAAATGAACCTGGAGCCAAGTTCATTTCACTAACTTTTAGGCCATGAAAAGAAGATATCTGTCCATTTACATGTTCCTTTGCCAAAATAGCTGAACCAAATGCTCCCATCACTAAATGGTTTTCATGAATAATGACTTCATACCCCAATTCTTCTTCAAAAGCATTTTTTATTCCGGAATTTGCTGCAACTCCTCCCTGGAATACGAAGGGAGGATACAGTTTTTTACCCTTGCAAACATTATTCAAGTAGTTTCTAACAAGAGCTTTACACAATCCCTTGATAATTGATTCTTTAGAATATCCTTCTTGTTGTTTACTGATCATATCAGATTCGGCAAAAACTGTGCATCGTCCTGCAATTGAAACCTCCTCATCTGCCCGAAGAGCATAAGCCCCAAATTCTTCAATTGGAACCTTGATCCGAATTGCTTGGTGATCTAGAAAAGAACCAGTTCCGGCAGCACAAACACTGTTCATGTTAAAATCAATTACGATGCCATTTTTCATCAATATAACTTTGCTGTCCTGTCCCCCGATTTCAAGAATTGTTCTCACATCAGGTGTATAAGCTGAAGCTCCAATTGCATGAGCAATTATTTCAGGTTTTGCTATATCTGCACCGATAAGAGCTTTTATTAAATACCTAGCAGAACCTGTTGTCCCAACACCACAAATACTTTTTTCGATGTTATCGGGAAGGACTTTTTCCATGTATTTTAGATTTTCTTGTGTAGAAACAATGGGAGAACCATTATTTCTGGTCCAGGTAGCATACAATAATTCATTTCTCTCATTAATTATTGCACATTTCGTGGAGACACTTCCGACATCGATTCCTAGATATAACTTGTCATCCACATCATCTGAAAGAATATTCTTGATAAATTCTGGTTCATTCAATTGTATTTCTTCCTCCTTATCATTTCGATAAAAGATTCTACTCTTGTAGTTATTTGAGATTCTCCCGTGTGTTCGTCTAATTTGAGATCAATAAAAGGCTTATCTTTCGCATCAAAATCCTGCATTACCAATTCTTGAATTAAAGAATCAGGACCACATGCAAAAGAAATCAAGAAAATACCCCCATCAATCTCTTCATTATGGATAACATAATCAGATAATTGCATCAATTCATCCTCATTGTCCCAAAAATTGCAAAGTTTATCATCAATTTCGACTCTTCTTGAGAATATTTCCTTTGGAGCATTTTCGACAGTTGTAACATCAACAAAATTGGATTTGAGAATATCCATTAATCCATGATTAATAATTGGTTCATAAGTATTGTATGGATGACCAAGAACCATTAATTTAAGTGGATAATTTTCATAATCTTTGTTAAGTTTAGGTTGAAATCTTTTCTTAAACTTATAATTTGGATATTTTTCAAAAGGGTACATTTTGTAAAGCGCATCAGGAACAAGATTTCCAGCCTCAATCAACTCATGGAATTCTTCAAGCTTTTTTAATCCATTCTCATAAGCAATTTTTGATTCTTCTTTTGATTTATCTAATGTTTTTCCAAAATCTATCGCTGATTTCATCATCGAATGTTCCCGGGCATTAAAAATCCATTCAATAACGGGAATATTAGAAACTGTTGAGTGCTTCGTGACGTCTGGAAGGATAATGAATTTCGGACAAAAATAATGATCATTACTTTTACTAATGAGTCTTGGAACAAATATAAAATCTAGATCGGGGTGATTTATTGATAAATAATTCACATGACCGTAATGAATCTTGACTGGAATGCATAAATCGGTTGCAGATTGATTAGATCCGTTGGTAAGAATTTCTTTGTTTGTTTCTGGACTCACAATAACTTCGCAACCAAGACTTGTAAGCATTCCTTCCCATAATGGAAAATACTTGTAGAAATACAACGAACGTGGTATACCTACCTTCAGTCTTTTCGTCTTTTCAGTCTTTTTAGGAAAACCTATAATAGATGGTTTTTCATTCTTTTTCTTATAATTCGTCTTTTCGTACAAATTTCGAAATAGGTTCTTGGGATCCGTGCGTTCTTTCACTATATCGTACAATTTCTTGTTATGTACCTTCCAGAACAAGTCTTCCTCGTAAAAATTGTGCGTTATCAGGGTTTTCATTCCCCTGAGCTCATAAACCTTTTCTTCTAGCGCTTTGTAGAAGTTGTATCCCTTTCTTTTTTGCTCGAATCCGTAGATGGCGAAATCTATGAATAGCTCATCCTCGATGGGAGCGAGCATGTCTTGATTGAGCCACGGGTAGAACTTGTACCCATCTAGTTTATTTTTTTGCATGCGGTAAGGGACGATCCAAACCGGGAAGTAATCAAATAACTCCAGGTACCAATTGAAAAATTCTTCCGCGTGAGTGATTGGTATGAAGACATCAACAATCACGTCCGGTTCTCCCCCCTTCTTAGTTAAAAATGGCAATCGTTCGCTGATATTAAGAATATTTGTCGATCCAAGTATATAGGGCCCTACTAACCACCGGACTACTTTATTCTCAAAAATTCCTCCAGCAACATTCCGTATCGACCAGTGGCAATCAGAATCATACCTGAAAAAATAATCTATGGTGAAGAGGAAGTCTCGCTTTTTTTTCATCGCACTTTTGTAATAAATATCGTAGAAATATTTACTCTTGTAAGGAGCTTCCTTCTCATCAACGAAGCTGGCAACGCAGAGTAAGTTCATATTCTCGGAGAAGATAAGCCCGTCCATCATTTCAATATCCTGCTTTTCGTAGTGTTGCTTGATAGCTTCCATGTATTCACTAAAAGTATCGTAACGGATATAATCGATGCGGACGCACTCTTTTGCTGGAACGAGCCTGAACTTCAGGAGCGTGATGATTGCAATCGTGCCGAAACTCCCGTGCAGCATCTCGAATATTTCATGGTTATCACTTTTCGTGCATAACATTATGTCACCTATTCCTGTCACAATCTCTATTTCTTCACAGGAATCGAAAAATCCCCCATACTTGAAAGACATGGATTCAACTGAACATCCTGCTACTGCCCCGCCTATCGTGATTCCCTTGAGCTCGGAAACACATTGCGGTACAAGCCCATACTTTAAGGTTTCTCTTGCAAGCCTAACAAAAGTAACCCCTGCTTCTGCAATACACGTCCTTGTATCCGTGTTTATCTCAATAATGTCTGTAAGAGACTTCACGTCTATCGGCTTGTCACTATATCTCGGGTTATCTGGCTGTGGAGCCATGTGGGAAACGCTCGCCTTTTTTAGAGAGAAATATTCCCCCGGCTTCGCGTTATCGTACGCATTTCTAACCATTTCAGAGATCGCTTCTACTTTTCTTTTATGTATTGCTAGTTTTTCTTCGCTCATGTCAAACACAGGGTTGGGATTATTGCACGAAACGATTATTCGCCTCTGTTTTATCCATTGTACAACAGCTCTAAAATCCTAAATTCATCAAATTGGCAAAATGACATGATTCAACAATAAGTTCCTTAAAAATTATTTTAAGATGATTTTTAATTATATGTCATAAATAAAACTATTAATATTAAACTTTTATTATTTAAAACATTAGTCTCATTATTTAAAACATTTAGTTTCATTCTTTTTGTATAAATACATAATTAAATTTTTATAATAATTACTGATTTAAAGAAAAGTTGGTTTAATACAATAAAAATTCATCACAATATAAGCGGATATCAAATGAAAAATTAGGATGTGTTATATTTTTGAGTAATTTACTAATAAAACCTTTAAAGAAAAGATAGATTATTTAAAAACTGCATCAAAGGATAACCGTTTATTAAACAAACAAAAAAATTTAGCTCAACTTATTATAAAATCAAAAAATATTGTAGCTCTTACTGGAGCAGGAATGAGTACTGAAAGTAAAATTCCAGATTTTCGAAGCCCTGGAACAGGGTTATGGGAAAATGTAGATCCATATGAATTTGCTTCGATAGACACTTTCTTATCAAATTCAGAAAACAATATGAAATATATGTTAGGACTTGGATTACAGATATTTCGAGCACGTAAATCCTTCGGCCAAAAACCATATTCTTGCATTTTTAGCAAGGTAAACTCCTTTTTTCCCATTTGATTAACTATTGCTCGATAATCTTCTTTGGTATATTTTTCAGCTTCTCTTGTCTCAACCATGTAATAACAACTCCAATAATTTATTTTTAATGGTACATTTATGAATTTTGAAGAAGTAATATATAATGCCAGTAAATGTGAACAAGGATTTGAAATATTTCGAGAACCTTTTTTAAACTTATTACATGTACATTTAACTTTTGAGAGTTGACCATCAGCATCATATATAATCTCGGTATTAGATTGATCATATTGTCGATCATAATCTTCGGTTCTATAATATTTCCAATGGTGATCTTGAACATTATGATGCATCAATGAATTTAGATGATTTTATTAAAAAATGATTTATATCTGAAATACCAAAAAAACCTATTATTACCGATGAAGATTTATTTGATTTAATAAAGGCAATTATGGATATGAAATACCCTGATGATAGACATCTTCATTATTGGCTTGAAATACTGAAAAAAAATCTTCCTTGTGGGGAACAGATTTCAGATTTGATTTTTTGGAATGATTTAACTCCTGAAGAAGTATTTAAAAAAGCACAGATACCTACTATCCAAACCTATACATGTGAAATTTGTGGAAAAGAAATTGTCGGTACATATATGTTTAACAAACATAAAGAAGAACATGAATAGTATGATAATTCCATATGAATAAAGTGAAAATATTAGTGTTTAGAGTTAGGGGATCTTAGTAAGTTTATTGTTTTTTATAAAAAAAGTACATATATATGTCCCTATTGGACTACAATAATAATATAAAATATTCTTTATTTAGATAAATTGATAATTATTATTTATATCAAAACCACCATTTTATTAGAAACTTTTTTATATTATTATGAGATTCCATGGATATAACTAAATTTAATACGCAATTAGGAGCTAAAATTGCAAAGGCTAAAAGTTGCGAGAAGAACGGCGATAAAGAGTCGGCTATAAAACAATGGATTGAAATTTCTGAAATGACATTAAATTTTTCTAAAAGTCCTGGACTGGATTTTTCGTTTAGAAACATCTTAATCAATAGAACTGAGCAAATTTTTCAACATATTAAAGACTTAAAATCTCCTAAAAAAAAGAAAGAAATGATCATAAACGAACCCAAAGTGGAAGAGATTTTGGTTCCTAAAGTGGAACCATCCGAAAAAATTACTGAAAAAGATCCTAATTCTAAAAATTTAAAACCATCTTCGAAAGTAGCACCAAGTTCGCCTAAAAATAACGAGAAAAAAGGAATAGCCGACGATGATTGGATGGATAAACTTGATTTTAAGAGTCCATCAAAAGGAATTGTAGAAATTAACGCTCCAAAAGAATTTAAAATAATTACCCCTCACGATCCCGAATATGTAGAAAAAATGAAAAAATTAAGCGATGAAAAAGACATGAGCGTCTTTAAACGGGAAGAAAAACCAGATGACGAAAAACCAATCGAAAATGAAAAGAAATTTTGTTTTGCGTGCGGTGCAATACTTTCGGCTAACGCAAAAGAATGTAAGGAATGCGGAACTAAAATAAAATAAATTAACTAAAATCTACATTAAACGAAAATTTTTCTATTTAGCTCTTTAAATTTTGAAGGGTTTTAAAAAAAAAAAGGGATTTATTTAGGTACCTTATATTTGGTTATTTTTTAGTAAGATACCTGATAGTGGTTATTTATTGTTTAGTAAAAAGTTATTTTTTTTTTTTTTTTGATATTTCTTTTTACTAAATTAATAATAACCAAAACTAAAATAAAAACGTGAATATTTAAACTTAACTCTTTTTTTTCGCGTGAAAAAAGGAAATACTAAATACTTATATTTTTATTATGTAATAAAAAATTGTTAGTTAATAATTACTATAATTACAATTAAAAATCATCTATTTTGGAATCACAAAATATTAACGATTCTGAAGGAAAGAAGCTAATTTTCGCAGGATTAGATAACGCAGGTAAATCTTCGATAATTCTTACATTATTAAGAGAAATATCGAACATTACCATAATTAAAGCAACAAAAGGCGCCCAGCGAAGAGTTTACGAGTTTTTAGGAATAAAAATTAGCGAATGGGATTTAGGAGGACACGAAAAATATCGTAATAAATATTTAAAGCAACCAGATCTCTTTTTTAGAGCAGATCTCGCAATTTACGTTATTGATGTTCAAGATACGCAACGATTACCAAAAACTATTAAATATTTGAGCGATATTATCGAGCAATTTTTACTACTTAAAATCGAACCCCCCATTTACATTCTCTTTCATAAATACGATCCAGACTTTACGGAAAACGTTTAAAACGAATTAGGAAATATTGTTGACAATTTAATAGATAAAATCAAAGAATTAGCTAATTATGGAAATTTTTACTTTTATAAAACTTCTATATTTGATTTAAAATCAATAATAAATACTATGTCCGAAATCCTTTTAATTGTCTTTCCAAAATCTAAGGAAATCAGCGATATTGTCGTAGATTTCGCAAAAAAATTAGATGTCGAAGGAATAGAATTAATTGACGATAATTCTTTACTCATTAGCTCGTTTTATTCCGATAATACAACTAAAAATATTATAAGTTTAACCTCGCCTTATTTTTTAGCTATTAACGACAAATTTTCGGAAGCTAAAAGCGAACCTTGCCGATTGGAAGATCAGATTCTTGTAAGAAGATTTGGAAAATTTTTCATCTTTAAGAAATTCGTTTTGAAAAAAGGAGGTACGCCATACTATTTAATATGCTGCAAAAACGAATCCAATTTTAACACTGATATTTATAATAAATTCGTTCTAAACTTGAAAGATATTATATATAAATAACAAAAACAGGATTGGTTATTTTAAAATCGTTTCAACGAAAGATTTTGAGAATTTTTTTTATTAAAATCTTATTTTTTTGGCCAATAAATTACCAGTTTTAATTAATTTTATTAATAATTGTAAATCTTGACTAGGATTACCTGTCATGGGACTATTATAACCATTTTCATCGTAACGGGGGTGAAAATGATTCGGCCTTGTTTTAACATTCCATTTATCATCGTAATTGTCGAATCGGCATCGATCTAATTCCATTTTAGAAAAAATAACATTATAGCTATATTCGTCATAATTATTATACCGAACAAAAACCTGAACATTATCGCGTAAGATAATATGAATTCTCGCTAATTTCGGTTCAAAATTTAAAATTTTTAAAAGAATCGCTAATTCTTTTTCAAGAATAAGTTTTGCATTTTCTAACTTAGTTATACCTGACATTAGCAAATCCTTTTATAGATTATTCCAACTTGTTTTCAAAGCAAAAAGTTCTTCCCTTTGATCTATTAGATGCTTTAAGGTTATAGCATCGTCTTCAGCTTCCTTAATCGTGCCATCTTTAGCGTCTTGCAAAAATTTAGATGGAGATTCGTAATTCCAATTAGAGAGAATTTTATCAATTTCTTCGTATAAAAAATTTAATTTTAAATCAACTAATTCTTCAATAAGCTCCTTCTTTACGGGAATTGTTGTCATTTATACATCACCATAATTTAATAAAAAAAACAAGTATATAATTTTATTTCCTTGACTTTACAAAATACTATTTATAATTAAATGATCTCCCTTATCAAAATTGATTTCTTAGAATTAATGAATTTTTTGAATAGAAAATTTTTTAACAAATTCAAATTTTTAATATAAATTATTTTTAAAGTAAGCTATTCTTATTATTGCTATTAATCTTAACCTGTTTATTCTTTTCGAATTTTTGAATTGCTCTTTCTCGCCAAACGGATTTCCATTTTTTAAAGCCATTTTTGACGAACTTTTCTCTGTTATAAAAATCGTGGCAAATCCAATCAAATAGAACAAAGAATCTCTTCGCACCTGATTCTTTCGTTAAATTTCTAGATCTAACGCCCAATGTTCGCAAATGATCGATTAATTTCGATTCGACGGCGTCTTGAAGCTTTCCTTCTATGCTTGCTGGCTCGTAATATATTCCTACCTCGTCGAAATAGTCCCTAACATTTTCAAAGAAATTTCCGCGACAAATCACGACCTTTTCAGAAACTTTGTTAAAATTCAACGCTTCCAAACCGTCTTTTACTAAATCAACCACATCAATAAACGGTTTTTTATTATCCCAATTTTCGTCGCGAAATAGACTAACAGGAAGTCTTCTGAATATAATATCGCCTGTTTCCTTACGTAAAAAGCCAATAAAAGCGTCTCCAACGATATCTCCCGTTCCAGCATCGTCAATTTCAATCGTCATGGTTTTTAAAAAATTTTTGAATTTAATTTTAAATATTTAAAATTTTTGTAAATTAATACTATTTAATCAATTTAGAAAATGTAATATCAAATTAAATTTTTAATAACTTAATATGATTGTTGAATTATTAATTGTAGGAAACGAGATTTTGATCGGGAAGACTCAAGATACCAATTCTAATTGGTTAGCGAAGCGAATTACAAAATATGGACACAAGATCAGAAGAATCACAACAATTGGAGACGATCTAGAAGAGATTTCTAACGCATTGAAAGAAATTTTAAATCGTGGTGCCGATCTTATTATTACATCTGGCGGATTAGGCCCTACATTTGACGACATGACATTGAAAGGAGTAGCAATTGGATTAAAGCGCGAGTTAAAGCTCGATAACCACGCGTATAACACAATTAAAAAAGCGTACGATAACGCTTTCAAGCGAGGCATTTTAAAGCTTGAAGGAATGACTATCGAAAGAGAAAAAATGGCGTATTTACCCGAAGGGTCGATTCCTTTACCAAATGTAAGAGGAACCGCTCCCGGTATAGAGCTCAAAGAAAGGAACACCACTATTTTTTGTTTGCCGGGTGTACCTGCTGAAATGAAAGCGATGTTTACTAACGTAATTTTACCCTTACTTAAACAAACAAAGGGAAAATTCGTAGAGAAAGGATTCATTTTTGAAGGAATTGGAGAAGCTCAGATCGCTCCTTACGTTTCAAAACTAGAGGAAAAATATCCAAAATTATGGATTAAAACGCATCCAAGAATAGGATTTGGCGTCGAAGTTGAAGTAGACATTACTTGTTTTAATGTAGAAGGTGGCGAAGAAATGGCAGATCAAGTAATAGTTGAACTAAAGGAAATAATAAATAGCTTAGGTGGTAAAATCAAGTTTTAATACAATAGATTTTAAATCATAATTAAAAACATTAACCAAATTAGATTTAAATTTCTAGATATCCTCAATCTCGATGATTCTAATGTCTTTATGGAACTTTTAATTCTTCTTTATCTATTAATTATCGATTTTTTTGTTTCCAAGATAAAACAAGTAAGTATATATATTCTAATAATTTCCTAAAAATTCTATTCTTTTAAATTGGACTCCATTAAATTTAACAACTTTTCTAGATCTTTACCTATCTCTAACGCACGAGTAGTTAAATCCTGAAGTACTTCAGAGTCAGTCTCGTCCTTTTCAAGTTCAAAAAGGGCATTTTGAAGTTGTTGGAGAGCTATAATATAATTCCACATATTTTGATCTGGTTTATTTTTAAAACTTTCCATTATTTTATCGGATAAGGTCATAACTTTTCAACTCTTGCTTTTATTAAATAATAATTAATGCGTGATAAAAAATTCTCTTTTTCCTTCTTCCAATGGGATATCGCAAGTGATTGGGGATTTTCTTTTATTTTTTCTTGATGAATATTATATTGTCTTTGATAATTCAACGCATGTTGTATTAATTTTTTTCGAGAAATCTTTTTATTTTTTCCCATAATATATGATAAATAATTTTTTATTTATAATTAACTACTGAAAAATAGGTCTTGGTTTAGATGGTATTAGCGTAAGACAGATGATAATGATTAGGGGATTTTTTCTTATTAATAATAAAAGCCCTAATCTTCTAGAACACTTCACTCATAATCTAAAATAGTTCACGTTTTTGGCTATACAAGTTCTCAAGTTTTCTAAGGACCGTCTTTCAATAGTATTAAAAATATTAGAATTTAATTTGTTGGTATTGCCCGAGCAAGGCAGTCATATCCAATCACGGATTTTTATAGGATACTCATCCTA
>Ga0315284_10002687_pt1 | contig 25393 bp, 27 predicted proteins | sample YL17G09_16_MG_FD_203696 | JGI IMG/M metagenome (GOLD analysis project Ga0315284, IMG submission 203696) | Sediment microbial communities from Yellowstone Lake, YNP, Wyoming, USA - YL17G09_16 | ecosystem: Environmental > Aquatic > Freshwater > Lake > Sediment | place: USA: Wyoming | collected...
GTAGCGATGAAGATATGGAGACGGGGGATGATTTAATGCCTTCGTATGGTTCGGATGGGGATTTTATGGGTATGTCAAAACCTATGGGTGATATGGGAGATGAGGATGATATATTTTCAGAGTTAGGTGAAGAAGAGAAACCGGAAGTCTTTGATAAGATAAACGAGTCTTTAGATATGTTTAAAAGATTCAAAAGATATAATTAAAATGGAAATACAAGAAATTGTCAATTACTATCTTTACGAAGATACTAAAAGATTAGAAATTTCTTTTCGTTTAACTTCCGATATGGAAGATGAAATTAGAAACGATGTAATCAATTTAGACGAGGCAGAAGAGTTTGGATATGAATTAGTCAAAGATACTTTAAGTTTTTTTGATTTATCAGATGACGATGATGATGAAGAAGATTTTGATGATTTTGATACAATAGATGAAGATGTTTTGCAAAACTTTTTAAATGAATATTACGTTGTTTATCCAGATAAATTACCTAAAAGTGAATTAGAATAATGGAATTAGATGTGATATTAAATTTAATGGATAGATATACAAAAACATCTAAAGATGAGCTTGGTGAACAAGGTGAAGGAGCACCAGAATCTGGTACATCAGCGCCCGCGGCCGCTAGTGGTTACCCAACCGTAACAAAATGGGAAACGGGTCTTACAAGAAGTGTTGCAAACACAATTGACGATAAAGTTACTTGGAAGTCTTTAAATAAAATAACGAGAGGAAAAGCAAATACATTATTATGAGTAATTTAGATGATGTAATTAAAGACATATTAAAAAATATTCATTATGATAGTTCTAAATCAATTTATGAACAAAATTATCGTAATGATAATTTAATTCTTGAAGTTGACCAGACTGGTGAATTTCAGTTTTCGGATAATGAGATAGATCAACAAGCAGCAGAAAGAGGTGTCAGAAAAGAACGAGGTTTAGCTACGTTTTATGGTAGCCAAGCACAAAAAGGAACTCCAGCTGGGTCAGATAGTGTTCCTATAACCTTGAGGGGTATACAACCAAATTTAGATTTGATTATACCTAGCTCAAACTTAAATAGAATAAAAATTGACGAGTTCCAACACACAAATGTAAAATTTGATAAACCAAAAGCCGAAAAAATGTTTGGTGAATGGTGCAAAGCTTTGAGTACTGGAAATATGGTTGGTAAAAGTGGTGAAGATTTTTGGTTTGACACCACAAGTCCGCAATTTGCACAATGTTCAGCAACAACAGAATATTACCCAAAAACTTTAGCTGATCAACCAGAAACGATTGATCCAAATTTTGGGTTAAGAAATTTAATACCAATTTACATTGATTATAAATTTGATTTTGAGCCATCTACTGAAGAACTAGAAAAAAGGAAACAAACACGTTTTCAAGATATGGTTAAACCAAAGAAAACACAAAAACAAATAGAACAAGAAGAAAATGAAAAAGCGGAACAAACTAAAAAAACATTTAAATTAAGTGCTAATAAAAACCTAGCAAACATTTTAAAACAAAACCCAAAATGGGAACCAAAAAAAGGTTGGGGTTTATATAAAAAAGGTTGGGATTGTTTACCTGGTGATTGCAGTCAAGTTGGTCAAATTGTAAAATTACCAATTTCAGGTGCTATAGGTAAACCGGTTTATAAAGTTTATGTTGGTGCAAGTGGACAACAGAATGTTTGTAAGCCTATTGAATACGATTATTGTTTGGAAATAAGTTGGACTATGTTAAATGGAAATTCTCAACCAAACGGAATGAAGAAATTTACAATACCGTCTAGAAACCTAAAAAGACAAGGCGCCGGCTCAACATTTATTGCTTGCAGTACAAAAAATAAATTGTCTAGTACTTTTGAAAAAAATAGAGATCTTTTATACCCTTGGCAGGTACGATATGATGGGTATTGCGGAACAACGGATGGTGAAAATTGTGCTCCGGTTACAGCTGAAGGTGAAAATGGTAAGGTAACGACTATTGGGAATACTTGTGAAACTTCTTATGAAGCAATTGATATCATTTCTTCCCTTGACATACGGTCTCAAATAGATTTATCAATACCAGGAAATGAAATTAAATTGGGTATTGGTAGTTATAAAGACCAAATAACTGGAAAACTTGGAACCGTGGGCTGTTCACAGTGTAGTGATCCAAGTAAAGTTGGTAAGAATTGCGGGTTTTATGATGCAAAATGTAAAGTTTTGGCACAAGAAAAATGCCTACAAGAATGTATGGCGTCTGGAAAAAACGAAGAATTAAAAAATAAAGGAATTGTTTTTAAAAGTGGACAAGTTGTTATTGGTAAACGTTAAAAAAATAAAATGGAAAAGAAGATATTAGAAGAAATTTTACGAATTAAAAAATTAATGGGAAGTGATTTTTTAGTTGAGCAGGCTATGGCACCTAATATGGCCCCTAATACGTCTTTATCCACGGGCCCAATGGCTTTTCCGGCTTTACAACCAGTATCAAATCAAACTCAAAATAGTGTTTCAGGTTTTATTTCAGACCCTTGTGGTGTACCAGAAATACCAACACAAAAATTTTTAGACGGAAACCCAATTCCTAGAAACAGTGTTGATTATAGGCAAGAAGCAACAACTACACCAACATTATTTAATGGAGTGCAAGATGTTATGGAATGTTGGGATTTCCAACTTTTTAACGATCAATCAAGTGCAGCTAATTCTATGTTTTTAGGTGATAGACAAATGTATCTTGATGATGTAAATGGGTATTACTTTTTTGCTGACGAGAATCAACAAGTAAGAATTTATTTACCTAAAGATGAATTTTTTAAATCAATGGCCGGAAAAGTTAAATCAATTGTGGCTTATAAAACTTGTAAAGAAGCTTGTAGTAGTAAAGGCACCCAACCGGATCCTTCTATATTGTATACGTTAATGTATAACTTAAAAAACCCAAAAGATGCGATGCTGACAACGGTAATGACAGAACAAGGCCCAATTTTACAAGATGGTGGTGACATATCAAGAGGTTGGTCCGTAGATTATTCTGCCGTTAAAGATACTGGATATTTTAATGTGTCTGGTGCGATTGGAAAAGAAACATATACTCCCTCCGATTTTCCAGAACTTTCACTGGAAGATTACGGTACGAAGTTTGCTCGATCACAATTTGATACTTGGTATGATAGTTTTGGGGGTACTTTTCTTAGTATTGGGGTTGCGATTGGTGTATCAGTTTTATCTGAAGGTACTTTAGCTCCATTAATGTTAGAGTGGGTAGCCTCACAGGGTGCTAGAACTTTAGGTGTTTTTTTAATAAAACAAACTGCGGAATATATTATTGCAATTCCAGAATTTGTTTACTTAAAGGAAAGAGGTATGGATTCACAAGCGGCCTTTATAATGTTGTTGGCACATATACCGTTTGTTGAACGTGTGTGGTTACAACCAAAATTTAAAATTGACCCAGACATTGTTTATGGTCAAACAACAGAATTACTTAATAGATATAGGCAAGGAACATTTAAAACACCAGCAGATTTTAAAAATTATTTAAAGACGTTACCGGAAGCTGAAAGAAAGATGATGGAAAACGTTTTTAAAACCGTTGGTGATGAAATGATTAAAAATCCGAATCTTTTTAGAAAAAGTTTTGCAAAAGAAATACAATATGTTGTAAAAAAAGCAAGTAGAGGTGAATTAGATAAAACACAAAGAGCATTTACTAGATTATCAAACACACATAAATTTACAATCCCAACAACATCACAAACTTTAATTAAGACTGCGAAAATTTTTGGTATAATTATGTTTCCCGCTTTTGGAATTAACGCCGGTCTAACCGAGTTGATTGAAGAAAACCCAATTGTAAAAGACCCTGCTAAATTGGGTAAAATAGTAAAAGCTTTAGAGTTATTACCAGGATTAATTGAAAGTAACGAAGCAAACATCTTAAAAGCCAAAGAAAATGAATATAAAGCAAAGATTGATAAGGCACTAATAAACGAAGATTATGCTTTACTTGTTGAGGGGACTACCAGTATGTTAAAAATTTTAGAAGATACCGACAAAGTAATGGGAGGTACTATTAAATTAACCGATAAAGTAAACACAGAGTTTCAAAGTAATAAGGGTACAATAACCTCACAGTATGTAAGTTTATATTTAGGATTTATAGCAAAAAGAATTTATAATGAAAAAAAAGAAAGTTACAAAAATGGGAAAGGAAATTATTCAGCAGCAGAAGCCAAAGCTTTATTAGCTTTAGCTATGGTAGCAACTGATGAAACTCTTTATACCGATTTTTGTTCTACAATAACACTAACTAATCCACCAAAAACAAAACAAGAAAGTTGTGTTTTTAGAGATTGGGTTATAAAAACTAATCCTCAATTTAGATTTGAGGGTCCTATAGATAAAACTAAAATAGTTGAGATGGTTCTTAGCCCTTGCACAAGTTGGGAAAAAAGTAGAAAATTTACCGATGATTTCTTCTTAAAAGAATGTGGATTTAAATATGCTTGGGTAAGTTTTGGGAGGTCTTATTTAAGACAAAATAAAACTAGTGTTGGTAACCAATCACTCACAAAACAACCACCAAAACAACCACAATAGAAATTTTAATAAAAAAATAAAACTTTAAAAAGGTTTATTTTTTTATTAATGATGAATATTTATTAAAATAAAACCTTTGAGTTATGAATGATAAAAAAATATTAATAGAAGAAGTACAAAGAATGAGATCAATGATGGGTCTCAAAGAAAACTATATCCCAAAAATACTTCTTAAAGAAGGTCCTGGTGATTTATGGCGTATGGTTAAAACCTTTATTGAAGCCGGTGACGCAGTGAGAGCTGGTTTAATCAACCAAATTAAAAGTGATCCAACACAAAAAAGACTTTTTGATGAGTTATTAAATAAATATAAATCAATAATAGACCCAAGTAATAGTATTAGATCAATTGATGATTTAGCTAATGCTACTAGAAAAGTGCAATTAACAAATTTTGCAAATAATTTGGCGTCCGATTTAGGTAATATTGAAAAAACAATTAGTAAATACGGTATTAATTTTGGAACCGACTATGCAAAATTAGCGAGTCTTGAGGGAGCAGCAGCTGGTTCTCAAGCCCAGGCTGTATTACAGACTGTAAAAAACGCAGATCCTTTAGTTGGGAATGTTCTTAGTAAACTAAAAACAAATCAACTTGATGAATTAGATGCTGTGGACATACAAATAGTATGGAATGAGGCGGCAGGTTTGGCGTCAAGGGAAACTGACCCAGTATTAAAACGATTTTATCAAGATATTGTTGATGATTTAGAAAAAGCTTATAATCATAAATTAGAATTACAAAATATTGCAACCGAAAAAAATAACTTGTATACGGGTGATATAGGAACAAAACTAGAAGTTCAAGACTTCGAAATTGACCAATTATATAGAATGCCTGAACAAGAATTTAAAACAGAATACGATAACGTTAAAGAGACAATTGAAAAAAACAGAACAGCACCGATAAGTGAAGACAATATTGCTATTGTAAATGTTGCAAACCAAAGAGGTATAATTACTGAAGATGAATTGTCGGAACTATTAACAGCAAAAAAAGCATCGTATTGGAAATTGGCTTACGAATATGGTAAAGAGTATAAAAGAAGTCTATATACTGCTGACGGAGCTGATAAATTGGGAAAAAAAATAACAGCTGAAAAAGACGCTGCAACGATAAAATATAAAACCGAGGACAGCACTAAATGGCCAAAAGATGTTAGAAGTAGAATTGGAATTATGGAAGCAATTTTTGAAAATAATGACGGTAGTTTTGAAAAGTTTTTAAAAGCAAAAGCGCTTGTTGACCCTAGGTACGTGGGTATTACGTCAAATTATCCTTTGTTTGGTCTTAAAGAATTTGGTGGAAAAACACTTGGACAAGCCTACGAACACATATTCACAAATTTAAATCCGCTTACCTCAAGATTAGATGACGCAACAAAATTAAGGAAAAAAACAGCCCTTTGGAAATCGTTACTTTTCACATTTGGTGGGTTTTCAGCATTCATGTTACTTAGAGATTTATCAACGACATTGGGTATTGTGTTAAGTATGGTTGGTATTGAAACTGGCATAACTGAAGCTTTTTTAAAGGATATGCTACAAGACTGGTCTGTAGATGGTTACAATAAAGTAAGAAGTCTATCTGGCGGTGAAGCTGGCACCTGCGAGATTGGACAATTGCCTTGGTGTAATAATGGACTTTCTAAAAACAATTTTGTTGTGATTGATCCATCATTAAATATTTTTGTAAGTAGACAAATATTGATGCCTACAGAGTTTGCCGGTCTTAGTGCCGCAACACATATTTATAAATTTGACGCATATAGATATAGTTATAAAGAAGGTAGTAAAAACATTGTTTCTGCTACTATTAATTCGGATTATGTTGTTGCAGTAAACATTGCGTATCTTGATAGTTTATCTGACGCTGAAAAACTAAAAATTAATGGAGCTTTAGACACCTTTGGTATTGAAAAATTTGCGCCAAATAAAAAGAGATTAGTTACTAAAGATTCGGTGAATACTACCACTAATTATGAAGGAACGCAAGCGGTTTTTAGTAGTTCTAATTTTGGTGCTGGTAAGACAGTAACAAGTTTTAAACCAATTGTTAAAACTGGTGACGATGAAGAGTTTAAAGTTAGTTTTTATTCAAATACCGACACCGACAAGAGTGTTGTAACGCGTACATATATTTATAATACTAAAAACAAGATATGGTCTAAAAAATAATAAAAATTAAAAATTAAAAAATATAATGGCTCGTTGTACTGGAAAAATAGTTGACTGTGATGAACAATATGATTGTTATGATAAGGTTGATGATGAATGTTATCGAAAATCTGGTAAGGTGACACCACCACCAAATCCAATACCGGATAATAAGAAGAAAAAAACAATTCCGACACCGGCACCAAAAAAGGTTTGTACAGATGAATACGGTAACACAATTTCAAACGATAAGTTTGAACCAGAACTTAAGACGGTGGAGGGTTTAAAACAATTTAAAAACTATCTTATCAAATATTATCCTTCTTATGTTATGGCAGAAGGTGGTATTGATCAATTAAATAGTACAACAATAAATGACTGTATACTTATTAAATTGTTTTACGCTAGTGATCCAAATAAACAATCTCTTGCGATTGGTGATATAATATATCAAGAATGGACAAAATATGTGGGTGGTTGGCAGAACGCAACGAGTAAATCGGTTGACGAATTTGATAAGTGGAAAAAAGGTGGTAAAACTAGTGATGAGGGAGAAAATACAAATTTTTCTGAAGCTGACTGGCAAGCTTTAATTGACAATGGTCAAGTAAGTAAAATGGCTATAATAAGAAAATTTCAAGGAATATACGTTTTATACAATAAATATGATAAAGACCGTAATAGAGTTGTGTTTGATGATTTAATTGAGAATAACTTAAACGTTAATACAATGATTAAAAACATAAACGATGGTACATACACTTATGCAATTATAAAACCACCAATTAAAAACGACGATTCTAATCCAGATTTTCCTTCAAGTGAATATCCTTTAAAAAGTAAAAAATATTCACTTACTGTTAAATATGACGCTAATAACGAGGCATATTTAGAACCTAGCTCAAGCTCAAAAAATACATATTTTGTAAAACAAAAATCAAAAATTGACGAATCTAGATTTAAAAAATTTTTATTAGAAAAAATAAAAGAAAAAAAAGATTATAAAACAATTTTTGTTGAGGACATAAGAACACCACCACCAACACAACTTCCAGGTGGTAGCAATCGTGATAATGATGATGAGATAGAGACAAACCCAAAAGATGGGTCTCAAAAACCGGTTGATGATGTTTTTGGTCTAAACTCTATTGTAGATGTTGCTGCTAGAAAAATACAATATGAAGAATTCACGCCAGTACTACAAAACTATTTAAATGAAGAATCAAGATCTAATTATTTTGCAGACTGGAATGATGTAGGTAAAAAATTAGGATCACTTATAAAATTAAAAATACCAGCGCTTAGTGATATTAAGGTAGAATTTCACAATAAAGAAATTACAAATAGTAATGAAATTTTAGTTAGTGAAACAACAGACATAAATCAATACACTCAAAGGTATTTCTATGATCTTTTAAAGATTAAAGGTGATCCAGTTGTAAATACCGCAACAATATACCTACCAGTACGTAGTGCGACACCACAAAAAACTGTTGTTGGAAAATGTGACATTAAAAAATGTAGAACTGATTTAATTGATTATTTAAGACTAGGTTTTACTAAATCATATACACCCAAAAATACACAAGAACTAGAGGATAGATGGAGAAACCTTTGTAATTGTAATGCTTCTGGTTGTTTTGAAGCTTTTAAACGTAGAGGTAAATTAGCTGGGACAGGATTTGAAGAAAAGGGGTATTCAAGAGATAAGATAAATGTTGATCCGTCAGATTCCGAAAAAAATGAACTTATTCTTATAAAAGATGTTTTACCTAAATATAAGTTTCAAAACAATAGAAATTTAAGTTGGAAAGAAATAACTGAATTAATTCGTGGTGACTCTTATCCAATAGCCGGTGGTGAAACACAAATTGACCCTGATTTAAGAATTCCAAATTTTGGATTACCAGGTAGTTGGTGTGATGAGAACTTAAGTTTAAAAGAATCATTTGACAAAAGAATTGATAATAAATTATTAGAGTCAATTAAAAATAAAAATAAAAAAGAAAGTATTATAGAGAACGTTCTTAAAAATTTACTAAAAGATAAATAATAGGAAACTTGTTTGGTGTAGTTACCGAATAAGGATAAACCATCTAAAGAAAGGGAGGTGTTCAGTTTATCTAGCAGGATAGGAGCTTAGGTTCCTATTTTGTTTTACACCCCAATTAAATATGAAAGTACATTTTATAATACCTTGGTCAACAGAGAAAAATATAGGTAAAGTTTATAATGAAACTATGAAAATGGTCGGTGACACCGATTGGGTTTGTTTTTTAGATGGTGATACGATTAACACAACAACATATTTTGGCTCAAGGATTGAGGAAATTATCAGAAATAACCCAGAATATTCTCTTTTCACTTGTTATACAAATAGGGTTGTTAGAAAGTACCAGATCTTGGGTGATTCAGATTGGTTAAATAACGATATGGAGTATCATAGAAACCTTGGTGAGGAAACTTGGAAAAAAAATGGGAGTACTGTTGACGATATTACCAATTTACACCCATTAAGTGGTGTTATGATTTTAATTAGTAAAAAAACTTGGGAAATTGTTGGTGGGTTTTTTGAGAGTAAAATGTTAGGGATTGATAATGAAATTCATAAAAAAGTGAAAGTTAACGGATTAAGAGTTGGGTTAATGAAAGGTATTTATGTTTATCATTGGTATAGAAACGGAGACATTAAAGAAAAACAACATCTAATTTAGATATTTATAATAAACATTTATGTCGCAAAAATTTGATATCACAGTAGTATTACCAACATTTAATAATGTTGATTATATTGTAACAACAATAGAATCTATTAATGTTTCTGGTAAAGATTTTTCTATTGAGATTTTAGTTGGCGTTGATGGTTGTAAAAAAACATATGATTTTGTTCGGTCAAACTATTTTAGTAGTAATGTTAAATTTTTATTTTTTGAAGAGAATGGGGGACCATATACAATTAAGAATACTTTAACACAAATTGCTAATTCCGATAAAATAGTATTTTTTGATTCGGACGATTTAATGACTGAAAGTTTAATACCGAAAATAATTAACAGTTTAAACCTATTTGAGATATGTAAGTTTAGGTATCTAAATTTTGTGGATGATAATGTTAATAATATAAAAAAAACTAAATCTGTTGCTTATGCTGAAGGTGTTTTTGGTGTAAAAAAAGAATTGTTTTTAAAAATGAATGGTTTTGAGCCGTGGGTTTGTGCCGCAGATAGTGATTATTGGGGCCGAATATATAAGGCTAACATTAAAACCCATTTTATAAATGAGATTTTGATGTTAAGAAGATTACACGACGCCCAACTAACAAGAAGAAATGATACTGGGATGAGATCAACATTGAGAGCTCATTATTGGAAATTAAGTCAATCAAAAAAAGGGGATTGTAATCCTAAATTTTTAAGTACTAGAAATTTTTACGAAATGGATGATATTAATTCTGAAAAGCTAAAGTTTGATCACGTTAATTTTTTGAAGAGAAAAGAAAACACTATTGAAAACATTAAAAACTTGCTGGAGTCAAATAATTTGAGTATTCCACAATCAAAACCAAAAAAACAACCACCGGTTGAATTAAACTATGATCTTGTAAATAAGTTAATGACAAAAAAATTGAATTTGGTTCAAGAACAAGAAACAAAACGAAATTTAACCCTAGATAGACAAAATCTTTTTGATTTAAAAAGAAAAAGGGTTTGATATTTTGTATAATATTTTTTATTTTTATAAAAAAAGAAAATATGTACGTAATAATTAAACACATCAAAATGAATGATAACAAAAAAAGAGTGCCTGTTATCATATTAAACAGTGAATCTGAAATTTTAGAATTTGACACACTTGAAAGCGCTAAAAAAATGAAAGAGATATTTGAATTAAATTCAGATTCGGGACATACTTACGAAATTAAGAAGATATAATAGTATGGTTCTGTAGCTCAACTGGACAGAGCATCGCCCTTCTAAGGCGAGGGTTGAAGGTTCGACTCCTTCCGGAATCACAAAAGAAATAAAAATTATGGAAGATATATTTGAAGAAATCCATTTTGAGTTCGTTGACTCCGACGATTTTCTATATTTTATAAAATTATTGATTGAATTGGAACAAACCAACGACAAGTGATATTTATTTTATATGAAAGTAAGATTAACAGAATCAGAATTGGTGTCTTTGATAAAAAAAATTATCAAAGAAGAAAAAACGACTATGGATGATATTAAATATATGCATCCGGTGACAGGAAAAGAATGTCTTATAAAAGTTGCAAAACACAAATATACAAGTAGGTTTGGTGCTGAATATGGGTCTATTTTGGTTTGTGATGAATATGACGATGGTGAATATATAACCGTTGCCGAATTGCCAGTTAATGGTTCTAGCTTTGAAGAGGTTAGTGATCTTATATGTAACAATCTTGAAGGGGTATTTAATATTTTAAATAAAATGTTTAAAAATGAAAGTGAGAGTGAAGAAATTATGGAGGGTTACAGTAAATACGGTAAATGGGAGGTTATAGATCAACCTATTGTTTGTTCAGGTAGACCAAAAAAGAAAAGAAGTTGGGAAGCTTAAATTGTTATGCGGTTTACCATAGGTTATATTGATCACGATAAATCCGTATTTGATGAGTGTTTAGGTAGTTCATTACAAAATTTACAAGGTGATTTTGACTTAATTTCCACCAGTATAAAAAACAAACCATCAGAAAATTATAATCACATAATCAACAGTTCAAAAAATAAATATGTTATATTAACACACCAAGATATAACATTTTCAAACGATTTATTAAGAAGAATTGAGGAAACAATAAACAAACATCCAGATTTTGGTGTCTTGGGGTTAGTGGGTGTTGACACAGCCAGAACATACCGTTGGTCAGAACCGAATAAGTCACATATAACACAAACACTAGATTGTTGTTTTATAGTAATAGATAAAGAAAATAATGTTTTATTTGATGAGGTCAATTTCAACGGACTACACTTATATGTTGAGGACTATTGTTTACAAGTAAAAAAGACAACGAACAAAGTGTCAAGAACAATATTAATTTCTTCAAAAATAAAGGATCCTTCGTTTTTAAAACATCATTCAAAAACGTTTAGAAAACTTGGTTCAGGATGGGGGAATTATAATCAATATAAGAAAACCCTTATAAAAAAATGGGGTAATGTAAAAACTACATAGACTTTACTTGTTTATTCTCCAAACAAGTCAAAATCCCAAAAATTCTTTCCATTGCGTGATTTGGGGATGGTTCTATAACATAACCGTAAGGTAAGTGATTTAGGATTTTATCAATCATTTCATTTGTAAAGTATTTTTTTAATACATTATTGTCCACCCAAAAAATTGTACCCCCAACAAATTTAAATTCCGGACTAAATTTTTTTAAATTCATCATTTTATAGATTTTACTTATCTCACCCATATTAGGGTTAAAACAACTAACAATTTTATTGCCGACCATACCACACTCTGGGTTATTTTTAAATTCATTCAAAATGTTGTTAACTTTTACCTCACTTTCTAGTACGCCATTCATTAATATTTTAAACCAGTTATTCCCACTTCTTTGTGCGGCACTTACACCCCTATTTAAAACACTCTTTGATGGTGTTTGAGTACTACCCAAACCAGCCTTTGTATGTATTTTTAAGACTAAATCAGTTTTTGGGTCAACGTGTTTGTAAGTATATAAAAAACCACCTATATCAACACCTTTATTTGGTGAGGATATTATTTTAGCATTTGGTTTAAACTTTTTTATTCTATCCTCAATCAATATATTATTTGTATACTTTCTCTTTTCTTTAATCCCGTGTTTTAAATAGTGTCTAATAGCTAAAGGTTCTGTTTTAACACCATTTGGTATAAGGTCTGGATTTAAACTTGTGTATTCGGACCAGATAAAATCTGCCGGAAGATTATTACCAAATTGACTGTCTTTTATTGGTAAATTTACATATAAATCATAATCTACTTTTAGATTTTTTAAATAATGTGTAATTTCTTCCCACATATTTGTATGATACAAGTGAATACAGACAGCAATTTTCATATTTAATAAATAGGTTAAAATAAATTTGGTAAATTAAAAAATTATTTATACTTTTGTCTTATGATAACATTTGATGATATAGAATTTAAACCTCACACATCTGGAAACGGTGTTCACGGAATGATTTTCTTTCCTGGTGGATATGGACTTTCAGTTGTTAGATATAGACACCCTTTTGGTGGTGGTTCGTATACATCAATTGATATTGAAGATTATGAAGTTGCGGTAATTAAAGGAAGAAAGGGTAATTGGAAAATTGATTATGACACAAAATTAACAAGTGATGTTTTGGGTTATCAAACAAAAGAAGATATAAATAAAATAATTAACCACGTTCAAAGATTATATAACGATGAAAACAATTGAGATAACATACCAGGAGATTACGATGGCTACAAGACCAAATGTGTATCGTAATAAAAAAAAATACACAAGAAAAGAAAAGTTTAAAAAAAATTTGGTAGATTAAAAAATTATTCGTATCTTTGTCTTATGATAACATTAGAAAACATCGGAAAATTTAAAATGTCGTATGATTTAGCTAGACAACAAAAAAAAGAAACCTTTATGTTTGAGGGATCCAAAGTGTTGGTTGATTATGCAAAATATGTGATTCAGTATTTTGATGGTATTTAAAAAAAAGTTTATTAATTTAAAATTTGTATTATGAAAAAGTTATTTTTGATTCCTATTTGCATCGGTACGTTATTATTATCAAGCTGTGAACCGAAAGATCCGGCAATACTTAAAGTATTTGTTAGAACATCAACAAATAGTTTGGTTAATACCGCTAGGGTCGTTATTATCGGTGATCAACAATCAAATCCTGCAACAATGGATTTTGTGGATACGGTTTTTACAAATTCATCTGGTTTTGCAACCATAAATATGGATCAGTATTTTGACAAATATCGTAATGGTGATCAAAACACAACCGGATATTTTGACATTATAGTGGACAAGGGTATTGATTCTGGTTCTGGTAAAGCAAGATGTAGAATACATACAACATCTGTTGAGACAATTTATATACAATAACTAAATTTAATTATTATGAAGTACGTTTTTTTAAGTTTTTTAGTAGCAGGTTCTTTAATGATGACATCTTGTCGTAAAAAAAAGGACACAATAGCAAACATTAGAGTTTTAGACTCTAATAGTCAACCGGTTGAGCAATGTAGAGTTATTCTCTATGGCCAGAACACAAGTGGTCAACCACAAGTTATTGCGGTATTTGATACGTCATATACAAACGCGGACGGCATTGCAACATTTAATTATAACAAGATCTTCCAATTAGGTCAAGCTGGTGTTGCTGTGTTAGACATTGACACTAAAAAGGGGTCTCTAACAGGTCAAGGTATTATTAAGATTGAATCTGAAGTTGTAAACGAAGAAAACGTTTTTGTACAATAGACGTTTAAATAGTTAAGTGGCGGAATTGGTAGACGCTGGGAGATAATACTCAAAACTCCTTGATATAAGGTGAATATCACACTTGTATCGTATAGGTTCAAATCCTTTCTTGACTACATATTGTGAAGTGGTTTTTTGTTCGTGAGGTGGTTTTTTGAAAATATAAAGATATTTATAAGTATGAATAGATATCAAATAGCGGCAAAAATATCAAACGATAGACGAAGAAAAAAATCTATTGATGATTATTACTTATCACCTAACATCTGTAAATGTTGTGGTGAGGTTATTAAAGTTGGTGATAAACAAAAAGTTTCTGATGTAAGAAAAAAATATTTCTGTAATCAATCTTGTTCGGCAATTTTTAATAATCAAAAAAGAGAAAAAAAACTTAGTAAAGAAAAAAAAGATAGACCTAAAAAGTTTAGTTATCTTGATGGGGTTACAAAAAAAGAGTTCTTTGAAAAGAGGGAAGTATATTATAGGTTCAGAGCCGGTGTAAGAAAACATGCACAATACGTGTATGAAAAAAACAACGGAAATAAATTTTGTAATATTTGTGGATACGATAAACACATTCAAGTTTGTCATATTAGGTCAGTATCATCTTTTTCCGATGATAGTTTAATAACAGAAATAAATGCAAAAGAAAACCTAATTGGACTTTGTCCTAATCATCATTGGGAGTATGATAATGGACATATAAATTTATAAATTGCGAGCGGACAGGTTGGTATCTGGGGGGGTCTCATAAGCCTCATAAATTTGGTTCGATTCCAAAGCGACGCAACACAATAGCTAACCAAGCTTTACTACGATACGGGTTCATACCTGTGGGTTGGGGGTGACGGTCAGGAAAGACTGACAAATTTTAAAGATGATAGGAAACGTAGAACAACGGACACAGAGGGGTGTTCGTAAGGGTACACACTAAGGATAGGTTGACATTCTTAATTGTATTGTCGTAATGCCCAGCTCTCTAATGGTGTGTGAAGTCATCATAGACCAGATTCCTGATAAAGTTGTTCATCATCTTTAATATTATGACTCCATAGTAAAGAGATCTATAAGTGGATTTGATTCCTACTAGAGTTAATAAATAAACAATTAATACGAATAAATGATGAGAGAAGTTTTATCAGGAACTTGCGAATCAGGAAGAGTTAAATTTGTTAAAACAAACGTAAAAACTGATTTTTTAAGGAGACTAAAAAAAACGCTTAATAGGACAAAGTACAAGTTTAGAGTGGGGAGCGGACCTCACAAAAAAAATTAAAATTATGATTGGATTATTGTTTATGTTCTTTATTTTAGTTATCTTTACGGTAAGAAAACGAAGATAAGTTTTTGATGAACTCAAGTACCCACACAGCGGTGAGATGGGCTAAGTTATATACAATTCCTCGTAGCTGGGAGTAGAATGATTGAGAGTCAAAATTTGTCAGGAGTGTAAAAAGCACCGGTGCTAATCCCATCTGTTAAAGATGGTTGCTCATTGTGGGTTCGAATCCCACCCTGACAACAAATTTTAAATTTATATTATGAAAAAGTTTCTTTTATTCTTATTGTCTTGGACCCTTTCATTTTCAATTGTTTGGATTGGTTTGGGTCTATTCAAATACTATTTGGAGTCAGAATCTTCTATTGGTAATTTTATTATTGGTGCTATTGGTTTTTTCGTTGCCATTAATCCGGCAATGGATGCTTGGGAAAAATTATTCAACAACTGGTTTAAAATCAAAGAATAATAATTTTTTAATTTATCAAGATATTTATATATTGAAAATAAACTTTTAAAAATCATTTAAATGAAACTTTCAAAAGAACGAATCCTTGGGATTGTAAGACACACTTTAACATTTGTTGGTGGTCTTCTAATTGCAAAAGGTCTTATTGACGAGGCAACAGTAACTGAAATTATTGGTGGTGTTATCGCGCTTACTGGTACTATTTGGTCTGTAATTGACAAAAAGTAATTTTAACTTTTTTATGTAAATCCCATCTTTTAGGTGGGATTTTTTATTTATACAAATATTTATAAATAAAAATTATGAAAAAACTTATAACTGAAGACGAAAAAAAAAATATCAAACAAATGCATTCTATGGATGAAGGGATGTTATCTGATCTTATTGATAAGTTTAAATCTTCTGACACAGTACAAAATATAAAAAAGAAATTTGAGGATTTATTTGGTGTTAAATTAGGTGATGATGAAAAGGATACGGAAGATCAAGGTAATTATACCGGAAGTGTTGAGTACACTGGTGGTGGTATGGATTCAGACCAAAAGAAAAATATGGGTCTTATTTTAAAAGCGTTAGAAAGCGCTGGAATAACAAATCCAAACGCACAAATTGGTATTTTATCTGTTATTAAAAAAGAAAGTAATTTTAAATTACAAGATGAGGTTGGTTATTGTAGTACTTCTGATTCTAGAGTTGAGTCTATTTTTGGAGCTAGAGGTAAAAAATGTAAATCTATGAAATGTAACGATGAAAAATTCTTTGATTGTTTATATGGTTATAAATCTGGTATAAATCTAGGAAATACCGAACCTGGTGATGGTTACAAATACTTGGGTAGAGGATTCCACGGATTGACTGGGAAAGCAAACTACAAAAAATATGGTATATCTAATCCGGAATCTTTGAATGACGACCCAAAGGTTGCCGCAAAAGAAGTTGCCGATTTTTTCAAACCACACGTAAAAAATTTTGATAGTGTAGAAGACGCGGTAACCGAAATAAATAGAATTAATTCTGGTGGATCCCAGTTTGGTTTATCAAAAGCCCTTGAAGCATCAGAAAATTTTAAGACCAAATAATTTTTGGTAATTTAAAAATTATTTATATCTTTGTGATATGAATATATTTTTTTTAGATTACGACACTCAAAAATGTGCGGAGTATCATTGTGACAAACACGTTGTTAAGATGATATTAGAAACCGCACAACTACTTTGTGGTACACATTGGGTGATCGGCTCAGAAGCACCATATAAATTATCACATAAAAATCATCCTTGTGCGATTTGGACTAGGGAGTCGTTGTCAAATTATCTTTACTTATGTGATCTGGGTTTAGAATTATGTAAGGAATACACATACCGTTATGGTAAAAGACATAAATCTCAAGAAATTATTGAGTGGTGTTTAGACAGTAAACCAAGTATTAAAGATATTGGGTTTACAGAACCACCAAAAGCAATGCCAGATGAATATAAGCTCAATTCAGTGACCGAATCTTATAGGAATTATTATATAGGTGCAAAAAAAGATTTTGCAAACTGGAAAAGTAGATCAATACCGAATTGGTTTACTTATTAAGGAACTACTGTAATGTAGTTTTTAAATTGATAAAATAAATACCCATTTGTATTTTGACCCATTTGTCCATTATCAGAAAGAATTGAAATATCGTAAGTTCCTGGTGTATTATACTGAACGGTAACTGGTCTGTAATTTTGTAATTGATTTAATGGTATTTGTAAAATACCACCCCCACAAGATGTTGGTTTTGTATAGGTGTAAGTTGACGAAGCGACAGCATTTAAAAGGTTCAAACCAATTTCTACCCAATCACCAGTTGAAAAACTATAGAAATTTAATAAACTAAAATTAGGTACAGAAGAATTAAATGAATTAGTTGGTACTTGTAATGGATTACTAACGTATTGTGCACCCTCAAAATAAAGTTTATTTAGTGAAAAAACACCGTTTGTTACCGGAAATCCTTGTGACCAATTTGGTAAAACTGTTATTTTACTACCAACCGTTATTGTTTGTGGTTGTATTGGCGAACCACTTAAACATGTAAGCTCTGAATTAGTTTTTAATTCTAATAAAGAATTTGGACCAATTTTTCTTGGTTGATTATCAGGGCAAGCAACATTTGCAGACCAAACGGATTTATTATAAGTAACACCATCAAAACCGGTAAATGGAGATGGTGTTCTTACTGTTACATACGCAAAAGTAGGTGTTGCAGCACTTTTATAAAAAGTCCATATTTTATATTGACGAAAATTGTCAAAACTAGGTGATCCACCAAAATTCGGAATACCCAAACATTGGGGATTGTTTTCAACATAAATATCAAATGGGCTTTGACACGGACTAGATAATATTGTTTGATTATTCCAAATTAAAGTCATTGTATCTGGACTTAATTGGTAATTAAACCCTACTTGTACATTTCCAATAGCAGTACCCAAGTTTATTTGGTATGTCCTTGTGGCTGGTGCGCTAACATTTGAGCTTGCTGTTAAACCAAAATTAGTACCACACCCTATGATTTGGATATTGGGTGAAGGTGATGGTGTTGGTGTTGGATTTAACGTTGGTGTTGGGGTTAACGGTATTTTTGATACCGGGATAAACTGTATTGTCTGTGTTGGTGTAGGAGTAGGTGTTTGTGTTTTTGTGGGAGTCGGAGTAGGTGTCCTTGTTGTGGTAGGTGTAGGAGTGGGGGTCGGTGTAAAACCAATTGTGGGTGTTACAGTAGGTGTAGGAGTGGGAGATGGTGGAGGACAAAAACAATCACCACTACCGTAAGTAATTGACGAAAAACTAATGGGTGGGTTATTTGCGTCAACATAAGTTTGTATACTGTTATTTCTAATACAACCAGACAATGTGTATGTTTGACCGGCTTCAACAAACTGGGTTAAAATATTCCCACAACAATCTTGCCATTGCATAAACCCCTTTTCTCTAGGACCAGCAACAGCACCAACCTTACAATCATAAATACAATCTAAATAATTAGATATTTGTTCGTCAGAAAAAGTACCATATTGTGATAAACAATTTCTTATTAAATTATAATCTGAAGAACTACCTAATATTGTTACACAACCAATTAATAGTGAAGGGTTTTGGATTCCAAGGGTTGTGTTTAAACAATTTATCACATTAGTTGGTATTCCAGTTGGTCCAACTGTTAATGTTGATGTGTAAGCAGAAAGAATTGATTGTATATTAATAGCAGGCATATCTTTATTTTTATTTTTATTTTTTATTAAACTACGGTTATATAATTCTTAAATCTGTACCAATAACAAGGTAATGAACCACTTTGTGTGTGAGTTTTTACCGTAATATCATATGTTCCTGGTGTGTTATAAACAACACTAAAAGGTTTTAAAGTGTGTAGTACTTGTGGGATAATACTAAACGTTTGTCCAGAACTTGGTCCACACTCAACAAGATAAGGCCAAGGCCCTTGTGATGTGTTAGTACCAAATTTGAATTGCGTACCAAAAAAAGTTAAATCTGGTAAAGCTGTGGAATAATAATAACTAACTTGTGGATATTGGGTATTTTGCCAGTTTGGTGAAAATGGTATTGTGGAAACTGACACAGGATTTGGTGTAGGAAACCCACCTTCAGTCCAAACTGTATGAATTATACCACCAACACTATTACCCCCAGTAGGTGGAATTTCCCAAGATGGTAAAATTGTTAATACTGTGTTGGCAGGTATTGTAATTGGCGTTAATGTATTACCAGTTAAACAATTATATTGATCTAGGGTTTGAAGTCTTTTTAAAGATGTTGAACTAATAGGTGCATTAGGTCTGCCGTCTGGACAAGTAAGTGACACACTATATATTGATTCGATACAAGTATCACCTGCGTGTTGAGAGGGTGTTCTCATTACAAGGTATGCAAATGTCGGTGAAGCAGTTGGTTTATGAAACGAGGCCTTTAGACCACAATTTCCAGTTTCTATATCACCGCTCAAATAAGGAGCGTTCCAAGGAGCTAATTGTTCACCGGTATTACATTGTGGGTCAGCGTAACAAAAAGCGTAATAATTCCCATTACAACCAGTCTCAATTACAGTTTGACCATCATATATCACAGTCGCTCTATCACTACAGGAAATAACGTCTAATGTCAATGATACATTACCAATTTGTGTTCCTAAATTCACTTTATATAAAAAAGTTTGTGGACCAATAATCGTCTGCTGAAGTGTTGGCCCAACTGATGTATTACAACCAATTATAGGTATGTTTGGTGATGGCGTTGGTGTTGGTGGTGGATTAAACGTTGATGTAGGTGTTGGTGATATTTTTGGTACTGGTATAAACTGTATTGTCTGTGTCGGTGTTGGTGTAATTGTCTGTGTCGGTGTAATTGTTGGTGTTGGGGTTCTTGTAGGTGTTGGTGTTGTTGTAGGTGTTGGTGTAAAATTAATAGTAGGTGTCACAGTTGGTGTTGGTGTTGGTGAAGGTGGGGGACAATCACAATTAACACTACCGTATGTAATTGATGAAAAACTTATTGGTGCGTTATTGTTATCAACATAAGACTGTATTGTGTTTGTTTTAATACAACCAGATAGTACGTAAGTTGTATTAGGAAATACAAATTGTGTTTGTAAATTATTACAACAATCTTTCCACTGTATGTACCCTTTACCTAAAGGTATGACCGTTGCACCAACTCTACAATTACTTATACAGTCAATTAAAGCTTGAATTTGCGCGTCAGAAAAAGTACCATATTGTGATAAACAATTTCTTATATAGTTATAATCAGTTGATGCTGCCATTCCCCAAATACAACCTAAAGGTAGTGTAACGTTTTGGATACCTAAAACCGAAGTTATACAGTTTTTAACTTGTTGTGTCGGTTTAAACGCTTGTGCGTTTTTTGATTCGGAGTATCCAGAAAGAATTGATTGTACGTTAATAATTGACATTTTTTATTAAATTTTATGTTTATACCAATAAATATATAATTTATCTTATTATTTGATATTTATTAATAAAAAACAAAAAATATGACGGAAATTATTATAACAGATCCAGTTGGTGGTCAATCAACAACAGTAAGATGTGGACAGTCAAACACTTCTTTGGGGAGGTACGCAACCGTTTCTGGTGGTAGGTTTAATACAAATTCAGGTAGCTACTCAACAGTTGCCGGCGGTATTAATAATAAAATTAGAAGTACTGGTGACTACTCATTTATTGGTGGTGGTAATTTAAATTGTGTTGAAGCCAATTATAATGTTATTAATGGAGGGGTATATAATACATCATCCGGGAGTTATAACACTATTGATGGTGGTAGATCAAATATACATACCAACACATCAAGATACTCAAAAATTGGGGGTAGACAAAACGTTATATCTTCTTTCTATGGATCTATTGTTGGTGGTTGTTTAAACTATGTAAATGGAAGAAATGATATTATTGGTGGTGGTTGTTGTAACACAACTACTTTGAATTCAGAATCTTCTGTCATAATGGGTGGCGAAAACAATTTTTCAGATGGTTATGGAATGTCAATTAATGGTGGTTACGGAAATACAAGTTCTGGGTATTTTAATAATTCATCTGGAGCTGAAAATACTGGCGAAGCAATGTTTGGTAATGTATCTGGTTTTCAAAACACAATTTCAAACGTTTACGAATCAACAATTGGTGGTGGTTTTGCTAATACAATTGAGTCTTACACTTTTTCTTGTTTTCACACAATTGGGGGTGGTAAACAAAACACAATAACTTCATTATACGGATCAACTATCGCTGGAGGTAGGTTTAATAACTCATCAGAAATATTTTCAACAGTTTCAGGTGGTTATTTTAACACTGTTACGGGATCGTACTCTTCAATATTAGGTGGCTGTCAAAACACGGTTACTTGTTCCAATTCTTTTATCTTATCGTCTAACTCATTACTTACCGGTCAAAATTCTGTAATTTTGGGTGGTATTTCTGTTACTGGAACTGCAGATAACACTGTTTATGTACCGAAACTTAATATTTCATCAACAACTGGTTTCCCAACCTATAAAATAGGTATTGATTATGACAATAATCTTGTTTCATATACTGGTGACGCACTAAATGATATTATAATAAAAGAATCCATTGGTGTACAATCAACTGTAAGGGTTGATTTATTAAACACGGCTAGTGGGTATCAATCATCTGTTTTGGGTGGCGCTTTAAACACCGCAACAGGAGATTTTAGTACAATTGGCGGTGGTACTCAAAACTTAGCGTTAGGTTCTGGATCAAAAGTTGGTGGTGGACAACAAAATACATCATCACAATCATCATTCATTGGTGGTGGAGGTGGGAACTTTGCTGGTGAGTTTAGTTCAATCGTTAGTATTAGCGCAGCAACAAGTGCAACGTCCATTACGGATGGTGTTTACATTGTCTCAACAACTGGGACATCACTAGGGTTTGACGCGTTATTCTCAATACAATTTTCTTCTGATACAATTGTAGATATAACCATTGATAATCCAGGGTTTAATTACCTTACTGGTGACACATTGACTGTGCCTGGTTATGCTTTTGGTGGATCTAGTCCGGATGATGATGTTTTAATTACAGTTTTATCAACAATAACCAATCAATATAATGTTATTGATGGTGGTTTTGCAAATGGTATTAGAGGTAATTATTCAAAAGTTGGTGGGGGAAGTTTAAATACTATTTCTGGTGATTACTCATCAACAATTGGTGGAACGCAACAACAAATTATTGGTAATCTATCAAGTGCAATTTCATCTAGCGGCGTTACAATTTCTGGTGATAGTATTGTTGTTTTGGGTGTTAATGATATTACAGCAACAACAAGCAACACAGTTTACTTATCTAGCGTTGAGATGAGTGGTTCATTAACAAAAAAAACTACCTCGGTTGATGCAACAATAGACCCAAATTTAACAGTTGATGATAGTATCGTATTTTTTTCCGCAACATCTGCAGGTGGTACAATTTATCTACCCGCGGCCAAAGATGGTAAAGAAATCATCTTAATAAGAACAAATGGTACAAGTTCAGCAAGTGTTAGTGGTCTTTTTGGTTCTACTATAAATGGTATTGCGGTTAAAGCATTGTCAACAACTTTATATACCGAAACTAGGTTTATTTCAGATGGTACTGACTGGTACGCTAATGATGGAACACCAATTTAAAATTATTTTTTAAAAATATTTGACTCATAAATAAAATTATTGTAAGTTTGTAATATATTTAAAAACAAACAAAATGAGTGAAGTACAAAATGAAGTAACAGAAGTTGAGATCTACGGATATGTCAACGCTGAAGGACAAAGAGTTTATACACCAAATTTGGAGTTTGCTCATATTATGGCGACTAAAAGTGGTACAGAACATGTCTTTATAGAAAAAAAATAAAAAAAATTACAAAATACTTGACAGATTAAAAAAAATGTCGTAAGTTTGTAAAACAAATCAGGAAAAGTCCTGAAACGTTCTTTGAAATTTGAATTATCCGTTCAGGAGTAAGTAATGAAACTGATAAAGATATTGGGCCGTGTATAGTCCATAAAATAAACTGGGAAACCAGGATAAAGTGAATAAATTGTGTTAATTTATTTGCGTCTTAATAAATCTTCGGATTTGTTGAGGTCAAGTACACAAGCGGGATACCGATTAATCTTTAGTACCGAGGGCAACGCTGTAGGGAAAGTGGTTAGGTGAATGGGCGATGTGGGTCGTCTAGTTGAGGTGGGAACACCAATAGGAATAACCCGTAGGAATTATGCAAAAAATAGAGTTTCCAATTTTATTATTGCGTGTTCCATTATGATAGGATACTTAAAACCGAAAGGTATGTTAACGTACAAGTGGTGTTGTTATTAACCTTGACCGTCCCCTACCAAGGGTTCGATCACGAAGTAGTCTAGAAATATGGAGATGGGGACATTTCACGAGGCAGTTTGGTATTTTGTTATTCAAAAGATAATGAAGCTTAAGACGGACCACTGCTTTGACCAATCCACGACACAAAAACTTTTATGTTAATAAACTAACATTTATAAACTATAAAGCAAAAGTGTCCGTCACGATATAATGGAAGTTACCCACCTATTCACTGGCAGTCAGTGGAACGTGATAACCGCAAGTTTGACCGTATTTTTATGAAAAATCTCTAGGTCGTCGAAGACTGAATCAGGACGCAATCTTGAGGAGACAGGAGTAGTAAGAGAGTAGTTATGTCGTCAAGAAGTGATTGGTCTAACCAATCGGTAATGAGTGTTACAGGACAAAATCCTGTGGATAAGAGTAGAATCAATAATGACTCGAAAGACACTTACAAAAACTGTAATCTCAGGTTTTTATTCTAAAATTAAATTCTTATTAAAAAAAATTAATGGCAACGGGTGGTTGTCCTTTCCTTTTTACAAAAAATTTGATATATATTAGTATAATAAACTTTAATTAATCTTATTCAAAATGAAAAAATTATTTTTAATTTCTTTAACAATTTTCACGACAATCTCTCTTATGACATCTTGTGGTGAAAACGGAACTGGAAACGCAACAGCTAACGCAACACCAGAAGCGACTGTTGAAGCTACGGCCGTTGTAAAAGATACTACTGCTACTAAGTAATTAGGATATGTCCTAAAAAAGAAAACCCACTTCAAAAGAGTGGGTTTTTTAATTTATTATATTTTTTAATGACATTAGTTAAAAATATAACCAACTCCATAAAACAAAAAAATACCACTATAATTAAATAGTGGTATTAATTGGTGGATCCGGAGGGCTTCGACTCCCTCGTCCGGCTCGTCTTGTCTAAGAGACAACTACATGCTTAGGTTGGTATTTTCTAATACCCCAAAATATTTGGTTTTAATTTGACCAAAAACAAAGTTGACCTGTTCTTCACCATCGTAAATCAACAACCAATGGACGACTCGATTTCGGGTTCAGTCGTATTCCACCTTAGTCACTTCTGTTCCTGAGCGTATGTGAACCGGCTCGCGTTTCCGTAAACTTATTAAGCTACAGTAACTTCAGAACCTCTTAGTAAACCAAGAGTTTCCATTTTGTTTAGCAAATTGCCAGTTGTTTTTCTAAATCAGTTTTTAACGAGATTAATTCAGTCTCGGCATGCTTCTAATATTCAACCAACGCCCGTCAATTCCAATACGGACCCATATTTTCAAAGAACTATACACAAATATAAGTATATTTTTAAATATATACAAATATATTCAAAGTTTTAACTGTTAATATTTGATAATCTGTTATTATTATGAATAACTAGTCTTGTGTATCCATTTGGAAGTAACTTTATTTTTTTTGTTATCAAATTCATTTTATGGTGCATTTGTTCAAAAATAAAATGTTTATTTACTATTTGA